>Ga0209633_10000041_pt1 | contig 153789 bp, 133 predicted proteins | sample Cruoilmetagenom1_FD_187290 | JGI IMG/M metagenome (GOLD analysis project Ga0209633, IMG submission 187290) | Oil polluted marine microbial communities from Coal Oil Point, Santa Barbara, California, USA - Sample 1 (SPAdes) (version 2) | ecosystem: Environmental > Aquatic > Marine > Oil seeps ... | reverse complement strand
GAGACAGCGGGGAAGTCGTTACGCCATTCGTGCAGGTCGGAACTTACCCGACAAGGAATTTCGCTACCTTAGGACCGTTATAGTTACGGCCGCCGTTTACCGGGGCTTCGGTTCAGAGCTTGCACCCCTCTCCTTAACCTTCCGGCACCGGGCAGGCGTCAGACCCTATACGTCGTCTTGCGACTTCGCAGAGCCCTATGTTTTTAGTAAACAGTCGCCACCCCCTGGTCTGTGCCACCTCCCACTGGTTGCCCAATGGGAGGTCACCCTTCTCCCGAAGTTACGGGTGCATTTTGCCGAGTTCCTTCAATGCGGTTCTCTCAAGCGCCTTGGTATTCTCTACCAGTCCACCTGTGTCGGTTTAGGGTACGGTCTAATGCGGGGGCTATTTCCTGGAACACCTTCGCTGCCATTCCAATCCGATAAGGATTGACAACTCACAGTATTCGTCACCACCCGCTGGCCTGGGAATATTAACCCAGTTCCCATCGACTACGCCTTTCGGCCTCGCCTTAGGGGCCGGCTAACCCTGCGCAGATTAGCTTTACGCAGGAACCCTTGGACTTTCGGCGAGAGTGTCTCTCACACTCTTTATCGTTACTCATGTCAGCATTCTCACTTCCGATACCTCCAGACCACCTCGCGGTGACCCTTCACAGGCTTACGGAACGCTCCGCTACCGCGTGCAAGCACGCTCGCAGCTTCGGTGCATGGCTTTAGCCCCGTTACATTTTCGGCGCAGAAACCCTTATTTAGACCAGTGAGCTGTTACGCTTTCTTTAAAGGATGGCTGCTTCTAAGCCAACCTCCTGGTTGTTTTGGGATTTCCACATCCTTTCCCACTTAGCCATGACTTAGGGACCTTAGCTGGCGATTAGGGCTGTTTCCCTTTCCACTACGGACCTTAGCACCCGCAGTGTGTCTGCCAGATAGTACTCCTCGGTATTCGGAGTTTGGTTAGGTTTGGTAAGCCGTTGAGGCCCCCTAGCCCATCCAGTGCTCTACCCCCGAGGGTATTCGTCCGACGCTCTACCTAAATAGATTTCGCGGAGAACCAGCTATTTCCAGGTTTGATTGGCCTTTCACCCCTAGCCACAGGTCATCCCCCCATTTTTCAACATAGGTGGGTTCGGTCCTCCAGTGCGTGTTACCGCACCTTCAACCTGCCCATGGCTAGATCACCTGGTTTCGGGTCTAATTCACCGAACTGTTCGCCCTATTCAGACTCGCTTTCGCTGCGCCTACACCTAACGGTTTAAGCTTGCTCGGAAAATTAAGTCGCTGACCCATTATACAAAAGGTACGCCGTCACCCCGAAGGGCTCCGACTGATTGTAAGCATTCGGTTTCAGGATCTTTTTCACTCCCCTCGTCGGGGTACTTTTCACCTTTCCCTCACGGTACTGGTTCACTATCGGTCGCACACGAGTACTTAGGCTTGGAGGGTGGTCCCCCCACGTTCAGACAGGATTTCACGTGTCCCGCCTTACTCAAGTCCGCTCATTGTCAACACCTGTACGGGGCTATCACCCACTACGGCCCAACTTTCCAGAAGGTTCCAGTTAGACAATGACCGGCACTGGCCTGGTCCGCGTTCGCTCGCCACTACTAGCGGAGTCTCGGTTGATTTCCTTTCCTCCGGTTACTGAGATGTTTCAGTTCACCGGGTTCGCCTGCGTTGCCTATGTATTCAGCAACGCATGACCCCGAAGGGCCGGGTTTCCCCATTCGGACATCCACGGATCAAAGCTTGTTCGCAGCTCCCCATGGCTTTTCGCAGCGTACCACGTCCTTCATCGCCTGTGTGCACCAAGGCATTCACCGAATGCTCTTAAGTCACTTAATTGTTCTCATTATCAATGCTCACCGTTTGATGGGCCTGCTGTCGATCGGCACCTTAAGGTCGGACCGAAATCCGAGAGAAACCTCAAGCCACTGAAAGTTCAGCAGAAAATCCAAAAAACTCACATTAATTTTGAGAATAAGACCAGATAATCGAGATCAACCCAAAATGCAGAGCGGTCGTCCACATGCCCAACGCATGCCGGAAAATTCCGACAGGCATCGAGCCTTCCTTTCCCTACCCATGTTGGAGCGATGGGCGGTGCCCGGCTGGAGCACCATCAGGAAAGGGCTCAGGTAAATCCCCTCTATACGATGTAAATAATGATAAGGAAGCTTGGCTTCCTCTTGCCGTTGTCAGGCGCCTGTTCGGCTCCGTCCATACGGCGAAGTATGTTCTCTTACTTTGAGTGCAGATGTCAGCAAATTCAGATGTCAGCGCGTCAGAAATGGTGGAGCCAGACGGGATCGAACCGACGACCTCCTGCTTGCAAAGCAGGCGCTCTCCCAACTGAGCTATGGCCCCGATATCGATCACCCACCGGAAACTGCGATGCAAATCCATCACCGGATGACCGCCACCTTGCCCGACACACGTCCGCCAAAGGCGGACCCATGAGCAAGAGTATTGGTGGGCCTGGGACGACTTGAACGTCCGACCTCACGCTTATCAGGCGTGCGCTCTAACCACCTGAGCTACAGGCCCGAAATTCAACGCGTTCATGCGCTCAAAGAAAAGAAAGAGAAACGAAGACGGCGGAAATCCCGCTTGTTTTGCGCCCGGTGCGGTTTCCCGCCCGGACAATTGTTCTGAAGAGAACCGATATGGAAGCAAGCCTCCATGAGGGTTCATCCTTAGAAAGGAGGTGATCCAGCCGCAGGTTCCCCTACGGCTACCTTGTTACGACTTCACCCCAGTCGCTGACCTTACCGTGGCCTGTTGCCTCCGAAGTTAGCACACAGTCTTCGGGTAAAGCCAACTCCCATGGTGTGACGGGCGGTGTGTACAAGGCCCGGGAACGTATTCACCGCGGCATGCTGATCCGCGATTACTAGCGATTCCGACTTCATGCTCTCGAGTTGCAGAGAACAATCCGAACTGAGACGGTTTTTGGAGATTAGCGTCCCCTTGCGGGGTAGCTGCCCACTGTCACCGCCATTGTAGCACGTGTGTAGCCCAGCCCGTAAGGGCCATGATGATTTGACGTCATCCCCACCTTCCTCCGGCTTATCACCGGCAGTCCCTCTAGAGTGCCCAACTAAATGCTGGCAACTAAAGGCGAGGGTTGCGCTCGTTGCGGGACTTAACCCAACATCTCACGACACGAGCTGACGACAACCATGCAGCACCTGTCACCGGTCCAGCCGAACTGAAGGAAAGCATCTCTGCTATCCGCGACCGGGATGTCAAGGGCTGGTAAGGTTCTTCGCGTTGCCTCGAATTAAACCACATGCTCCACCGCTTGTGCGGGCCCCCGTCAATTCCTTTGAGTTTTAGTCTTGCGACCGTAGTCCCCAGGCGGGGTGCTTAACGCGTTTGCTGCGTCACCGAACGGCATGCCGACCGACAACTAGCACCCATCGTTTACGGCGTGGACTACCAGGGTATCTAATCCTGTTTGCTCCCCACGCTTTCGCGCCTCAGCGTCAGTATCGAGCCAGTGAGCCGCCTTCGCCACTGGTGTTCTTCCTAATATCTACGAATTTCACCTCTACACTAGGAATTCCACTCACCTCTCTCGATCTCTAGACTGGCAGTATTGAGGGCAGTTCCGAGGTTAAGCCCCGGGATTTCACCCCCAACTAACCAGCCCGCCTACGCGCGCTTTACGCCCAGTAATTCCGAACAACGCTAGCCCCCTCCGTATTACCGCGGCTGCTGGCACGGAGTTGGCCGGGGCTTCTTCTCCGGCTACCGTCATTATCTTCACCGGTGAAAGAGTTTTACAACCCTAAGGCCTTCTTCACTCACGCGGCATGGCTGCATCAGGCTTTCGCCCATTGTGCAATATTCCCCACTGCTGCCTCCCGTAGGAGTCTGGGCCGTGTCTCAGTCCCAGTGTGGCTGATCATCCTCTCAGACCAGCTACGGATCGTCGCCTTGGTAGGCTTTTACCCCACCAACTAGCTAATCCGACGCGGGCTCATCCAATGGCGATAAATCTTTCCCCCGAAGGGCGTATTCGGTATTAGCTCCGGTTTCCCGAAGTTATTCCGAACCACTGGGTAAATTCCCACGCGTTCCTCACCCGTCTGCCACTTTCCACTGGAGCAAGCTCCAGCTTCACGTTCGACTTGCATGTGTTAAGCCTGCCGCCAGCGTTCGTTCTGAGCCAGGATCAAACTCTCAAGTTTGAAATTATGATCCGGCATAAACCCTGGAGGGAAAACTCCAGGGGGTCGCTTGCGAAACTCTTGACGAGTCCCGACACTTTCCGGAACGACCCATCTTTACAGACAGGACGCACCTTGGGTGTCGATAAACGCAAGACTGCCGAAGTCTCGTTTCGTCTGCCAAATCAACATCAATCGGATGAATATTGACAGACTCGCCAGGACTCCGCCGCCTGCGTTTCTCTTTCTTCAATCTACATTGTCAAAGAGCCACCGGAACGTCGCACGAAAGCCACATCCCGAACTCTTGATGAAACCAAATGCTCCATCAGGAGTCAACGCAGCGGAGGCGTATTGCCCGGCCAAATTCCCGGCGCCAGCCCCGCTTCGCTTATAGAAGTTGATGCGCGAGCATAAGAAAACTGCAGGCAAAGCAGTTCGCCCGCGCAACCGCCCTTATGTACCGACTCCCCATCGGCAGGTCAAGCACCGGATGCAAAGAAAATGCATTATTTTTTGCGATCGACCTTCCAGAGTGGCACAATGAGCCCTACGCTAGGCTTCTGCCTCCCTTTGCTTTCGGCAAACTCGTTGTAAAACAGGCGAATTCTTACAAATTGGTCACATTCCTGCCTGATTGCGCGGGCATCGTCCCATTAATAAAAGAGCAACGGCTTTCAGTCCATTATGATTGAGTTTTTTCTGAAAGCTGCGAAAGCAAATTCGTTTGTTAGTCCGTTGTGAAATTGAGACGGCTTCCTGTTGGACATCTCTTGAGAATTTGGGGCACGCGTAGTGCTCCGGCGGAGGTTGACACAGAGTAGACCCCTCGGCAGATTGGCGGGCGCCAAACAAGGGAAATAAGCACACCAGTTTCGGGGCACGTGGCGAACCTAAAAAAGCTGGCTTCAAATTACAGCCAGATGTGGGGCGCCATCCGAAGACGGGGGGATTGCCAACTTTGACGGAACGACGCCGCCGTAAAGCGGGCCGCAGCCAGAGCCAGGCCCTTGTCCCGTTCGGGAAACGGCCCCTGCCGCAAATTTACTTGCCTGCCACCCGGCGCGCGGCGTCTGCTGTGTTTTTGCCAGAACCCGGTGATTCTCGAGCGGCAACGCGGGTTAAATGGTTGGCCAGCACCTGCCTTGCGGCAATTGTGGGTGTCGGTGTCATCGGATCAAGCATCTATGCATCCATGAATGTGGAAGACGGTACCGGCGTGGTGTCGTCAATCAAGCGCGCCGGACTGGCTGCCATGAAACCGGTGCAGAGAGCCCTGCCGGTTGCAGCCTTTCAGTCGGTTGCGGGACAGAAGGGCGACCGTATTCCAACGACAACCGAGGGGCTTTCCACCCGGCATATCATTCATGACACCGTGGTTCAGAGGCGCAATGAGCGTGAGTATATCCGCATCAAACCTTATGCCCGCCTCGTTGCCCGCCTCGGCACATCGCATCCCCCTGAAGCATCTGAAATCCCCGCTTTCAATCCCTTCAAGCTCTATTCCAATCCAAAACCAGTCGCGGATAATAGCGACGGTGAAGCGCGAATCGATACAAGCCGCGATGCGCGAATCGATGTTTACGAGCTGGAAGGCGGAATTCTTCCCACCAACGACGGTTTGGCACTTGAAGCGAAGGAACTTGCCGAACTGATGGCGGAGCGCGATGCGCTGTCCGCTGTACAGCCCTTTGCGATGCGCCCAGGTATTGATCCGGAGGATGGTGCCAATGGGCTCGTCCAGCGCGCGGCTTACCATCCCGACGATGCCCCCTCGCCGCAACAACTTGGCCGGGATATCGAACCCAACACAACGATTGTCGCCAAGACCGTCGAGACGCTCGAAGGCGTGGACGAAGTCGCCGATGGCAGTGAAACGAAAGCCATTACGGTTGAGAAGGGCGACACCCTCATGAGCATTCTGGCGAATGCGGGGGCTGAAAAATGGCAAGCCAAGGCAATTGCCGACGCCATGGCGCCGGTATTCAAGCCGAAGAATTTGAATAAGGGGCAGGAAGTCCGTTTCACACTGGTGCCGGCGCCGAAAAACGATGCGCAAATGGAACCGGTCAAGGTGAGCCTCTTCACGGGCAAAGCCCATAATGTCACGGTGGTTCGCGATGGCGCGGGTGAATATGTCGCCAGCGACAATCCGATCACCCTGAAGGTTGCAAATAATCTCCGGCGTACGGTGCGATCAAAGCGAGCATCGCTTTATACCAGCTTCTACCACTCAGCGCTTAACCAGGGTGTTGGGGCTGATCAGATCACGAAGCTTCTGCGGGTCCACTCTTATGACGTGGACTTCAAGCGCCCAACCCATCCAGGTGATTCGTTTGAAGTCTTCTTCGGTCTTGAGAAAGACGAAAGCGGACAGGAACAAGCTCTTGGTGAAGTCCTCTTCACCGCTATGACCGTAGGCGGCGACGAGCAGCGCTACTACCGGTTCCGCACGCCCGATGGCGCAGTCGATTTTTATGACAAGGACGGCAACAGCGCGAAGAAGTTCCTGATGCGCAAGCCCGTGAAAGGCGCGCGCTACACTTCGGGTTTCGGCATGCGGCGTCATCCGATTCTAAAGTACCGCAAGATGCATACCGGCACCGACTGGGGTGCAAAGAGTGGAACCCCGATTCTCGCGGCTGGCAATGGTGTTGTTGAAGAGGCAAAGCGCAGGGGCGGAAACGGTAATTATGTGCGGATCCGTCATGCCAACGGTTACAAGACGGCGTACAGCCACATGTCGCGATTTGCCCGCGGGCTGCAGCCTGGCATGAAAGTACAGCTGGGCCAAATCATCGGATATGTTGGCTCGACCGGCCTGTCGTCAGGTCCGCATTTGCACTTCGAGGTTCTGGTCAACAACCGTTTCGTCAACCCGATGACCATTCACGTACCGCGCGGCCGTCAGCTTGCCAGCAAAGACTTGGCCAACTTCTATAAGGAACGCAATCGCATCGACAATCTGATGCAGCGTTCGCCAGTCACAACCCGCATGGCGGCTGTCCAAAAATAGTACTCATAATGAGGGGAACCCTTCGGGGGAATAAAGCGCGTCTTGATTGAGGCGCGCTTTTTTGCGTCCACTCCCTACGGGATGTATTCGTCGCGCCAGTTCAGAACAACGTTGAACGAGATGGATATGCGGACATCTTCGAACAGGTTCGGATGCACAAGATGATGCACAAAGGCCGGCCATATAAGGATCATTCCGGGCTCGGGAATGACCCGATGCTCTGCCTCGACCTGTCCATCGCCTTTTACGGCCAGCATGTTTGCCTGCGCACGCGGATCGAAGAAACTGATAGCGCCGGGATTAAGATCTGACCGCCCTTTCACCTTCGGCTCGCCGGACGGCACCTGCACGTAGTAGGTACCGCTCAGCCAGGAGTGTGGATGGTTGTGCAGATTGTGATAATCGCCAAACCTGTTCACATTCGGCCAAGCCTGAACATGCCAGTCCATGTCGTAGTCAATACCGGCATTGCGCGCATATTGCTGGGTTGAAACGTCAACGCACTCCTTAAGCCAAGAGACCGCCGGGTGGGAAATGTCGAAAAAATTCCCACTGAGATATTCGGTGGTCATATCCTGCGACCGTGAGTCGAGATCCTCAATCATCTCGGTCAGGACGATGTTGGCATTGTCGGCACCGGGCAACCGGTCCACAAGCAGAGTCGTCGGCCAAAGCTCTCGAAATTCAGCCGCGACTTTCTTGTCTTCCGCCATAGTCTAGATGTCCTCAAGCTTGAGTTCAGCGCGCAACTTCCGGGTTAGTTTGTGCACGGCCAGGCGATGCGACGCGGCGATATAGAGTTGCAGGTCCTCGTTGTTCAGGCCGGGCTCGTCATACATCTGTATCCACTTGCCCCCACGCGCGGCCAAATATGGCGCCGGCCGCAAGCCGGGTTGCTCCTTCAACATCTCAAAGGCAATCTCGGAACACTTGAATGTAACGAATGGTGTGTCGCCCTTCGACCAGCCGCCAATAGCGAAAACCTTCCCACCCACTTTCCAGACATGAGCGCCGCCCCATTGCACCACGCGGGACGCGGCAGGCAATGAGGCGCAAAACGCGTCATAATCGTCATAGGTCATCATGAGCGGATATTCACGCCGCCTTGCTGACGGCCTCGCCGTTGATAACGAGGCCATCGGCATTCGCTGACACTTTCACCGTGTCACCATCCTTGATGGTGCCTTCAAGCGTCAACTCGGCAAGCGGGTCCTGAAGATTTTTCTGAATGACCCGCTTCAGGGGGCGCGCGCCATAAGCCGGATCGTAACCCTGGTTGGCGAGCCACTCTCTGGCATTCGCGTCCATCTCAACCGTCATCTTGCGCTCATCGAGCAGCTTCTGCAGCTGAGCCATCTGAATATCGACAATGGCCGCCATCTGCTCGCGCTTCAGGCGATGGAACAGGATGATCTCATCCAGCCGATTCAGAAACTCGGGCCGGAAATGAGCCTGCACCATGGCCATAACCTGATCGCGCACCGCGCCCGTATCCTCGCCTTCCGGTTGGTTCACAAGAATCTCCGCCCCGATGTTTGAGGTCATGATGATGAGCGCGTTGCGGAAGTCGACGGTGCGGCCCTGGCCGTCTGTCAGGCGTCCGTCGTCGAGCACCTGCAGCAGCACGTTGAACACGTCAGGATGTGCCTTCTCGATTTCGTCAAAAAGGATCACCTGATAGGGCCGGCGGCGAATGGCTTCAGTTAATGCTCCGCCTTCTTCATAGCCAACATAGCCTGGAGGAGCGCCAATGAGCCGTGCAACGGAATGCTTTTCCATGTATTCCGACATGTCGATGCGCACCATTGCGTGTTCGTCGTCGAACAGGAAGGTGGCCAACGCCTTGGTCAACTCGGTCTTTCCGACACCAGTCGGTCCAAGAAACATGAAGGACCCGATCGGGCGATTCGGGTCTTGCAACCCGGCCCGTGCGCGTCGCACCGCGGTCGAAACGGAGGCGACAGCCTCTTCCTGACCTACAACGCGCCTGGCCAATGCCTCTTCCATGCGCAATAGTTTTTCGCGCTCGCCTTCGAGCATCTTGTCGACAGGAATTCCAGTCCAACGCGACACCACCTGCGCGATGTGATCGCTGGTGACAGCCTCTTCCACCATCCCGCCATCAACCTGTTCCTGCTGTTCTGTCTCAACAAGTTTTTTCTCCAGCTCGGGGATCTTGCCATAGGAAAGCTCGCCGGCCTTGGCCAGGTCACCGGAACGCTGTGCCTGCTCGAGTTCATGACGCGCGGCTTCGAGTTCTTCCTTGAGCGTCTGTGCCGCAGAGAGTTTTTCCTTCTCCTCCTGCCAGCGCCGTGTCAGGGCGTCCGCTTCTTCCTCTAAGTCAGCGAGCTCCTTTTCGAGCGCCCCGAGCCGGTCTTTTGACGCAGTATCGTCTTCCTTCTTCAATGCTTCGCGCTCAATCTTGAGCTGAATAATACGCCGGTCGAGTTCATCGAGCTCTTCCGGTTTGGAGTCGACCTGCATTCGCAGCCGGCTGGCCGCTTCATCCATCAAATCGATAGCTTTGTCCGGGAGAAACCGGTCAGTAATGTAACGGTTGGATAGCGTGGCTGCCGAAACCAGCGCGTTGTCGGTAATCCTGACACCGTGATGCAGTTCGTATTTTTCCTTCAGGCCGCGCAGGATTGAGATTGTATCCTCGACCGTGGGTTCGGCGATGAACACGGGCTGGAAACGTCGGGCAAGAGCCGCATCCTTCTCAACATTCTTGCGATATTCATCGAGCGTCGTCGCACCAATGCAATGAAGTTCACCCCTGGCAAGTGCGGGTTTCAACAGGTTGGAGGCATCCATCGACCCCTCCGATGCGCCGGCGCCGACGATTGTGTGCATCTCGTCGATAAACAGGATGATTTTGCCAGCGCTGTCCGTTACCTCGTTGAGCACCGACTTCAACCGCTCTTCAAATTCACCACGATATTTCGCACCCGCGATCAATGCTCCCATATCCAGAGCCAGCAGTTGTTTGTCTTTGAGGCTCTCCGGCACATCTCCGTTTACGATGCGCAGGGCCAAGCCTTCCGCAATTGCGGTCTTGCCAACACCTGGCTCACCGATGAGGACTGGATTATTTTTGGTCCGCCGCGAAAGCACCTGAACCGTACGGCGGATTTCTTCATCCCGGCCGATAACGGGATCAAGCTTGCCCTCCCTTGCGGCTTCAGTCAGGTCGCGGGCATAGCGCTTGAGCGCGTCATAAGCCTGTTCGGCAGATGCCGAATCGGCCGTTCGTCCTTTGCGCAAATCGTTGATCGCCGTATTGAGTGCAGCAGGCGTCACGCCCGCATTTTCCAGAATCTTTGCCGCGTCAGACCCCTTCTCGACCGCAAGCGCAAGCAGAAGCCGCTCGACGGTTACGAACGCATCACCCGCTTTTTTTGCTGCCTGTTCGGCAGTCTCGAAAATGCGGGCTGTTTCAGGCGCAAGATAAATCTGGCCCGCGCCACTCCCTGAAACCTTAGGCAATTTGGCAAGGGCAGCCTCGGTCTCGGCCAAAGCCTGGCCGGGATTGCCACCTGCGCGTGAAATGAGGCCGGCGGCGAGCCCCTCCTCGTCGTCCAAAATGACTTTTAGCAAATGCTCAGGAGAAAACCGCTGATGGCCCTCACGCAAAGCGAGGCCTTGTGCCGACTGGATAAACCCGCGGGCACGCTCTGTGTATTTTTCAAAATCCATACTCAAACCCCTTTCTGGCACGCGATCCCCGCCTCAAAGCGCAGACACCGCGCCCGGTCGTCCGGGCAACACCGCCGAAACAGACGGCATATACTAAATCTATTCGGCCAATTTCTTGACCATTCGAATCCTGAATAGGCATTCCCTTTCATCTATATAGTGTTGCCGCAGCGCAACAAAAAGGGCATAACCGCCATCCTTTCTAGGACGGGATCATGACCAACACAGACGCCATGCGTGTCACCGCGCTTTACCGCTATCCGGTTAAAGGGCTGCGGCCTCAGGAACTCTCGAAGGTTGAATTAAAGGCTGGCGAGACAATTCCCTATGACCGGGCCTGGGCCATAGAAAATGGCCGCGGCCGGTTTAACCCTGAAAGCCCGCAGCACCTGCCAAAGATCAATTTCCTGATGCTCATGCGCAACGAGCGCCTTACGGCGCTCGAGATCGAATTTGACGAAACCGATCACACGCTCGCCCTGTTCCGAAACGGAAAACAGGTTGTCAAAGGCTCTCTTGACACTGCATTGGGCCGTCAACTCATCGAACAGTTCATGGCCGGTTACATGGAGCAGGAATTGCGCGGCGCTCCGCACATCGTCCACGCGGAGGGGCACAGCTTTTCCGATGTCGCTACGAAGTGCGTGCATATTGTAAATCTGGCCAGCGTGCGCGAACTGGAGCGCGTTGCGGGAAAGGAAATTAACCCGCTTCGATTCCGAGCCAATATCTATGTTGACGCTGGCGACCCGTGGGTTGAGTTCAATTGGGTCAATCAACAATTGCGCGTTGGTGATGTTGCGCTCGATGTTCTCGACCGTACCAAACGCTGCGCCGCGACAAACGTAGATCCGCAGACAGCAGAGCGTGATATGGCAATCCCCGCCGCGCTAATGCGCGCCTACGGGCATGAGGACTTCGGCATCTATGCGACCATCGCGCAGGGCGGCATGATTGCCCGGGATGACACCATTCGCATGGTGGACTGAACAGCTTCGTCTGCACAAAGACTCTCAAGAGAAATAGACGGTTAGGTAACGGCTTCGTCCGGAGTTTCCCCGGCGTCAGTTTTTTCCGGCACCTCTTCCACGTCCCCGCCACCCTTTTTCTTGGGTTTGTCCGCGTCCGGAGCTGTACTGCCATTGCTCTTGGTCGCGCGCGAAAGCGTCCTCAGAACACCTTCATCATTGTTGGTCTGATCGTCGGCCTGATCAGAAACCTGAGCTGCGGGACTACTGGTGGGCGCTTCCTCCGGTTGCTTGCTGGTTTCCGGTTGCTTGCTGGTTTCCAGCTGTTTGCCATCGGATTCCTCTGCAGGGCTACCAGATCGCGCCCGCTCGGCACCGGAACCATTTAGGCTGTCGGGCTGCTGCACCTGATTGGCCATGATAATGCGGTTGTAGTGTTCGGCATGCTGCAGATAGCTCTCACCTGCAACCATGTTGCCTGAGGAAAGTGCATCATGCGCCAACGCCGCGTACTTCTCTGCGATATGAGACGCCGAACCGCGGATCTTTACATCCGGGCCGTTTGACTCGTAATTGCGGCTGAGCGGGTTCTGCGGCTTACGCCCCCGCCCTCGCCCTCGGCGGTTCTGTTGCCCTTGCCTCATCGGCTTTCTAGGTCCGTTGGCCATGCTCGATTGTCCTGTCCAGTCTTCAAACGTGTGTAGCGCCAGCCCGTGCTGGCATCAGTGATCGCTCGTTCTGGATTGCGCTACCTTGTTAAGTCCCAACTACCCCCAACGGCTTCAGAGAAATCAAACTCAACAGAGAGAGAAATCCGATATCTCGGGAATATTTTTCCAAAGCCATGTCAGCAAGGGCTCGCCCCTTCAGGACCGGATCAAACGATCGCCGCACCGGCCGTCATGGGCATTGAAGCCGTACCGTATTTTCGTCTCGCGCCATAACAAAGACACGCTCGGTGTCTTTCGAACGCTTCGTATCCGGCTATTTTCGGCTTGCTCACATTGACACGCTCAAAGACGTTTAAGCGCATCTTGTGATTTGAACCTAGCGTGATCGCGCAAAATTTCCAACCCCCTTTTTCCGCCAATCTACAGCGTTAGTGAACGCCTTGCACCGACGCATCGAACGCGGCCGCCAAGGTCTTTCCATCGGCGAACCTCATCAAAGACAAGTACCCCCTCCTGATCCGCGAGCAGTGCACTCACCGCGTCCGCCTGTCCTGCGCCAACTTCAAGCAGTACCCAGCCGCGGTGTGCAAGAATTTCACCAAGGCGGGGGACGATCGCCCGGTAAGCGTCAAGGCCGTCCGCGCCACCATCAAGCGCGCGCGTCGGATCGTAGGTATGCACCTCAGGTTCCAGATTGGAGATTTCCCCGGCTGGAATATAGGGCGGATTCGCAACAACCAGATCGAACTGGCCCGCCAAACCGTCTGCCCAGTGCGCACGCATGAACTGCGCGCGCGCGTCAACTCCGTGCCGCTCGGCATTGGTACGGGCGACCCCAAGCGCTTCTTCGGAGATATCGGTTCCGACGCCCCTTGCAGTCATCCTATTGAGGAGCAAGCTAACAAGGATGCACCCCGACCCGGTTCCGATATCGAGGATCGACAAGGGATCGCCGCCGCCTAGCTCCTGCGTGACATCCTGCGCCGCCGCCACAAGTGTCTCGGTGTCGGGGCGCGGATCGAGTGTGTCAGGGGATATGTCGAAATCCAGCCCCCAGAATTCGCGCTCACCTAATATCCGGGAGACCGGCTCGCGAGCGCAGCGACGCTCGGCGAATCGCCTAGCCAGCTGCAGTTCGGCATTTCCTACAGTCAGCCCTGGCTCCGCAGCAAAATTTTCATGACTGACGCCGCAGGCGTGACAGACAAGGATGCGTGCGTCGAGTTCCGGCGCTGCAATCTTCGCCTTCCGAAACGCCGTCACCAGTTGGCGATAGAGAGTGTGTAGTGTTGGAGGCGCCGATGATGTGGGTGGCGCAGCGCTCTTATGCGGCTGGTTGTTCATCGATAGCTGCCAGTTGACTGGCCTGATGTTCAGTGGTGAGTGCGTCGATAATCTCATCGAGTGCGCTGCCTTCCAGAACCTCATTCAACTTGTGTAGCGTGAGATTGATACGGTGGTCGGTGACGCGGCCTTGCGGGAAATTATACGTCCGGATACGTTGAGACCGATCGCCGCTCCCCACCTGCCCACGGCGGTCGGCGGCTCGCTCCGCATCCTTCTTTTCCCGCTCCACTTCGTACAGCCGCGCGCGCAGCACCTTCATCGCCTTCGCGCGGTTCTTGTGTTGGGACTTCTCATCCTGCTGGCTAACCACGATGCCGGTTGGCAAATGGGTAATACGTACAGCACTATCCGTGGTGTTTACCGACTGACCACCCGGACCGCTCGCCCGGAAAACGTCAACGCGCAAATCCTTCTCATCAATCTCGACATCGACTTCTTCCGCTTCCGGTAGAACCGCCACCGTCGCTGCAGAGGTGTGGATGCGACCGCTCGATTCCGTTTCAGGCACGCGCTGAACACGGTGAACACCGGATTCGTATTTAAGCCGGGCGAAGGCGCCCTTGCCGCTCACATTTGCAACAATTTCCTTGTATCCGCCCATGGCGGCATCGCTCGCGGAAATGATCTCGATCTTCCAACCCTTGAGATCGGCGTATCGCTGGTACATGCGGTAGAGATCACCAGCAAAAAGAGCCGCCTCATCGCCGCCCGTTCCCGCACGCACTTCCAGTATGACGTTTTTCTCGTCCGCAGCATCTTTTGGCAGAAGCAGCAAACGCAGGTTCTGCTCCATCTCCGCGACCCTCGGTTCGAGGTCCTGAAGTTCCGCCTGTGCGAGCTCAACCATCTCGGCGTCTGCACTGCTGTCAGCAATAATTTCGCCCAGCTCTGTCAGTTCTTTTCTCGCTGCATGCATCTCGTTGATAGCTGACACAACAGGGTCGAGTTCTGCGAACTCGCGCGCAAGGCGGACATAGGTTTCCTGGTCGGAACCGGCGGCAAGATTTCCCTGCACGGTTTCCCAGCGCTCGACGAGTTGTTTGAGTTTTTGTTCAGGAATCGCGGACATTGCGCACAGTTAGACGATTTTGGGGTGAAGGGGCAACGTCGTGTTGCGCCAGCTTATGGCAGTTTATCGGATTTGCGGTTGTCCGGGTCGAATACTTGCGGACGCGGACTGCTGTCGCCAAGCGGACGCACCAGATCCCAGGCGCCGCGCATTACGCCTGGAATTGGTTCGGGCAAACTATCGAGTGTGCCCCAAACCGCGCGCGGATTTTGTGATGCATACCACAAGCCAAATCCGAGCGCGCCGATGAACCCGACAAGTGCAATCCAGTTCGCGACACTCCGAACCAACGCGGCGCTGCGAACGTTGGGCTTTGTCTCCTGTATCGTTGCTTCCTTGACGTCGGCATGCACCGGCGCAGCAGCAGGCGCGCTTGTTACTGGTGGTGGCGGTGCCCCGCCAGCATTGTCCTGAGGCATCGCAGCCTTCACCGATTGCTTCAGTAACGGCGAGGTAGCTGGTGGAATCGCCGGCGCGACAGGCGCAGGTATTTCAGTCGCTGACTGCGCCGGAGCCGGGGGATTTTCAACAGGTTTGAGCGCATCAAGCTGCACTTTCATCCGGCGCAATATAGGCCGCGAGTCAAGGCCAAGCTGGGTCGTGTAGGCGGTAACAATGCGGCTTGCTTCGGGCCAGTCAGGCAGAGCGAGAAGATTTCCGTTTTCCAGAATATCGATCGTCGCGACCGGCACGGCCAGTCGTCCTGCGATCCGCTCCCTGGACACGCCTGTCGCCCGGCGCATCTCCTGGAAGATCATTGCCAGTTCTCTGTCATGACCTGCCGGCATTTCCTCGGCCGATCGAATATGTGCGCGTGACCCATCGTCTCCGCTGACAGACAGCGCAGGAGGTACGTTTGGCTGGGATGACATATCCCCCATCAGTCCTTTTTGCCGCTTCTAGATTCGGGAGCATTTGCGCCTGTTGCTTTCCCCGCCAAGGCTCACCCCCGATTTACAACTAATGATTAAACCCAATCGAGAGGCTCGCTGCAATGCATGAAATATCCACCACTTCAGACCTCAACGCTCTGTTCAACGGCGAAGTCTTTGAACATATGGCGCAAATTGCTTGCGTCATCGGCCATCGCGTTTTGCAAGAAAAGTTCAGCCGAGGAGAGGTCAAGCGACCGTATCATGGCCTTGACCGGACCGATGGAAGACGGCGCCATAGAAATCGAACGAAAACCCAGGGCGACGAGCACCATGGCCTCTAGCGGGTGGCCGGCCATTTCACCGCAAAGTGTCAGCGGCACATCATTTGCGCGCGCTGATGAGGCAATTTCACGCAACATGCGCAAAACGGGACATGACAACGGATCGAAACGTTGCGAAACGCGCAAGTTGGTACGGTCAGCCGCAAACAGGAACTGGAGTAGATCGTTGCTGCCGACGGAAACAAAATCAACCAGCGGAAACAGGCGGTCTAACTGCCAGACGAGTGCAGGCACCTCAATCATGGCGCCCACAAGCAACCGTTTTGGCAATGGATAACCATGAACCACCAGATGCCGGACTTCCTTTTCGATCAACTCTCGCCCAGCCTTCAGCTCTGAGATGTCGGAGACCATGGGCAACATGATCCGGACCTCCCTGCCCTGTGCAGCCCGCATGAGCGCGCGCATTTGGGTGCGCAAGAGAGCAGGCCGGTCGAGCGCCATTCGGATTGCGCGCCAACCAAGTGCAGGGTTTTCTTCCTGGGTTGAACGCAGATAGGGCAACACCTTATCGCCACCGATATCCAGTGAGCGGAACACCACAGGTTTGTCGCCAACGGCATCCAGGACCTGTGCGTACATTTTTTGCTGCTCGTCCGGACGTGGGAATGTGGACGCGATCATGAACTGAAATTCGGTTCTGAATAGTCCGATACCTGCAGCACCGGTCTCCTCCAGATGGGGCAGATCCACCAACAATCCTGCGTTAATCAGAAGTTCGATTTCAACGCCGTCTTTCGTTACCGCGGGCTGATCCTTCAACTGGGCATAGCGGGCTTCACGCTGGGCCTTGAATCGTTTTTTGTCCTTGTATCCGGCAACCACATCGGACGACGGACGGATATGAACTTCTCCAGCTTCGGCATCCACCACGAGAGGATCGCCGGTATCGAGCATATTCAATATCCCGTCGGCTTGTCCGATCGCTGGCACCCCGAGTGCCCGCGCAACGATTGCCACGTGGCTCGCGTGGCCGCCTTCTTCGAGAATGACGCCGCGAATGCGCGCACGGTCATAGTCCAACAATTCGGCAGGGCCCATGGTGTGAGCCACCAGGATGGTATCCTCGGGCAATTCTTCATCGATCGCTGTAGTGCGTCCCGTCAACATGCGCAGCAGACGGTTCGACAGATCATTGAGATCATTAAAGCGTTCCCGCAGGTATGCTGCTCTTTGATTCACCACCCGGGCGCGGGTGTCGTTCTGCACTTTAGCAACCGCGGCTTCGGCTGTGAGACCAGTGGCAACCGCCTCGTTCAAACGCCTGATCCAACCCCGATCGTGCGCAAACATCCGATACGCCTCAAGAACGTCGCGATGCTCACCTGCGCGTGCCACATCGCCGCGTGACAGCATGTCGTCAACTGTCGCGCGAAGCCGCTCAATAGCATCAGCGAGCCTTTGAGCTTCCCGCTCAGGATCATCGGCGATGAGCGTGTCGACAGCGACGCGCGGAACATGCAGAACAGCTTGGCCGAGCGCTATGCCGTCAGACAATGAAACCCCCTTCGCTATCTGTCGGGCACCCGAACTTCCCGCGCGCGACGGGCCGAGCTGGTTGGATGCGATCATTTCCGCGAGCACCATCGCCACGATCTGCAGGGCCTCAACTTCCTCTTCCGAATAGTGTCGCTGGGTTTGATTCTGAACCGTCAGCACACCGATAACCTGCCCCTGCCGCAGGACCGGCACACCCAGGAACGAGTGATAAACTTCTTCGCCCGTCTCCGGCCGATATGAAAATGAGGGGTGGTCCTGAGCTTCAGGAAGGTTGACGGCCTCCGCCTGCATGGCCACGAGACCAACGAGACCCTCGCCGCGCGCGAGGTGGGTGTTGTGCACGGCCTCCGGATTGAGGCCCTCGGTTGCCACGAGCTCCATAGATTCATCGCGACGGCGTAAATAAATGGAACACACCTCTGCGACCATATTGGCGGCGATGTCCACCACGATACGGGCGAGCTTCGCCTCGCCGCCTTCCCGTAGCGCCATCGTTTGGCGCAGGTGGCGGAGCAAAACACGCGGTGCTCCAATCGTTGCTGCCATCAGAAATCTGTCTCTGTGCTACCCATGACACTCTCACCGTGTCAGGGCTCATTTGCACCGGACACCGTTTTTCACCTCAACGTGGCTCTGGGTATCCAGTCAGGCGCTGTCCAGACCGTACAGCGAATGCAAGGTCCGAACCGCAAGTTCGGCATATGCCGCGTCGATCAGCACGCTGATCTTGATTTCAGACGTCGAAATCGCTTCGATGTTGATACCCTTTTCCGACAAGGCCCTGAACATCTGCGACGCGACGCCGGCATGACTTCGCATGCCAACTCCGATTACTGAAACCTTGACGATATCGGTTGAACCGCGCAGGTCCTCATATCCGATTTCGCCTTTCACACTCTTGATGACTTCAAGCGCACGTTCCAGATCAACCGCGGCCACTGTGAAAGTCAGATCCGTTGTCTGCCCGTCTCCAGATACATTCTGGACAATCATATCGACATTGATATTCGCATCCGCGAGTGGACCAAACACGCGAGCGGCAACGCCCGGCTTGTCCTCAACACGTATCAGTGTGACCTTTGCCTCATCCTTGGTGTAGGCAATACCGCTTACAACCTGCTGTTCCACAATTTCATCCTCGTCGCAAACAAGCGTCCCAGCTTGTATTCCATCTGCAGGCAGCGCATCAGCCGGCTCGAAGCTCGAGCGCACGAGCAGTCGGACCTGATGGACCATCGCAAGTTGAACGGACCGCGTCTGTAGCACCTTGGCGCCGAGCGAAGCGGTCTCCAGCATCTCTTCGTAAGAGATTTTCTCCATACGGCGCGCCTGCGGCACGATACGCGGGTCACCAGTATAGATGCCATCCACGTCAGTGTAGATATCGCATCGTTCCGCGCCAAGGGCCGCGGCAAGCGCCACCGCGCTCGTATCGGACCCGCCACGCCCAAGCGTCGTCACACGATTGTCCGGACTGAGACCCTGAAATCCAGGCACAACAGCAACTTCGCCGCGCTGCAGCCGTTGTTTAAGTTCATCGGTCTCGATATTGAGAATGCGTGCTGCTCCGTGGGCGTCGTCGGTACGGATGGGAATCTGCCAGCCAAGCCAGGAGCGCGCCGGAATACCCATGGCCTGGAGCACAATGGCAAGCAGGCCACATGTGACCTGTTCGCCAGAAGAAACCACTACGTCATATTCACGCGCATCATGGAGCGATGCCGCCTCGCGCGTCCACGTCACAAGCTGATCCGTCTGATGTCCCATCGCCGAGACCACCACGGCACACTGATTGCCGGCGTCGACTTCACGCTTGACGTGTGCAGCAGCCGCGCGGATCCTTTCGAGATCCGCGACAGACGTTCCTCCAAATTTCAACACCAGCAGTGCCATAGCCCGTCTCACCAAGACGCCGGCGATAATCGCCGAACCGTTCTGATTGAATTTCGCGCGTATTCTTAGTCGCTTGGCTCCACACCTGCAACAAAGGCGAAGCCCGCTTGACAATCAATGCACTAAACCCGCCCAATGTTCTTATGACAAACACGGCACATTCCGATACCGCACAGCCGGTAATTGATAGCACGCTGGACGACGCCGAGGTTGCCCGCTTCGCCGCCATGGCGGATGAGTGGTGGGACCCAAAGGGCAAGTTTCGCCCGCTGCACGCGCTCAATCCAGTGCGATTGACCTTCATCCGCGATGCGCTCTGTACCCACTTCGACCGCGATGCAACGCAGCTGAGGCCGTTCAAAGGGCTGAATATTGTCGATATCGGCTGTGGCGGTGGTCTGCTGTGCGAGCCATTGGCACGGCTTGGCGCGACAATGACCGGCCTTGACCCCGCTGAAGACAGTATTCGTGCCGCGCGCGCCCATGCCGAGGCTCAACAGCTGGAAATCGACTATCGCGCCGACCGCGCTGAAAGTTTGGTCGATGCGGGTGAGCAATTCGACGCCGTGCTGGCCCTGGAGGTTGTGGAGCATGTGCCCGATGTTCCTGCTTTCACGAGTGTCGCCGCGGCGCTTGTCCGGCCGGGCGGACTGATGCTCCTTTCAACCATAAATCGGACACTCAAATCCTATGCCCTGGCAATCGTTGGCGCCGAATTTGTGTTGCGATGGCTTCCAGTGGGAACTCACCGGTGGGATCGTTTCGTGACCCCTGCGGAGCTTTCAGGCGCCTGTGAACAGGCTGGACTGAGTGAAGTCGCGCGCAAAGGCATGATTTTCGATCCGCTTGGCGGCGACTGGCGGCTGTCGCGCGACACCGACGTCAACTATCTGATGGCGGCATCGCGCCCGCGCTGAAGCCAAACAGCTTCGCCTACATTGTCAGATTGAACGCAATCGAAATGCGCTCCGCGGTGCCTCGGGTCGGTTTGACCGAGTGCTTCACGAAGCTCTGGAAGAGAATCATTTTTCCTTCCTTCGGCGTGACCGGCATGACTTTGACATTAAGACCGTTCGGCTTGCGTGTCGGAGGGTCGAGCATGATGTCCATATAAGGCGAGTGGATCAACAGATCGCCACTGCCCTCTGGAGCCTTCGAATAGTAGATGCCGCTGATCACTGCATTGGAATGGTGATGGACTTCCTGCGCGTGTCCCTCGCCATAAATATTGAGCCAGCACTCGGTGAACTTCAGGGGAAACCTGGCGACTTCCAATTCAAGCGCATTGGCGAACTCGTTGGCTTCACGCATGATCACCTCACGCAACGGCTCGAATTCCTTGTGCTGAAGCAAGGTGGTTGGACTTCCGATCGTCGTATAGAGATCGCAGCTCCATGTCTCGGGAAGCGAGTTAGGCTCGCTCTTGCGAATACGTTCGATCCCGACATCGATCTGCTCGTTCAGTTTTTCGGAGTCCGCAATTTGAACCTCCCGCACGACAGTCGGAAAGAACAGAAGCGTTTCATTCTTGTTGGCAACCATGAGGTGCTCCCGGCGCGGCTTCAGTTATGATCTTCCGGTAGCACCGGCAGGGGATGGAATTCCACTCCCTCGTCTTTCAGCGACTCCGCCTCATCCACTGTCGCACTGCCATAAATGCTGCGCGGCTTGGTTTCGTCCCGATGGATCTTCCGTGCTTCGTCGGCAAATTTATCGCCCACATTCTCCGATAACTTCATAACATGGTCCCGCGCGTGGCGAACCATCTCCACTATCTCCCTCTGCGCTTTGTCCGATCCGACCCCGCGGGCGATGTTGGGTGCCATCAGTGCTTTTGAAACTTTGGTCGAGCCACAGTGTGGACAGGAGACCAGGTTTCGCTTTGCCTGATCATCATAGGCTGATGAACTTGCGAACCATGCTTCGAATGCGTGGTCCTCCGCGCAGCTCAACTGATAGCGGATCATGACGCCTCCTTGATCGAGACAACGTCAGTACCGGTGGGTAACTCGTAGGCCCGATCGTGCAGCAGCGAGGGTATTCGGGCACGCGCATCAGCAACCCTGGCGGTATCGATGTCAGCAAAAATCACATCAGGATCGACGCCAGCCTCACTGACAATCTCGCCCCAGGGTGAAATGATTATCGAATGTCCGAAAGTGGCCCGACCCATATCGTGATCGCCGCCCTGCGCGGCCGCGAGAATATATGTGCCAGTTTCGATCGCGCGAGCGCGCAACAGCACGTGCCAGTGCGCCTCTCCAGTCTGCCTGGTGAATGCTGACGGCACGGTGATGAATTGCGCGCCGGCCTTCGCCAAGGCGCGATAAAGAGCGGGAAAGCGCAAATCATAACAGGTCGTCAATCCCAGCCGGCCCCACGGCAGGTCTGCCAACACAGCTTTGTCGCCCGGCTGGTAATTCTTTGATTCGCGATACGATTCCCCATTCGGCAGATCAACATCGAACATATGAATCTTGTCGTAGCGCGCCGCGATCTCGCCCGCGGGAGTAAACAGGAACGAACGGTTTGCAACCTTGATGTCAGACAGTTTTATCGCCATCGAGCCGATGTGAAGCCAGATCCCGAGTTCAACCGCTAACGCCGAAAACCGCTCAACTGCCGGATTGTCCTGCTCGACCAGCGTCCTTTCAAACAGCTCTCGTGTCTTAAGGACCATGAGCGTGGTGTTTTCAGGCGTTTGGACATAAAGCGCACCGCCTTCCGCTGCCATGCGTATAGCATTCTCCGCTGCATCGAGGTTCGGCTCAACCGCGCTCTCGCTGCGCATTTGCACCAATGCGGCTCGGAATGTTTCAGCTCCTTCAGTCATCGCGCTTTCTTGTTCCCTGTCACCTTACTAGCCGATACTGCGCTAGAGCCGTGGCGTCAACGGATCGACCACGCGTCCAAGCGCCACTACATCGACGCGGCTTGCTCCCGCCCGCTTCAGAATTTTTGCACAGGCGTTCACCGTGGCGCCTGTGGTGATCACATCGTCGATGAGCACCACATTCTTGTCGGCGATTTCCACTTCCTTGCCCTCGGGCACGCGAAATGCCCCTGCTACATTGCGCCGACGCTGTTCCGGAGTGAGCCCGACCTGGGTCGCGGTGCGCCGCACACGGTGCAGGGCCAAGGGGGCTTCTGGAATGCCGCTCAGTCCCGAAAGAGCCCGTGACAGCAGTGCAGCCTGGTTGAACCTTCGTCCCCATAGCCGCACCCGTGCGAGGGGTACTGGCACAAGCACATCGGCACCTTTCAACACGTCCGAACCCGAATGGCCCATCCAGCCGGCGAACAATTTCACACCCTCGTGCCTGTCGCGGTATTTGAGATCGTGAATGAGATTGCGCATCACGCCGTCATACCGTGCCACCGGCCGCGCTCGCCCATAGTCGGGCGGGCTGGCAAGGGCTGCCGCAGAAACGATAATTCCGCCCGCAGGATAGGGTAGCGGAATGCCAAGCCGATCACAGCGCGGCGGCTCGATAAAATCGACTTCGCGCCAACATGCCGCGCACAGGCCGCCGTGACCCTGGACCGGCAGGCGGCACGCAAGGCAGAGTGGTGGCAGGACAATATCAGCGAGCATACGCCCCGACTTTTGCAGGATCGCGCCAATTGACCATCCGGCACCGACCACCTGTTCTCGATCTGTTGTCTGCGTAACTTCGCCAGTCATTTTCTGATACCGCGCTATGCCCCTTGGCACTCCAATCAGGATGCTATGGTATGTCGTAAGCACACGGCGCACCAGAGAGGTCCGACAGTACTGCACCAGCGGGAACCGATGAAGTCCTTGATCGACATGAGCCAAGCGATATTCGACAGACAGTTGCTTTTAATGCGGCGAACGCGCATCGCGACAGAAATCAAATCGGCGGAGTTTCTGCTGCGGCGTGCCGCCGAAGATATCATTGCCCGCCTTCAATCGATAACGCGGGAATTTCCGCTGGCCCTCAATTTGGGCTCCCATCACGGCGTTCTAAGCGACATCTTGCGCGATGATGATCGGGTTGAAACCGTTCTCAGTGGCGACCCATGCATGGCTATGGTCGTGCAATGTTCCGGCATAAAACTCGTGTGTGATGAGGAAGCACTTCCGTTCAAAGCAGGATGCCTTGATCTCGTTGTCTCCGGACTCTCGTTGCACCATGTGAACGACCTACCCGGCGCCCTCGTCCAAATTCGCCGTGCGCTCAAACCGGACGGGTTGTTGCTCGGCGCGATCCTGGGCGGTCAGACACTGAAAGAATTGCGGTTCGCACTGGCCCGCGCAGAAGAGGAAATCGACGGAGGCGTCAGCCCACGGGTTGCACCTTTTGCAGATGTCAGGGACTGCGGGGGATTGCTTCAGCGGGCCGGATTCGCTTTGCCCGTGACCGACGCCGATAGTGTCGAGGTCACATATGGTTCGATGTTTGATCTGATGCGGGATATCAGAGCAATGGGTGCCAGCAACGTGCTTTTGGAACGACGGCGACAACCACTCAAACGAAGCGTGTTTCTACGCGCGGCGGAGATTTATTCCGAGAATTTCTCAGTTTCAGAAGGGCGGATCACCGCCACATTTGAAACCATTCATCTAACTGGCTGGGCGCCTGATGCCTCGCAGCCGAAGCCGCTGAAACCGGGAAGCGCCAAAGCACGGCTCGCCGACGCGCTCAATACAGATGAACTTTCCACTGGTGAAAAGGCAGATCCGTTCGATAATAGTCCTTAAACGCGCATTACCTGCCTAGAAGGAGTCAACGACCAGCTGGAATAAACCATCCACGCTGGAGCCCACATTAAATACAACCAATGCGATCGCGATACTGATCCCGCTTGCGATGAGGGCGTATTCGATTAGGGTCGCACCCGCGCGGTCCTGAGCAAAAGCGCCCAAAAAACTGAAGATGGAATTGGGAACAGAGATTCTTTTTGTCATTGGCGTGACCTCCAGTCCGTGCCGGGACTGCAGTTGTTCACAGCAGGTCCCTTAATATCGCCTTTAGCGGTTCGTCCGCCGGTGGCATGTCGTAGTCGCTCAACCGGTTGGGACGAACCCACACCAGTTCCTGTCCTTCTTTCGGCTCCATTTCGCCGTCCCATGTACGGCAGACATAAAGTGGCATCAGCAAATGGAACTCCTCGTAGCTGTGGCTTGCAAAAGTCAGCGGCGCAAGACAGCTTCGTGTCACGTCAATTCCAAGTTCCTCTGCCAATTCTCGGATCAGCGCGTCCTCCGGCAACTCGCCCGGGTCAACTTTTCCTCCGGGGAATTCCCATAATCCGCCCATGTGCTTGTACTTCGGCCGTTTCGCAACAAGGACGCGGTTGTCCTCATCGACCAGCGCACAGGCCACAACGAGCGAAATCGGCTTTGGCACTATTGTTCCTTCAGCCTAGCGAAACGGGGTTAAGACAGGGCTACCGATGACAAACAATTTTTTAGCAAGGTTGAGAAGCAATGAACAAGAAAGGACACACAGGGGCATTTTTTTTGCGACTAACTCCGGTAGTCCGCATTAATGGCGATATATTCCGACGTCAGGTCGCAGGTCCATACACGCGCTGATGCAGCGCCAACCCCAACATCAACACGAACATCCAGTTCAGCGCGCTTCATATAGGTGGCGGCTTCAGCCTCGACATAGTCAGGATCGACCTCACCGTCTATTGCCACTCGAATATCCCCAAACCAGATGGATATCTTGTCCCTGTCTGCCGCCTCGCCGGCCTTGCCGACTGCCATAACGATGCGCCCCCAGTTCGGGTCTTCGCCGGCAAATGCCGTTTTGATCAGTGGGGAGTTTGCGATTGAAAACGCGATCCGGCGGGCTGCATTCTTGCTTTCTGCACCCTCGACCGTGATCGATACAAATTTGCTTGCTCCCTCGCCATCTTTGACGACCTGATGAGCAAGATCACGCAACACATCCTCAATTGCGCCGGCCAGAGCGACGCCGCCAGCATCGCCTGTTTCCGAAATCTCACTCACGCCACGCGCTCCTGCGGCACCGGTCGCAAACAACATGACCGTGTCGTTGGTGGACGTATCACCGTCAACAGTTATGGCATTGAATGTGTCTTCAACACCCTGCTCACACATGGTTTGTGCTGCTTGTTGTGTCAGTGGCGCATCAGTGAACACAAACGCCAGCATTGTCGCCATATCCGGCGCGATCATGCCAGACCCTTTGGCAATGCCGTTGACGACGACGTCTATCCCATCAATCTGGACCGTGCGGGTTGCAAGTTTGGGAAAGGTATCCGTCGTCATGATGGCACGGGCCGCGTCTTCCCACGGTGCTGGATCCAGGCGTCCTACCAAATCATCGAGTTTGTCTGTGAACTTTTCCGGATCCAGTGCCTCGCCGATTACTCCCGTCGAAGCGATAAAAACCTCTTCCTGTCGGCACCCAACCAATGCTGCTGTCGCCTTGGCGGTCAGTCCAACAGCGTCCCTGCCCTTCATACCGGTAAACGCATTGGCATTGCCCGCGTTTACCACCAGCGCACGCGCTACACCTTGCGCGATATGCTCCCGGCACCACTCCACGGGCGCGGCGGCAGTTTTCGATCGGGTGAACACGCCAGCAGCAACCGCCTGCGGCTCAAACGCCACCAGCGTCAAATCCATGCGACCCGTGTAGCGGATACCCGCCTCGCAGGAGGCTATCCGCACGCCATCTACTGGCGGCAGTTTAGGAAGTGACTTGGGTGCAAAGGGTGATACCGACACGTTCGGATTCCGTATCTGGGCCTGTTGGTGCTGCCCAAAGCCTTGAACAGCACCTCTCAGAAACGGAAATCCTACTGAGCGAAACTGCCGCGTTGTTGGGCGTTCTCGATAGCCTTTTTCACGTCTTCATCAAGGATGTCAATCTCCGCACCCTTGCGCAGGCCTCCAATTACTTCGACCGCCTTTTGGCGCACGAGGCCCGATTTCAACCCATCCTTCACGTCGTCGAATGCCGGCGGCTTGCTCTCGCGAATATCCTCAAGCTTGATGACATGCCATCCAAACTGAGTCTTGACCGGATCGGAGACGTCGCCCTTTTTAAGCTTGAGCACTGCCGCCTCGAACTCCGGCACCATCCGGCCCTTGGCGAAATATCCGAGATCACCACCCTGTGCGCCACTCGGTCCCGTCGACTTCTCCTTCGCCAGTTCCGCAAAGTCGGAGCCGCGATTAAGCCTTTCGACAATGTCGTGCGCATCTTCCTCTGTCTTGACCAGAATGTGCCGTGCATTGAATTCTGTCTGCGGTTTTACCTTGGCGACTTCGGTATCATATATTTTTTTCAGCTGCTCGTCGGTAACCGCTTCCCGGATCTTGTCGTTGAAGTATGCATCGTGCAGTGCCCGGCGCTGATAGTATTTCATCAGCTCCTCTGATTTGGGGCCCTGATCGAGCTTTTCCTTCTTGGCCGCATCTGCAAGCAACTGGTTCTCAATGAGATAGAGCAGAAGATCACGACGACGATCCTTGGCTGGAATATTGGCAAGTTGATCACCAACCTCAGCGCGGGCAAGATCGATGTCCTTTTCGGTGATTTCCACACCATTGACCTTTGCCACGACCTTGCTGTCTGCGAACGCAGCGCCGGACAGCATCATCGCGATGCCAACTGCGGCTGTCATTGTTTTAACGGTTTTCACGGATACAATCCTTCGTTGCTGGAGAGATGCGGGGAGGCACCAATTTGCCGAATTTTCGAGGTGTCTCCTGACAATCGATTTCAGTGTTACGCTTTCATACCGTTTGCGGATAAAAAAAGCCAAGCGGCGTTTGCATCCGATCACGGCAATTTGCTTGGGAGTTAAGTTCGTCCTAACCGCCGCGTTGACAAGGCGACAGGGCCTTCTTATCTCTCAATCGGACTGGCCGGTACTTACATTTTTGTAGCATTGGGCTAGCCCGGAAAAATTCCCGTACGATGCAGCCCATGTTCATTTGCAACATGAACAGTTTTGTTCGGGAAAATTTGGTATGTATTGCCCGGAAATTATGGCCGGCCCATGAAAATGGTCCAAATGGACCTCATTGTTGAAAGTTTGAAGGAATTCACATGGTTTCTCTTGGCGCAATTGCCAGCAAAGTGTTCGGATCGTCCAACGAACGCAAGCTGAAGTCCTACGACGCCAATGTCGAGGCCATCAATGCCCTTGAAGGTGAGCTGGAGAAGCTTTCCGACAAGGATTTGAAGGCCCGTACGGATGAATTCCGCAAGCAGGTTGCGGATGGTGCATCGCTCGACGATTTATTGATCCCTGCATTTGCAACCGTGCGCGAAGCGGCGAAACGCACCTTGGGCCAGCGTCATTTCGATGTGCAGCTTATTGGCGGCATGGTTCTGCATGACGGGAACATTGCGGAAATGAAAACCGGCGAAGGCAAGACGCTGGTGGCCACTCTTCCGGTTTACCTGAACGCATTGGCTGGGAATGGAGTTCACGTTGTAACGGTGAACGATTATCTCGCCAGGCGTGATGCCGCCTGGATGAGTTCGATCTATGAGTTTCTGGGCCTCAGCGCCGGTTGCATTGTGCATGATCTCGCCGACGAGGAACGTCAGCAGCAATATGCCTGTGATGTCACATATGGAACCAACAACGAATTCGGCTTCGACTATTTGCGCGACAATATGAAGTACAGCGCCGACGATATGGTGCAGCGAGGACACACCTTCGCCATTGTCGACGAAGTCGACTCGATTTTGGTCGACGAAGCACGCACACCGCTCATCATATCGGGACCGATCGAAGACCGCTCCGACCTTTACAACACCATCGATACGCTCATCCCGGACCTTGTCGATGAAGACTGCGACATCGACGAAAAAATGAAGACCGTTACGCTAACGGAGGTGGGCAACGAGCACGTCGAAAAATTGCTGGCGGAAAAAGACCTGCTCAAAGGCGATTCCCTATACGACGTGGAAAATGTGACCGTTGTCCATCACGTGAACCAGGCGCTGCGCGCGCATAAGCTGTTTCAGCGTGACAAAGACTACATCGTCAAAAACGACCAGGTGGTGATTATCGACGAGTTCACCGGCCGCATGATGGAAGGCCGACGCTACTCCGAAGGCCTGCACCAGGCACTGGAAGCAAAGGAACACGTCACCATCCAGCCTGAAAACCAGACCATGGCGTCGATTACCTTCCAGAACTATTTCCGCCTTTATGAAAAACTCGCAGGCATGACCGGTACCGCCGTGACAGAAGCGGATGAGTTCATGGACATCTACGGGCTCGACGTTCTGGAAATTCCAACCAACCAGGACATGGTCCGGATTGACGACCATGATGAGGTCTACCGTACGGCGGACGAAAAATACGGAGCCATCATCGAGCTCATCAAGGATTGCCGGGAACGCAAACAACCTATTCTGGTCGGCACGACTTCGATTGAGAAATCCGAGCACCTTGCCGCTCTGATGCGCAAGGAAAAGGTCAAGGACATCCAAGTCCTGAACGCCCGATATCATGAGCAGGAAGCGCACATCATTGCTCAGGCCGGTGTGCCTGGCGCCATAACCATTGCGACGAATATGGCCGGACGCGGCACTGACATTCAGCTTGGCGGCAACCTCGACATGCTGATCGAAAATTGGACTGCCGAACAGGAAGCCAAGGGCAAAATACCGACCCAGAAGCAGATCGACGCCCAGCGCAAGAAGATCGAGGTGGATGTCGAAAAGAAAAAGCAGATCGCGCTCGATGCGGGCGGGCTTTACGTCGTCGGTACGGAGCGTCATGAAAGCCGGCGCATCGACAACCAGCTGCGCGGACGTTCCGGGCGTCAAGGGGACCCGGGCCATTCGAAGTTCTTCCTCTCGCTCGACGACGATCTGATGCGCATCTTCGGGTCGGACCGCATGGACGGCATGCTGCAAAAGCTTGGCCTGGAGGAAGGCGAGGCTATCGTCCATCCGTGGATCAACAAGGCGCTTGAGAAGGCACAGCAAAAAGTCGAGGCACGCAACTTCGACGCACGAAAACACATTCTCAAGTTCGACGACGTGATGAATGATCAACGTAAGGTCATTTTCGAGCAACGCCTCGAACTCATGGGCGACGCCGAGGTGGAAGACACGATTACCGACATGCGCCATGAGGTGGTCGAAGAATTCGTCACACGTTACATTCCGGAAAAAGCCTATGCGGAAGAATGGGACGCGGAAGGGCTTGCGGGTGCCATTGACGAGACCTTTGACATCAAGCTGCCGGTCAAGGACTGGGCAGCGGAGGAAGGCATAGCCGATGAAGAAATCCGCGAGCGCCTGATCGCCGAAACCGACAAGGTTGCCGAGGAGATTGCTTCACAGTTCGGCCCGGACACCATGCGGCAGGTGGAGAAGGCTGTCCTCCTGCAAACGCTCGATCACCTGTGGCGCGAACATTTGGTGACACTGGAGCATCTCCGGCAAGTCATCGGACTGCGCGGTTATGGCCAGCGTGATCCGCTGAATGAATACAAGACAGAAGGCTTCACTCTGTTCGAGGCATTGCTGGGCGAACTGCGCCAGGCTGTAACCGGTCAGCTCGCCCATGTCCGCCCGGCCCCTGACGAACAAGCCGAGCTGTTGGAGATGGCCGAACTGCCGCAAATGGAAGCGCATCACGTATCACCGTTTACCGGTGAGGATGAATTTGCGACCGCCGGAGACGGCCGCTGGGCAATGGATTCCGACGGGGCATCAGGTGCGCAGCAGCCCATTCGCAACCAGGCGCCCGGCGTGGCTGCAGATCCCAACAATCCCTCCACCTGGGGCAAGGTCCCTCGCAATTCACCCTGCCCATGCGGCTCCGGTAAGAAATTCAAGCACTGCCACGGACAGTTCTAGGTCCCGCCTGACTGAAGAAACTGGATAAGGACAGACTTTCCGGCTATTCGGTTGCACATCTTTCCGTTGGGGCGTGCTCATGACAAACGATCAGATTATCCTGTTCACGCTTCTTGCTGCGGTATTCGCCATGCTGCTTTGGGGGCGCATCCGCTATGACGTGGTCGCCTTTGGTGCCCTGGTCATCGCGGTTGCCCTCGGCGTCGTCAATCAGCAGGAGGCGTTTGCGGGATTCGGCCATCCGGCCGTGATCATCATCGCCCTTGTGCTGGTCGTAAGCCGTGGTCTGGTGAATTCTGGCGCAATCGAGATTGTCGCGCGGCACGTAGTCGATACATCACGCTCAGTTTCCACCCATATCGGCATTATGTCTGGCGTGGGCGCTGCTCTGTCCGCAGTGATGAACAATGTAGGCGCACTGGCCCTTCTCATGCCGATAGATATTCAGACGGCCTCCAAGGCAGGACGCTCCCCGGCCCTCACCCTCATGCCGCTTTCATTCGCCACCATTCTCGGCGGGCTGGTGACACTCATTGGCACGCCACCCAACATCATCATCGCCAGCTTTCGCGAACAGGAGCTCGGAGCCTCTTTCAAGATGTTCGATTTCGCACCCGTTGGCATCGTTGCCGCCACCGCGGGCGTCCTGTTCGTCGCACTTGTCGGTTGGCGGCTTATTCCAGCTGCACGTAGCGAACACGACAGCGCCGCTGAGCTGTTCGAAATCGGCGAGTATGTTGCAGAGATCCGTGTCAAACAGGGCTCATCCACGATAGGCAAACGGGTGCGCGAACTCGATGAATTGGTCGAGGAGGCTGATGCTGCGATCCTCGGCATCATTCGCCGGGGCAAAAGGTTGCCCGGACAGGCTCGCCGCGAAATTGTCCGCAAAGGCGATATTTTCGTTGTTGAAGCCAACCCGAATTCGATCGAGGAATTGGTGGGCGCGCTTGGGCTGGAATATGTCGGCGAGGAGAAGCATGGCAGCCTGGTTGGTACCGCTGATACGGCCCTCATCGAAGTGGTGGTTTCTGAAAGCTCACGCATCGCCAGGCGATCAGCAAGTGATATACGCCTGCTCTATCGTCATGGCGTGACGCTCTTAGGGGTCTCCCGCCAGGGAAAGAAATTCCAGGGCCGCGTCCGGCAGCTCGAAATTCTCCCTGGGGATGTCCTGCTTCTGTATGGGGCCAACGACCGTTTGAACGAAATAGTCGACTGGCTTGGCGCATTGCCCCTCGCTGAACGTGGCCTGCAGGTCATCAAACGCGAAACGGCATGGCTCGCCGTCGGCATCTTTGCACTCGCGATCGTGCTTGCCAGCCTGGAAATAGTCTATCTCCCTATCGCACTGGCTGGCGCTTGTGTCGCGCTGACGCTGCTCAACATCGTACCCACGCGCGAACTCTACACTTCCATTGAATGGCCGGTGATCGTGCTGCTCGGCTCGCTCATACCGATTGGCAACGCATTGCAGGAAACCGGCGGCACCGCTCTCATAGCCAATGCGATCGTTACAATTAGCAGCGGTGCGTCTCCCGCCGTCGTTCTGACAATTCTGATGGTCGTGACCATGACCCTGTCAGACATACTGAACAACACCGCCACCGCCCTGATTGCAGCACCCGTCGCAGTCACGATTGCCGATAAGTTGAATGTCAGCCCGGACCCGTTTCTGATGGCGGTTGCTATAGCCGCATCATGCGCGTTCCTCACGCCCATCGGCCACAAGAACAACACTCTGATTATGGGCCCCGGCGGCTACAATTTCGGTGACTATTGGCGCATGGGCTTGCCGCTGGAGATCATTGTGATCGCGGTCTCTGTCCCCATGCTTCTGATTGTCTGGCCGTTTTAGCCCGTGACCCCACGGACGAGTTGGTGGTCTAGCGGCTGAGGGTGGAATTCAAGCGGAAGGCAAAACCCGCGACCGACGGCTTGGCCGGTGCGAAACCGAAGGTTGAGCCGCTTCCGACTGAAGCTTGAGCTGCCGCACTTGGTGCAGGAGAGGCCGAAGCCTGCTTCTGAGGCAGCGGAGACATGGGAGCCTTCCTCTTCGCTTCCTGGAACATGGGCGGACGCGGAATCGCCTCTACGGGCAAGCGTTGATACGTTGGACATGCCGCGGTCGGATCAGTTGGCTTCTGGCCGTTCGTGAAGCCCACATTCACCAGATAGCGCCGTTCGCAAACATCGACCTTGGGCGGCAATTTGACGTTTTCGAAATCCCTATAGCCTTGATAGAGGTTGTTGCGCCAAAACGCGTAATGCTTGTTTTTGACATGGCGCTGCATGTTGCCGTTCGTCATGCGGAACGGGTAGGCATGAACATCGAATGCCTTCTGTCCACCCGAAAAGGCCTCACGTGCAAACGCGTAAATTTCCTCGATCAGCGCATCAGTCATCGCATAGCAGCCCGCCGACTTGCAGTCGCCATGCACCATCAGATAGTTCCCGGTGCGCTTGTGCGATTTATCGAAGGCATTCGGATAGCCGAGATTGAATGACAGATGATACGAACTGTTCGGGTTCATCTGTTTGGCGGACACCTTGTAGAAGCCCTCCGGTGACTGCTTGTCTCCCTGCTTGAATTTGGGGCCAAGGCCTCCCGAGTAGTTGCAGATCGGATAGGTCTTGAAGTGATGGAAGCGGCCATCGGCTTTGGCCTTCCAAATTTCAAGTTCATTCTCTTCCTTGAAAATGCGGACGAAAATGGGCGCATCCTCGCGCATACCCTTCTTCGCGAGAAGAGCTTTCGCTTCCGGCGGAATCGGCTTCAGATGCGGCGGTACAACCTGGCTACAGCCAGAAAGACCCACGCCGACAACGGCCGCGATCAGCAATGATCGTTTTATGGATAGATCCATACGTAGTGCCCCTTACGCACACCGTTACCATCCAATAGGACAGGTTAATACGAAGTTACCGGAACTTGAAACCTTTTGTGACGTTATCAACGACTCACATGCAATCCACATTATAGTGAGCTGATCGGCTGGTATTTGGCCGATATAGGGTCATTTGCGGGGCAAAATGAGGCGAAATGTGTGATTTCTCATCGAAAAAGCGCGATCTGACCCAAAAAATGAACTTATGCCTAACGCAACAGAAACGAACGTCTTGAATTTCAGATACAAATCCGACCCATGCCCTAGATATCAAGTGGGCTCAGCCACATGAGGTGGAACAGGGTACCGGCGTCCGGTTCTGCACTGAACCCTTCATGACTGAAATTTCCTCACGAAAGCATTTACTGCCTTCCTGCACGATACGGATGATTTTGGTTTTACCCTGCATTTTCTGACACTTGATCGTGGTGCCCTGGGCAACACGGGTCATGTCGTTTTCATGCTTTTTTGATACAGGGTTTTGCGATACCGCCGCTCTTGCGCTGCCAATCAGCGACATGGATGAAACGGTGGACGCGGTCTGCAGCCGCTCCAACGAAATCCATTCAAGGACGCGGTTGCCTTTTGAGGGTACGACCTCGATCAGCACATCGCCATTGGCACAGGCGCCGACCTGCACGAGGGTGTTCTTCGCCGTTTTCACCTGCTGATAGGAGATGTTCTGAGCGCAGGAAAAATTCTTCACCCACAGCCGTTGTTGTTCCTCAGCGTGTTTCACGTTCTGAAAATCGATGTCGTAGACAAACGCCTTGTAATAATCGAGGCCGGTGGGAACGGCACCGATCAACGCACCAAGGACCGTCGGATACAACAAGATCCGCTGCCATCCTTTGCGCTTCACTGCACCGCCCAGGGAAATTTGCGGTGAGTCGATTGCATCGCTCTTACTCATGTATGGCTCTCCGTCAGGACCCGCACATCAATCCTATACATTTGAGGCGATTCGTATCGTGATTTGTCGCCGCTACCCCCGAAACTTGGATGAAAAATTGTCGGTAGTGGGGCGCGACCCTATTTGCCGCAAGATTGCCATCCCAATCGCACACACCCGAATACCGGACGCAAGGCAGTTGGAACTAAGAATTTTCGCCAATTGCGAGATATTTACGACGCCGGCCGGCACGAATTTCATCACCGGTCATCCTATCAAATTCGGAAATTGCTGAAGCCAGCGCATCGCCCGTATCGGCGATGGTGCGTTTGGGATCGCGATGCGCGCCGCCTAACGGCTCGGGCACAATATCGTCGATTATCCCAAATTCCTGCAAATCCTGTGCGGTAATCTTCATGTTTGTAGCTGCGTCCTTGGCCCGAGATGAGTCGTGCCACAGAATTGAAGCAGCTGCCTCCGGCGAGGCCACGGTGTATATGGAATGCTCCAGCATGATCACCCGGTCCGCGGTGGCAATGGCAACAGCACCACCGGATCCGCCCTCGCCGATCACAGCGGCAACAATTGGCACGCGCAGATTCAGGCAGCACTCGATCGAACGAGCGATGGCTTCCGCCTGACCGCGTTCTTCTGCGCCGATGCCGGGATAAGCACCAGCCGAATCAACAAGCGAGACAACAGGAACATTGAACCTACTGGCCAGTTCCATGAGTCGAATGGCTTTTCGATACCCTTCCGGGCGCGCCATGCCGAAATTGTGTTTGAGACGGCTTTCAGTATCAGAGCCTTTTTCCTGTCCTATCACCATGACGGGACGCCCCTGGAATCGGCCAAGCCCGCCGGTCAAAGCATGGTCTTCGGCAAAATAACGATCGCCTGCGAGCGGCGTGAACTCTTCAAGGAGAGTATCGATGTAGTCCATGCAGTGCGGTCGCTGGGGATGGCGCGCAACTTGGGTCTTTTGCCATGGACTGAGCTTGGCGTAAGTGGACTGAAGCGCATCATTGGCCTTGGCTTCGAGCTTGGCAATCTCGTCTGAAATGGAAACGCCGTCGCTTTCCCCACCGGTGAGCGCGCGCAACTCGGCGACCTTGGTTTCAATCTCAGCAATAGTTTTCTCGAAATCGAGATAGGTCCGCATGATATTCACTTCCCAACTCACTCCCACACGTTCGACGACGAGGGTTTCAACTGCGACTGGTATCCATAATCCAATTGTGGCGGTTGAATGACAAGTCTTTGCCGCTCTGGTTACCAGTTATGCACATGGCAATCGAATTGTATCGTCGCCTACCTCTTGTTCGCTGCCTGCGCCAGAGGATGATGCTGGTTCACGAGCGTCCGAAGCCGCTCCTCCAGTACATGGGTATAGATTTGCGTGGTTGAAATATCCGCGTGCCCTAAAAGTTGTTGAACAGATTTCAAATCCGCGCCCCGCTCAAGCAGGTGGCTTGCAAACGCATGGCGCAGCACGTGAGGGGAAATTGTCCCCGCATTGAGACCGACCTCGCGTGCCAGTTCTTTTAGTTCCTGTGTAAATCGCTGGCGGGTCAGGTGCCCTTGTCTTGCACGGGATGGAAACAACCATGCAGATCGCGCCGGAATGCCGCCTTCTTCCACCAGTGCCTGACTATAGGCTGCATGAGCAGACGCCGCCTTCTCAGTCAGCGGGACAAGCCGTTCGCGTCCGCCTTTGCCGCGCACCATGATGACCCTCTCACCCTGCCTGAGCGCAGTACGCGACAGAGAAACCAACTCGGTGACGCGCAGGCCCGATGCATAAAGAATTTCCATCAGACAATGAAACCGGAGCGCCTTTAGGCGCTTGGGACCGCGGGCGACATCCGCGCGCTGCTGCGCTTTTTCGAGCAGCAAGTCCACATCTGCGACGCTCAGAATTTTGGGTAGCGGTCGCGCCGGCCTGGGGCTGTCTACCGATGCCGCCGGGTCGTCATCGCGCAGGCCCTCAGCGTAGAGAAACCGGAAGAATTGGCGTAGCGCGGAGAGTTTTCGTGCGCACGACGATGCGGCAAGACCGCGCTCCGAAAGCACCTGAAGATATGAAAGAATGTCTTCTGATGTCGCAGTAACCGCGCCCCGGCCGTGCGCCGCTACCAGGTTCAGAAAATCCTCCAGATCACGCCTATAGGCTTCAAGCGTATTGACGGCTGCGCCTCGCTCCGCGCTCAACATTTCCAGAAATGTGTCCAAATGGGGCACAATGGCACCCGCCGATGTCGCGTCGGATTCGCCCATGAAAACCTATTGCGGCCCGAAACAAACCATCCAGGCCAATCGGCCGTCCGGCCGGTTCAATTGTTCTTCAGCTTAACGTTACGCAGCGGCTTACTGATTTCCTTCTGTTCGGGCTCAAAATAGGTAGCCAGAACGTACAATCCACCGCCGCCCATGCCGCCGAGAATCATCAAAACGAACAAGAATCTGAATAAGCTTGGCATTTATAAGTTATTCACCGCTGTAGATTTACGATTGTTTCCCCGCAACCGAGATACCACATAGTCAGAAACCCGCCGCCACGGGGCCTCACGCATTCGCGTGAGAGGCGCTCTCTGCACGGCAGGGTAGAAGACGTTGCGGTGTTATTGCAACCCGCACATCGTAGCTTTGCCGAAAAACGGGCCAAAGGGATATAGGGGCAGCATGCCGTCGAGAATGCAAACACGAAAGCGTGCAGAGAACGAAACCAGGTTCAAAGAGATAAAAAACCGCCTGGACTCAAGGAGCATTGTCCTGATCGGCCTGATGGGTGCGGGCAAGACTGCTGTTGGTCGCCGGGTCGCAACCCGCCTCGGTCTGAAGTTCGTGGACGCTGATACAGAAATCGAGCGTGCCGCCGGCAAGACAATTTCGGAAATCTTCACTGATCACGGAGAAGCCTATTTTCGCAATGGTGAACGGCGTGTCATTGCCCGGCTGCTTAGCGATGGTCCGCAGGTACTTGCAACCGGCGGCGGTGCCTATATGGATGATGAAACCCGTAGCCTGATATCCGAATCCGGGATCTCCGTTTGGCTGAAGGGCGAATTGAAGGTGCTGATGGAGAGGGTTGTCCGGCGTGATCACAGGCCGCTGCTCAAGACCGACGACCCCGAAGCGGTCATGAAACGGCTGATGGATGAGCGCTATCCAGTTTATGCCGGCGCCGATATAACGGTCATAAGCCGCGACGTGCCTCATGAGATTATCGTCGCAGAGATTGTCGACGCGCTGGATGAGAACGTTCACAAGATCGTTTCATAGCAGCAGCAGGAAAGAGATAGACGCGGTCCCAATGGACGCGGAGCCGAAATTGCAGACCACATCAGAGCAGACCACATCAGATACGAGCAGACGCGTCGTGACCGTCGGGCTGGGTGCACGCAGCTACGACATTGTCATTGGCGACGGGATGCTGGAACAGGCCGGCGTCCTGATTTCCGAGCGATTGGGCAAGCGCAAATGTGCGATTGTCACCGATGTAAATGTCGCCTCCTTTCATCTCGAAACGTTGAAGCAGGCCCTGGGCGAGACGGCGGCGGGGGAGATAACGCTAGAGCCTGGAGAAGGCACCAAGAGTTTTTACGAGCTTGGGCCCCTTTGCGAGAATCTTCTGGAGATGGGCGTTGAACGCGGTGATCTCGTCATTGCACTGGGTGGAGGTGTGATCGGCGATATTGCGGGTTTCGCCGCCAGTATTCTGCGTCGTGGGGTCAGTTTTGTGCAAATCCCAACCTCGCTCCTGGCACAGGTGGATTCATCTGTCGGCGGCAAAACCGGGATCAACACACCGCAAGGCAAAAACCTTATCGGTGCTTTTTACCAGCCGCGACTGGTGATTGCTGATACATCACTGCTGGAAACACTGCCCGATCGTCAGTTTCGCGCAGGCTATGCCGAGGTTGCCAAATACGGCCTGCTGGGCGACGCCGATTTCTTCGAATGGCTTGAACAAAACTGGCGTGGTGTTTTCGCTGGCGGCCCCGAGCGCCTACACGCCATTGAAATGAGCTGCAAGGCAAAGGCGGCAATAGTCGAGACGGACGAGCATGAGCATGGTGATCGTGCGCTGCTTAATCTTGGACACACATTCGGTCATGCGCTTGAGGCATTTGCCGGATACTCCGACCGGCTGTTTCATGGCGAAGCCATTTCCATCGGAATGGCCATGGCATTTGAATTGTCGAACGAAGTCGAGCTGTGTGCGGGCCAGGATGCCCAACGCGCGATCAGGCATCTTGAAGGGGTCGGCCTGCCGACGCGCAGCGACCAGATTCCAGGCGACAAGCCAACACCGGATCAACTTCTTTCACTCATGGCGCAGGACAAGAAAGTCCAGGACGGCGTCCTTACCTTCATTCTCACCCGCGGCATCGGCAAGGCCTTTGTCGAGCGCGGTGTGGATATGAACAAACTGCACGATTTCCTCACTCGCAAATGTAGCTGAACATGACCCTAGAACTCGCTCTGACCGCGGGCATTGTCTGCCTGCTTATCTTCGTTTCCGCTTTCTTTTCCGGCTCCGAGACGGCCCTTACCGCAGCATCGCGGGCGCGTATGCACGCGCTTGAGCAGGACGGATCAAACCGGGCCAGCCTGGTGGCAAGACTGTTGGGTGATCCGGAAAGCCTCATCGGCGCGATCCTGCTCGGAAACAACCTTGTCAACATTCTCGCCTCGGCGCTCGCCACCAGTGCCTTCCTCTCGGTGTTCGGTGAAACAGGCGTTGTTTACGCTACGCTGACGATGACCGCTGTCATCTTCATTTTCGGTGAAGTGATGCCAAAGACCTATGCCATCACCAACCCTGAACGTGCCGCGCTCTTCGTGGCGCCAATCGTCCGCCTGCTTGTGGCGCTACTCGGTCCGGTCACGAAAGGCGTCCAGATACTCGTACGGTTCCTGTTCCGGCTGTTCGGCCCCAGAATTTCCCAGAATATTGCAGTGCTGTCGGCACATGAGGAACTCAGGGGTGCCATCGAACTCCACCACATGGAAGGCGGCGTCGTAAAAACCGATCGCGACATGCTTGGAGGCGTCCTAGACCTCACCGATCTCGAGGTGGAGGACGTAATGATCCACCGCACCAATATGCACGCTATCAATGCCGACGACTCACCGGAAGAAATTGTCGATCAGGTCCTCAAGAGTACGCACACCCGCCTACCGCTGTGGCAGGGAGAGCCGGAGAACATTGTCGGCGTTCTGCACGCGAAAAACCTGCTGCAGGCGTTGCATGATGCGGGAGGTGATTTTTCCAAACTCGATCCCATGGCGATCGCCGCACCTCCTTGGTTCGTACCCGAAGCAACGTCACTGCGAAGGCAACTCAATGCCTTTCTGCGCCGCAAAGAGCATTTTGCACTCGTGGTTGACGAATATGGCGAGGTGCAGGGACTGGTGACGCTGGAGGATATTCTGGAAGAAATCGTCGGGCAGATTGCCGACGAGCACGACGAACTTGAGATCGGCATTCGCTCTCTCCCTGACGGCAGTGTGCAGGCGGATGGATCGGTGCCAACGCGCGATCTGAACCGCGCCATGGATTGGGATCTGCCGGAAGATGAAGCCACCACTGTCGCAGGACTTGTCATACACAAGGCACAAACGATCCCGCAACCAGGCCAGGCCTTCACGTTCGAGGGCTTTCGCTTTGAGGTCATGCGCCGCCACCGCAACCGGATTACAGCTCTGAAAATCACCAAACTTGAGACGGCATAGCTGCGGCTGGCGATTGAGCGACGAAACCACTAGTTTCTCCAGCGGAGCTGAAACTGAAGGGCATGCCACATGTTGCCGATCGAGCACTTCTTCCGCGCCGCCGCTCGCTTTCCTGACCGGATCGCGGTTGAGGACGGTGAAAGCCAAATCACCTATGCAGATCTGGCGAGACGCACCAATGCTCTAGCCGCGGCCCTGCAAAGTATCGACCCTGCCCCGCAGACTCGCGTCGGCATATGCGCCTACAACACATTCGAGCATCTGCTCGCCTGGCTCGCCACTTTCGCTGCGGGCAAGACCTGGGTCCCGCTCAATCCCCGCAACGGCAAGGGCGAGCTCACCCGTATCTGCGAGGTGACGGCGCCCAGCATCATCTTCACCGATGCGGATTGTGTGGAGCTAATCGAATTTGAAGATGTACATCGCATCTCCGGCAAACCGGGCGACGCAGCAGGCGAAGGCGACACGATTGAAGGGCTCATTGCCCGGTTCGATGGCAAGGAACCGATCCATTACGACCTCGACCTCGACGATGTGCAGGCGATCAAGTTCACCGGCGGGTCAAGTGGGCAGCCGAAAGGTTGCGTCCAAACCTATCGCGTCTGGAACACGTGTATCGCCTCGATGCTCGCTGAATTCGGTTTCGACCAGGATGACAAAAACCTGCTCGCGGCGCCCATGACCCATGGCACCAATACACTCATCATGCCGACTTTTGCTGTAGGCGGTTGTCAGGTCTTCATGGGGCGAGCCAAACCAGACACAATCCTGGAAGCACTTGAGCGCACACGCGCTACTTCTGTGTTCCTGCCGCCCACGGTGATTTACATGATGCTGGAGGAACCGGGCGTCGAGAAACGTGATTTTAGCGCAGTCAGACATCTGATTGTTGGTGGCGCGGCCATCCGTCCCGATGAAGTGCCACGCGCCATGAAGGTGTTCAACAATGCGCTTGAGACCTGCTACGGGCAGACGGAAGCCCCGCAGATCGCGGTATGCATGCGGGCGCAAGAATGGATCGATCCCGCGAACCGCGCATCAACCGGCCGCGCCACCGGCCTGACCCGCGTCGAGGTGATGGACCCGCAAGGCAACATTCTCCCTCGCGGTGAGTCGGGCGAAATCGTGCTCAAGGGTGATCTGGTGATGAAGGGGTATCTCGATGCGCCGGAGAAGACGGCCGAAACCATTGTCGACGGGTGGTTGCATACCGGCGACGTCGGCATGATTGACGAGCGTGGTTTTCTATACGTCAGGGATCGCATCCGCGATGTGGTCATTACCGGCGGGTTCAACGTCTATCCCAGTGACGTCGAGGCAGTTCTTGGTCAGCATCCGGCCGTGACCGAATGCGTCGTCTTCGGCGTCCCCGACCGCAAGTGGGGCGAGGCGGTCAACGCGGCGGTAGAAATACGCGGCGGGGACAAGGCCAGCCCTGAGGAAATCGCAACCTTTGTCAAAGAGCGTCTCGATTCCGTGAAAGCGCCAAAAGTCGTCCATTTCGTCGCTGAATTACCACGCAGTCCGGTTGGCAAGGTCCTCAGACGCGAGGCACGGGAGATGTTCCTTCCCAAGGATGAGGAGAGCGCCGCATGACTGACAAACCAGGCCCGACAACGCGGCTCGCCACCCACACCAATGATGAACTCTATTGCCGGGACGCCGCGCTCGTCGGCGAATTGATGGGCAATGTCACCTTTACCGAATTGATGTTCATGCAGGTGATGGGGCGCACGCCAACACCGGGAGATGTGAAAATCCTGGATGCGGTGCTCGTCACCCTGATGGAGCACGGGCTCACACCGAGTGTTATCGCCGCACGGCTCACCTACCACTCAGCGCCCGAAGCGCTGCAAGCGGCCATGGCGGCTGGATTGCTCAATGTCGGATCGCAGTTCATCGGGACGATGGAAAATGCGGCGAAACTGCTCGTCGCATGTCTTGAGAATGAAGACGGATTCGATGTGGCAGCACGACGAGCGGTTCAGGCACTCCGCGAAACCAGACAGCCGCTGCCGGGCTTCGGACACCACCTTCACAAACCCGATGATCCGCGCACCCCGAAGCTCTTTGAGATAGCCCTGACGCAGGAAGGGATCGATGGCAGATATATCGATGCCATGAAGCGCCTGTCGGCAATCGTCGACGAAGAACTCGGCCGCCATCTCACGATCAATGCGACGGGTGCGGTCGCCGCCGTGCTTCTGGAAATCGGTATCGAGCCCAAAATCATGCGCGGCTTCGCTGTCGTCAGCCGAGCCGGAGGCCTGCTTGCGCACATTCGCGAAGAGCAGGAAAACCCTACCGCCCGGCATATCTGGGATGTGGTGGAGGAGAGCATCCCTTATACGGGGAAGGCACCTGGCAAAGGCACGTAAGGCTAATGTTCTGATTACAGCCGCATCAGGACTGCGTCTTTACAGTCTTCCAATGAGAACTGGGAAGTTGCGCGAACAATATCGGGGGCGTCATCTCGGCTAATGATCTTGAACCCGAACTTCTCAAAAAATGGATCGGCGTCCATGGTGAACAGATAGAGCCCGGACTTGCCATCCGCCGTCAACTGATCGACCAGCGCTGTCATCATTTCCGCCCCGATACCTCTCCCGCGAAACGGGGCCGGAACGACACAGGAGCGAATGAAAGCTGTCGCCTCGTTCAGTGTTTCAAATCCGCAATACCCAAGCGGTTGTCCCCCGGCATCCATGATCGCGAAGTAATGACCCTTTGACGCATCAAGATCGCTGACGGGCATGCCCACATCCTCGAGCGCCGCAACAAACCCTGCATCATCAGCCTTGATGGCGTGAAGCTGTGTTTCAACGGTCTGATCCGGCTCGTCAGCGGCCATGGGGGTCTTCAGGCGCCAGCGCCTTGATCGCCAGCGCATGGATTGCGCCCGAGAGCTCGGACGCGAGGGCCTCGTTAACAAGCCGGTGGCGCTCCACGCGCGAGAGATCTGAGAATTTTTCGGAAATAATTGTTACGCGAAAATGGCTCTCTCCCGTGCCTGGCGAACCGGCATGGCCCGCGTGACGATGAGAATCGTTGACGACGTCGAGGCTTTGCGGTGAAAAAGCCTCCGTTAGCTTTTCCCTGATAACCTCTTCCATGCTCATATTTTGGCCTCCGGGCGAAAGTAATCACGCAAAACCGGATATCCGGACACTGTCAAGCTTGTTTCACTCGCAACGAATACCCATAATTCCCGGTTCATGAAACTTAACTCGAAATATTTCGATTGCATCCGCGTCAAGCCTGACGAGGACCAGACGCTGCGCAATGTCTCACCTGAGTGCGAATGGCCGGGGTGCAGCGGGCCGGCACAGCACAAGGCGCCGCGCGGACGCGGGCGTGAAGGAGAGTATTTCAATTTCTGCGTCAGGCACGTTCGCGAGTACAACAAATCCTACAATTACTTCTCAGGCATGAGCGATGATGACGTGGCACGCTTCCAGAAATCCGCGCTGACCGGTCACCGCCCCACATGGAACATGGGTACGAACGGCGACAAATCAGCCGGAAAGAATGATTCTGCGGATGCCGACAAGAATTTTACCCACGCGTTCGTATTCGACGATCCGTTCGGGGTATTCGGCAAGGCAACGGGTGACGAGGGACCGAAGGAATACGCGCCCATCAAACCGGTCGGCAATGTCGGGCGCAAGTGCCTGCTCAGCCTCGGATTGGATGACACGGCAACGCCACATGAGATCAAGACTCGCTTCAAAGAGCAGGTGAAACGGCATCACCCCGATCACAATGGCGGCGACCGCTCATCTGAGGATAAGTTGCGCGAAGTGATCCAAGCCTATAATTATCTCAAAGAAGCCGGCCTCTGCTAGGACACGGCACTGAACCCCCGGGGATTTGCCGGGCAAATTCAATTGGACTTCCAGCGCATGACACTTGCAACGAATGGTGACGCCGCAGGTATGCCTGACATGTCCGTTTCGGTACGCCAGGTATTTGGTATCGATACGGACCTTGAGGTGCCCGCCTACTCACAAGATAGCGAACATGTCCCCGAACTTGATGCCGACTATCTGTTCAACCGCGATGTGACTTTGTCGATCCTTGCCGGGTTCAAACACAATCGCAGGGTGATGATTCAAGGGTATCATGGAACCGGCAAGTCGACCCATATCGAACAGGTCGCAGCCCGACTCAACTGGCCCTGCATCCGCGTCAATCTCGACAGCCATGTGAGCCGCATCGATCTCATCGGCAAGGACGCGATTGTCATCCGGGACAATATGCAGGTGACCGAGTTCAAGGAAGGCATCCTACCCTACGCGCTCCAGTCGAACACCGCTCTCGTATTCGATGAGTATGACGCTGGACGGCCCGACGTCATGTTCGTAATCCAGCGGGTTCTTGAGGCGCGTGGACGGCTGACACTGCTTGACCAGGGCGCGGTGATCGAGCCGCACCCATGCTTCCGGCTGTTTTCCACGACCAATACGATTGGCCTTGGCGATACCAGCGGCCTTTACCACGGCACCCAGCAGATCAACCAGGGCCAGATGGACCGCTGGAATATAGTCGCGACGCTCAACTATCTGCCCCATGACGACGAGGCGGCGATTGTTCTGGCCAAAGCCAAGAGCTATCAGAGCGAAGATGGCCGCAAGATCGTTGATAACATGGTGCGGGTCGCCGATCTGACGCGCAGCGCCTTCATCAATGGCGACCTTTCGACGGTGATGAGCCCGCGCACGGTGATCGTGTGGGCTGAGAATGCGGAAATCTTCGGCGATGTCGGCTTCGCGTTCAATGTGACGTTCGTCAACAAATGCGATGAGCTGGAGCGAGGCCTTGTAGCCGAATTCTATCAGCGCTGCTTTGGCGAGGAACTGCCGGATTCGACCGCGAACGTAGCTCTGAGCTAGCGTCCCATATGACCGGTGAGCAATGAACGCATCACTCAAACGCAAAGAAGGGCCGGTAGAGCCGTTCAAGCGTGCCCTCGCCTCGGCAACGCGGGCTGTTGCCGGCGATGATGAGTTGCAGGTCGTATTCGGGTCCGATACGCCAGGCCTTCACGAAGGCGTTGCCCGCGTCCCCGAGCCGCCACGTGCGCCTACAAAAAACGATATTGCAGCAATCCGGGGGCATGCAGACTCCCTCGCGCTAAGAGCGGCGTGCCACGACGCCAAGATACATCGCAAATTTGCACCGTCATCGGGGCCGGCCCGCGCCGTGTTCGAAGCGGTCGAGCGCGCGCGCATCGAGGCGATTGGCGCGCGTGCCATGTCCGGCATGGCTCAAAATCTGACCGCCAAACTTGAAAGCCAGTATGCGCGCAGCACCTATCAGGATGTATCAGACCGCGCCGAGGCACCACTGGATGAGGCATTGGCGCTGATGGTCCGCGAGCGGCTTACTGGCGAAGCCGCACCGGAAAAGGCGCAACCGATCGTGGATTTGTGGCGCTCCTGGATTGAGGAGCGCGGTGGAGATGCGCTCGCGCGCATGGATGACAAGATTACCGATCAGGCAGAATTTGGGCGGCTGATACGAGATTTGCTGACATCGCTGGAACTGAGCGACGAGTTCGAACAGTCGGATCAGGAAGACGGCGACGACGATTCTCAGGCCGAGGAGCAGGAATCTCTCGCCGATGGTGGTGCGGACGAAGACTCAGCCGAACAAGGCGAACAGCAAGGTGAGGAACAGGGCCTTGGCGAGGGCGAAGGCGGCGAGGAGATGGACCTCTCCGATCTCGATTCACTCGATCAGATGGAGGGCGAAGCGGAAGGCGATGGCCAACCCCAGGACTCAACGCCGCGGCGGCCCAATCTTTCTGTTCTCGATGACCCGAATGCCTTCGGATACGAAGTCTTTACCCATGCCTATGACGAGACGGTTTCGGCGGAAGATCTGTGCGACCAGGATGAACTGGAGCGCTTGCGTGCCTTCCTGGACAAGCAGTTGCAGAGCCTGCACGGCGCAGTTTCCCGCCTGGCCAATCGCCTGCAGCGCCGGTTGCTGGCACAGCAGAATCGCGGCTGGGACTTCGATCTGGAAGAGGGCATGCTCGACGCGGCACGCCTGCCCCGCGTGATTATCGACCCCATGCATGCGCTCTCGTTCAAACAGGAGCGTGACACCGATTTTCGCGACACCGTTGTGACGCTCCTGCTGGACAACTCCGGTTCGATGCGGGGTCGGCCGATCATGGTTGCAGCTTGCTGTGCGGACATCCTGGCACGCACGCTCGAGCGTTGCGGTGTGAAGGTTGAGATTCTCGGATTTACGACCCGCGCATGGAAGGGCGGACAGGCGCGCGAAAAGTGGCTTGCGGACAACAAGCCGCCATCGCCCGGACGCCTCAACGATTTGCGCCACATCATCTACAAGCCTGCAGATGCCCCATGGCGGCGCGCGCGCCGAAGCCTCGGACTGATGATGCGCGAAGGATTGCTCAAGGAGAATATCGACGGTGAAGCGTTGGCGTGGGCGCACAACCGCCTGCTTGGGCGCCCTGAACAACGGCGGATCCTGATGATGATTTCTGATGGCGCCCCGGTTGACGATTCAACCCTTTCGGTGAATTCCGGCTGCTACCTTGAGCGCCATTTGCGTCAGGTCATCGAAGAAATCGAAACCCGCTCACCCGTTGAGCTCATCGCCATTGGCATTGGCCATGACGTCACCCGCTACTACCAACGTGCAGTGACCATCACTGATGCGGAAGAGCTTGCCGGCGCCTTGACCGACAAACTCGCTGAGCTGTTCGATGAGAACATGGTCGACCAGACCTCTCGCCGGACATCGCCTGCCCGCGGCCGCAAAGCAGGACATCTGCATTGACGCAGATGTTGTTCTCACGGGCTGCATATGCCGGGCTGGCGGTTTTATTCGGCAGCGTCCTTCTCGGCGTCTCCTCGATCCCCGTTGACAGTGCCAAGAAGCGCTCGAACCCCATGCCGGTGGTTATCGAGGCGGCGCAGATTTCTTTTGAGCGAGACAAGCCAATTGGAACACGGTTTGGCCAACTGGAGTGGCTTGGCTCCCTTCGCCTTACATCGCCGTCAAAGAAGTTTGGCGGCTATTCTGGATTGGCAATCGACAAGACCGGTACGAAGCTGCTTGCGGTGTCCGACATCGGCACGTGGCTCAGCGCCCGGCTCGTCTACCGCAATGGCCGAATGGAAAAACTCACCAATGCACGCATCGGAAAAATCAAAGGACTCGCCGGCAAGCCCCTCAAGGGCAAGTTCGAGTATGATTCAGAGAGTATTGCAATGGCCGCGCCTGGTGCTGTTGACGGCAAGGCCTATATCTCTTTCGAGCGCAGGCACCGAATTGCAGTCCATCGCGTGACAACCGAAGGCATCGGACCGGCAATACGGCATCTGAAACTCCCCGGCCAGGTCAGATCGGCTCAAGGGAACAAGGGGATCGAGGGGATCACCGTCCTGCGCACAGGCCCGGCCAAGGGTGCAGTGCTCGCCTTCACGGAAGAATATCTCGCCGAAAACGGCGATCATCTCGGCTGGCTGATCGGTGGGCCCAAACCCGGACGTGTGACACTCAAGCGCTACAACGGATTTGCGGTCACCGACCTCGCCAACCTCGGCAATGGCGATGTCATCGTCCTTGAGCGCAAGTTTCGTTTCACCGAGGGTGTGAAGACACGGCTGCGCCGGATCAAAGCATCACAAATACGCGCCGGGGCAGAATTGGATGGAAAGGTTCTGCTTGAAAGTGACGATGTGCGGGAGATCGACAATATGGAAGGCCTCGCCGTCCATCAGGACGAGAGAGGTCGAGACATCCTTACGATCATTTCAGATAATAATTTCAATCAGCGTTTCCAGCGCACGTTACTGATGCAATTCAGGCTGGTCGAGTAACTTTCGGCCGATCCTACTGCAACAGGTTCCCGCACTTCCTTTTCCGCAACCGTCTGCTAAACTTCTGATCCGCTCTATGTGTGGCTAGGGTTCCGCTGCTGATGCAGGTCAGGACCGAGCGCCACGAAAAGCCGCAGTTTGAGTTACATAGCGGCAGACACCTTAAAGACGAGAAAGCTAGGGGGGATAGACGGGCGCGGTTTCGCGCGAGTTCTCGTTTGTCTTTTAGGTGCCCCCATGACCCTACTCTCGCTTGCCCTCGTTCTGACTGCCGCCCTCTGTCATGCGACCTGGAACACACTCGTCAAACGCATCAATGGCGGACCGGAACTCGTCTGGCTGTTCTCGGTCATTGCGGCGGTAATTTACGTCCCTGTTACAGGCTGGGTCCTTTTCGTCGATCAACCGGTACTGGGAACTCAGGCGATCATATTTTGCATTGTGAGTGCCGTACTGCATCTGGGCTATTTTCTGCTGCTTCAACAGGGATATCGTCAGGGCGACCTTTCACTCGTCTATCCGACTGCGAGATCAACGGGACCGCTGCTTTCAACCGGATTTGCGGTAGCCATTCTGGGCGAGCATCTCACGCTGCCAATATTCCTTGGCGGTCTCGCTATTATCATCGGTGTTGTTTTCCTGACCGGCGGCTTCAACCGCAGCGCGCGCCACATGTCCCGTTCACTCGCCTTTGGCGTAGCCGCAGGCACGATCATCGGCACTTACACGGTTTGGGACGCCTATACGCTGCGCGCTCTTTTAGTGCCGCCTTTGCTCCTGGAATACTCCTCAATTTTACTTCGCGTAACGGCCCTTGCACCCTTCGCGGTGACGCGCCGTGCTGAGATAAAGCGGCAATGGAGCGAACACCGGCTGGCCGTCATAGGGATCGCAGTCTTTAACCCCCTGGCCTACATCCTCGTACTGATCGCCCTCGCCTTCACACCGGTCGTTTACGTAGCCCCTGCGCGCGAAGTCAGCGTACTCATCACTGTGATGATCGGAACACTCCTGCTGGGCGAGGGAGAATTCAAGAGGCGCATGGGCTGGGCAGGCCTCATTCTTGCCGGCATGGTTCTTCTTGCGTTGTCCTAGCATAGACAGCCGCCATGCATCGGGAGGCGGCAACGGTGAATCATGTTAAGCTCGTGACAGAGGAAAAACACACGTGACATTGCTCGCTCAATTGCAACTCAAACAAACACCCTACACATTGGCACAGAGCAAACCGTCGACGGACTCAGTCCCGCCCGCGGCAGTTGACCAGCCTGAACCCCAGACGCCCTCCATCGAAACACCTGACTTCTCACTCGATAGCGTCATCGTGGAAGCAGCGGACACTATTGTCGGCTACTTCAATGCACTCGCCACGACGTCGTCACTGCTGCAGATACTGGTCGTTGTTTTCTGCTACCTGCTTGCCCGGCTGATTTCAAACGCAGCGACCCCTCAGCTTGAAGAGCGTCTGCGCCACATTGAATCGCAGCCTCAGCTCCTGCGCACCCTCGTCATTCCACTCCGGCGGTTGACATGGATCTTGTTTGCACTGTTCCTGTGGCTGGCGGCATTCCTTCTGCGCGAGGTGACGTGGCCGAGCCGGAGCTACTATATCGGCATCGCCGCGACGATTGTTATTGTCGGCGTCGTCATCTCGATCATTTCGCGTTTTATACGCAACCGCTCTCTGGCCGCACCATTCTTCTATGCCGCTTGGGCAATTGCGGCTTTGCATATCGTCGGACTTCTCGATGAGACGCTTGCCGCGCTCGATGCGATTGCGTTTTCCATAGGAACTTTCCGGTTATCGCTCCTGGCCGTCATCAAGGCGGTTCTGCTGCTGAGCGTTCTTGCCTGGCTCGCGACGATAATTGGCAACTTCGTCGAGCGCCGGATGCGCCAAAACGAGGATATCGCGCCAGCACTTCAGGTTCTGATTTCGAAATTCATCAAGTTCTCCCTGCTTACGGTCGCGGTGCTGGCAACCATTTCGGCGGTAGGCATTGATCTGACCGCGCTCACGGTATTCTCCGGTGCGCTTGGTTTGGGCATCGGTTTCGGTTTGCAGAAGGTCGCGTCCAACCTGATCAGCGGTGTCATTATTCTGTCCGACCGGTCCATCAAGCCCGGTGACGTGATCTCTCTGGGAGATACGTTCGGCTGGATCAACTCCCTCAAGTCTCGCTATGTGTCGGTAATCACCCGCGACGGGGTAGAGTATCTCATCCCGAATGAGAGCTTCGTATCCGAGCAGGTCGTCAACTGGTCTCACAGCAACCGAAACGTCCGCCTCGAGATCAAATTCGGCGTGAGCTACAACACCGACCCCCACATGGTGCGCCAACTTTGCGTCGACGCGGTTTCAAATCTGGACCGTGTTATTGAACGCCCCACGCCGGTCTGCCATGTGGTGTCCTTCGGAGATTCATCCATCGACTTCGTGCTGCGGTTCTGGATTCGGGACCCCAAGAACGGACTAACCAACATCCGCGGCCAGGCGTTTCTGGCCTTGTGGGACGCTTTCAAAAAGCACGGCATTGAGATCCCCTATCCGCACCGCCGGCTGATATTTCCAGAAACCGATTCCGCGCCTGCCGCACCAGCAAAAAGAAAACCGCCAACGAGTCGAAAACGCGCTCCAAAGTCGAAAACGTGACGAGCAATCCGCTCGAAGCCACGTCAGCTCTTGCGAAGGATCAATGAAAAGTTGTTGGCAGGCATTGCGATGACATGCTCGAGCTGCAGCCCGTGCCTGGCTCCCTCCTGTTCGACCTTTTCCAGATCGCGCACGCCCCATTCGGGGTTTTGCTCCAGGAGCCATGACTCAAATCGTGCATTGCTTTCCGCTATGTGGGCGCCGCCTCGGCGATAGGGGCCGTAGAGATAGACCATGCCTTGGGGAGCAAGGAGTTCGGCGGCGCCCGCGAGCAATCCCTCAGCCACGCGCCAAGGCGCAATATGCAAAAGATTGATGGCGAGGATCACATCAATGGGGCCCTCGACAGGGTTCGGCCATTCGCTCGCAGCGACATCGATGTCCAGGGGATGATTGAGGTTTTCAGAACCGCTGTCCTCAACCCAGGCTGCTGTACTTGCCCTCGCATCGGGGTTCGGATCACTTGGTGTCCAGATAAGGTTGGAAAACGTGCCGGCGAATGCCGCGACGTGCTGTCCCGTTCCACTGGCGATTTCAAGCGCGCTCCCGGAAGCCGGAAGATGGGCACTCAACACATCGAGAATCGGTGTGATATTGCGCTCTGCCGCTGGCGCCCGCTGCTTGCGCGCCTGGCCCATTTCGGCGCCATCGCCCACTTACGCGATGGCAGCTTGTGCTTTTTCGATCTGTCGCTTGATACGCCGTGCTTTGAGTGACAGCTCAGCGCTCTTCGCCTTGGCAAGAAAGGCGTCAAGACCACCGCGATGTTCAACGGTCCGGAGTGCATTGGCACTGACCCTCAACCGTACGTTCCGCCCGAGCGTTTCGCTCTGGAGGCTGACGTTGCACAAATTCGGCAAGAAGCGACGCCGCGTCCTGTTGTGCGCGTGACTGACATTGTTCCCGGCAAGAACGGCTTTGCCGGTGAGTTCGCAACGCCGCGACATGATAATGCTCCTCAAAACTTTTCTGTTCAGACCGCAATAGCGGAAGGCGCGATGGTATACGAAGACCGCGAGCCACCGTCAAGCAGAGACGACACTGATCACCTACTGTTTGTGAGACTTGCCGAACTGTTGCATTGTGGAGCAGATACTAACACATAATTGACGAATTCCGGGAATAACCAAGGCAGGTCTGTGGCGGACGATATGACCGGTGAGATGCGACGCGCTTCCATGAAAATTTGCGGGATAACAACAAAAGGCAAAACCCTCATCACGGCCGCGTCGCTTGCGATTGCCGGTATCGCCTTTGCTCTGCCATCCCCCCAGCCGGTAGCCGCCGCTCCCAATCACGCACGTCTTGCGGCTGTCTACTCCATTCACTTTGCAGGCATAAAACTCGGCAAATTCGAGATTTGGTCAAACGTTAGCGCTGACAGTTATTCGCTGCGCGGCAAAGGCCGCCTCAAATTCATCACCGGCATGCTGTTCGAAATAAAGGGCGGCACCACGAGCGCAGGTGCCGTCACGGCAAATGGCCCCAAGCCGGCGTCTTTCGCATTCAACTTCAAGACCAAAAAGCGCAAGGGCGAGCTCGCCATGATGTTCGAGAACGACGCGGTTTCTTACGTCAAGGCCAGGCCTCCATTTTCTGATAGTCCGAAGATGATTCCCGTGACTGCAGCACATGTGAAAGGCGTACTCGATCCGCTCAGCGCCCTGTTTTTCACGGCAAAGACGAAAAAACTCAACGAGGATGGATCTGTGTGTCCCGGTCGCATCCCGGTCTTTGATGGCAAGCAACGCTTCGATCTGCTGCTGTCACACAAGAAGACTGTCACCGTCAAAAAGAAGCGGCGAAAGGGCGGATACAACGGAACCGCGGTGGTATGCCGGATTAAGTACGTCCCCATTGCCGGTTACAAGCCGGACAACTCCGGCATCCAGTTTATGTCCGCAACCAACGATATCGAGGTGTGGCTTATACAGGTGCCGAAAAATGGCATGTATGTGCCCTATCACGTCACCATCCCAACGCCATACGGCACGGCGTCCGCGACATCGACCGCGTTCCAGATTGAAATTCCCGGTCAGGAAAAGATCGCCTTCATCCGCTGATGCTTGCTGTGAGTCAGGTTGGCACAGATGGTTAACGCATATTCACCCGCAGCAACGTTTGCGCATATCCCATCCGCCAATTGATTAACGTTAGATCGCCTGGAATCAATATCTTGTAGGGAACAAGCCGTGAAAATTAACCGTCTCCTGATTCGGACACCCTTCGTTCCCGAGACATTCGATTTGTTAATATCTCCGGCCAATCCAAGTCGCGCCATGCTCGTCCATAGTTGGTTCATTTTGGAAAGCTTGTTAATAATCTGTGGAAAGAAACGACCGTCCGAGGTAGGCCAATGAGACAATTTCGCCACACGAATCTGATACGCATACTATATCTCGTAGTGAACGAAGATTGAATCTTCCGGAGTCAGTGATTCGGGCCGGGTTCGTTCCGCAATTGTTCCAGTTCTTAACATTTTCCGTTCGGATTACCACTTAAGTTACGGTGTTCGCCCCTTTTTCCTCCGTTAGGGTTCCTCAATGAGCGATCAGTTCTCCCCCGAAGGTGAGCATGGCCGCGGTGTTACGGCCGTGCTCGGTCCCACCAATACAGGCAAGACCCATCTCGCGATTGAGCGAATGCTCGGACACGAGAGCGGTATTATCGGACTGCCACTGAGGCTGCTGGCGCGCGAGGTTTATGACAAGATCGCAAAGCAGGCGGGTGCGGCACGAGTTGCACTCATTACGGGCGAAGAAAAGATCGTGCCGGCGTCCCCGCGCTACTATGTGTGCACGGTTGAGGCGATGCCACGCGAAATGGACGTAGCATTTCTCGCAATCGACGAAATCCAGCTGGCAGCTGACCCGGAACGGGGCCATGTCTTCACCCGTCATCTGCTCCATGCCCGCGGCACCTCTGAAACACTGATGCTGGGTGCGGCAACCATGAAAGGCGCCATTGCGGACATCCTACCAGGCATCAACATTATCTCTCGTCCGCGCTTGTCCAACCTTTCCTATGCGGGTCAGAAAAAAATTTCCCGACTGCCAAGGCGCACCGCTGTCGTGACTTTCGCTGTGAGCGAAGTCTATGCGATTGCGGAACTGGTACGCCGGCAGCGTGGCGGAGCAGCCGTGGTGCTCGGCGCACTCAGCCCCAAGACGCGAAACGCGCAAGTCGAACTCTATCAGAGTGGCGAGGTTGATTTTCTCGTTGCAACCGACGCCATCGGCATGGGTCTGAATCTTGACGTAGACCATGTGGCATTCTCGTCCTTGCACAAGTTTGACGGCCAGCAACACCGCGAATTGACGAATGCGGAGATCGGCCAGGTCGCCGGACGCGCCGGAAGACATACGAATGACGGGACCTTCGGCGTAACAGGCAAAGTCGAGCCGTTCGAACAGGCTCGGGTTGCCGCGCTTGAAAACCACGAGTTCGAGCCCGTTGGCAGGCTGCAGTGGCGGAACGGCAATCTCGAATTCAACTCACTTGACCGACTGAAAGAAAGTCTGCGCGTGGAACCAAGCCAGAAACGCCTGTCCCGAGGCCGCATGGTTGACGACCTCATCGCGCTGGAGAACCTGTCAAAGGAGGAAACCGTCCAGTCCAAGGCTATCGCGCCCGCGGCGGTCAAGCGGCTCTGGGACGTGTGTCAGATCCCCGACTACCGCAAAATTTCAACGGCCGACCACGCCGAGCTGCTCACCCGCATTTACAACCATCTGATGAGCGATATGGGAACCATTTCCGAGGACTGGCTTTCAGAGCAAGTTGGATTTGCCGACAATACCGAGGGAGACATTGATGCGCTCGCCAATCGCATTTCCCATATCCGCACATGGACGTTTGTTTCACACCGCTCTGAGTGGCTGGCGGACCCGCAGCATTGGCAGGAACGCACCCGTGCCATAGAAGATAAACTGTCGGACGCGCTGCACGAACGGCTCACGCAGCGTTTCGTTGACCGGCGCACGAGCGTGCTGATGAAAAGACTACGTGACCAGGATACGCTAAACGCGGAAATCGAGGCCGATGGCTCGGTTCATGTCGAACGTCATTTCGTCGGACGCCTCAATGGATTTCGCTTCACTCCGGATTCCACATCAGGCGATGTTCATGGCAAGGCGGCCCGTCACGCGGCAGCAAAAGTACTTGCCGAGGAACTCTCCGAACGGGCGGCAAGGCTCACAAATGCGCAGCCAGATGCTTTGCAGTTGACCCGGACTGGAGAAATCAACTGGGAAGGCGCTGTGATCGGGCGGCTGGAAGCTGGGGAAACCAAGCTTAATCCGACCTTCGTGCTGCTTACGGATGATCATATGAACGCGCCCGACCGCGAACGCATCCAGGCCAAACTGACCACCTGGCTGGACGCGGTGGTTGGCGAACGCCTGGCACCACTGGTTCTGCTCAGCAAGGCGGAGGGTATTTCCGGCCTGGCGCGAGGCGTGGCGTTCCGACTTGTTGAGGCCCTCGGCGTTCTAAAACGCGAGGACGTCTCTGATGACATTCGGGCGCTTGATCAGGAGGCCCGCGGGCAGTTGCGGCGCTTCGGTGTGCGGTTCGGCGCATTTAACATATTTATGCCGGCATTGCTGAAGCCGGCTGCGTCCGACCTGGCGCTTCTGTTATGGGTGCTCAACGATGGAATGAGTTTTGGAATTGAAGCCAGTTCGCTTCCGGAACCACCTCGAGAGGGCTTAACTTCCGCAGCCACGGATCCAAACCTGCCTGAACCGTTTTACCGGGTCTCGGGCTTCCACCGCTGTGGCGCGCGCGTGGTCCGCATCGACATGCTGGAGCGTCTTGCGGACATGATCCGCCCGCTTGTCGCGTGGCGAGCGCAAAAGAACAAAAAGGACCAAAAGGACAACGAAGCGGGCATCGCCGACGCTACAAGTCCAGCGGCAGAACAGACAACGACACAAGCTGGCAAGGTAAAGGAGTCGCCTGACGCCAAAGAGGCTCCTGCGGCAAAAGAGGCCGCCGCTGCGGACCAACCGGACCGGAAGTCCACCACTCCCCCCAAGGGAGCAACAGGGGATGGTGGCTTTCGGATCATGCCCGATATGATGTCTATCGTCGGTTGCTCGGGTGAGGAATTTGCAGCGGTCCTGAAGGAACTCGGGTTCCGGTCTGAACGTAAACCGCTTTACCAGAGTACCGGGGACGCAGTAGACGTCTCTGAAGACAACAAAAATGCTGATGTCCAGGCTGATGCGCCGACAGGAGAGGCGCCGATTGAACCGCCAGTGGATGTGATTTGGCGTCCTCGCCGGAAACACCACGCTGACGCTCGTGCCCGCGGGAAGGGAAAAACGAAACACGCCGGCGGCGGTCCTCGCAAAAACAAGGGTGCAAATGCCTCACCTGGACGAAAAAAACCCGGGGTCAAACCGAAGCCCAGTCCAAAGATTGATCCCGACTCGCCATTTGCGGCGCTGAAGGACTTGAAACGAGACCTTCAGGCCCGTGCCAAAGACCGTGTCTGATCTCGACACCGATGCTGGCCAGCGGTTGGACCAGTGGCTCTGGTTCGCCCGTATCGCCAAAACTCGCACCCTCGCGACAAAGCTGGTTGAAACAGGAAAGGCGCGCATCAACCGCACGCGCGTTGCCAAGGCAAGCCGCGCGGTTCGCCCGGGCGACGTCATTACACTGATGCTGCATGGACATGTCCGCATCCTGAAGGTTTTGAGTTGCGGAACGCGACGCGGCCCCGCGCAAGAAGCCCAGCTGCTGTATGAAGATATGAGCCCGCCTCCGCCACCGCGTGCAAAGGCCCCGACGCCAACTGCCATCCCCGCTTTTCGGGAAAAGGGCGCCGGGCGTCCCACCAAGCGCGACAGACGGCGCATCGACGCGTGGAATTCGAACGGTTCGAAGCCCGTTCTCAAGTCAGACGAGCCCTAGCCAGTCTGGCCGCTTGAGCACCCGCACCGATTGGTCTAATAAGTCGCGCGGATTCAGCGTGCGCCTGAAGGGCAGATTGAGCAGTGCGGGCCTGGGCTGATAACGCCACCAAACCGGAGACGCCTGAATGACGTATATCGTCAACGAGAGCTGCATCAAATGCAAATACACCGACTGCGTGGAAGTATGCCCTGTCGACTGTTTCTATGAGGGTGAAAATATGTTGGTGATTCATCCCGACGAATGCATTGACTGCGGTGTTTGTGAACCGGAATGCCCTGTCGAGGCCATCCAGCCTGATACCGAACCGGACCTGGAAAAATGGCTGGAGGTTAACCGCGAATATTCGGAAAAATGGCCGAACATCACCGCCAAAAAGGACTCCCCGGCCACTGCAGATGATTTTGTCGAAGAGAAGGGAAAATTTGAGAAATACTTCTCTTCAAACCCAGGAGAAGGCGATTAGTACGCACTCTCCGTGTTTTTTCGCGGAAAGCACCAAAAGCAAGGCAAAACGCGCAATAACGCCCACTTCCTTGCCTTGCCTATTAACCATAGGCAGCCAATTGCACCCGCAAGCACAACAAATTGCGCCGCCCTTCACGTGTCCCGCTTCCGATAATGCTAAAATTGTGTTACATTCATGGTCGAAATGGCGCAAATCGCCGTGGATGAATGCGAGCCGTCCGGATTTGGGCGGGTTTTTTTTCGTCCCCTCTTTAGAGTCGGAAAAAACGAACACGATGTTCGGCTCGAAATGAGACTCGGTTGTTTTGTCGGCGTCATTTGAAACGGGAGGCTCGGAACATTATCTGTTCTTCATAGCCCTCCTTTGTTTGCAGGGATGACGGCTTAAGTTTTGCGGACTTTTCTGCCGTTTTTCCTTTGCCTGCCACAGCGGGTGTCACGAGGCCGTGCCGGCGGCGCAGAAACGCTGCCGTCGACAATGACTTAAGAGTGAGAAAGAGAGCGTATGGCTGCTAAGAAAAAACCACAGCAGAGAAAAGGTTTTCGTACAAACGAGCAGATCGTTTATCCGGCCCATGGCGTCGGTCGGATAGTCTCCATCGATGATGAGGAAATTGCGGGAGCAAAGCTCGAGCTGTTCGTCATAAACTTTGAAAAAGACAAGATGACCCTGCGGGTACCCACCGAGAAATCGGAACATGTGGGAATGCGCAAGCTGTCTGAAGAGTCCGTCGTGAAGAAAGCTTTGACCACACTCAAGGGCAAAGCACGGGTAAAACGCACCATGTGGAGCCGACGCGCGCAGGAATATGAGGCAAAAATCAACTCCGGAAGCCTGATTTCGATCGCTGAGGTTGTTCGCGATCTTTACAGGTCAGAGTCCCAGCCGGAGCAATCTTATTCCGAGCGTCAGCTTTATGAGGCCGCACTGGACCGGATGGCGCGCGAAATAGCCGCTGTTCTGAAGCTCGACGAAGAGAGCGCGATCGCAAAGATCGACGAATTCCTCTCAAAGAGTGCTCGCGCGATTCAAGCCGCGCAAGAAAGTGAAGCAGCAGCCCAGGCGGCTGCCTGAACTTTCCCTAAGACAAAGCGAACCTAGTCATAAAACCCGGTGCGATCCTCGCACCGGGTTTGTTTTTTGTGATTGCGATCATGATCTGCGCCAGGAAAGTGGGCAGTTTCATGAGATATCGCCGGTTGCCAGCAAAAACATCGCAAAAATAACTCTGTCTTTGCGGTGGTGAATTCTCCCGCACCTTTTTCGATCAACCAGATATTCACCACTTCTGGATAGTTTCCGGGGATAGGTATTTCGCCGCACGCAGTCTTCATGCCCAGAGCTCTCTACGAGTTTCGATTTGAGGACCAAGGCGATTCGTGGAGACTTGGGAAGACGAGCGCCCTCACTATGGCTTCCGAAGAGCAGAGCCCGAACGAGAGAGCATGTGGGAATGACGACCTGCGTGATGCGATCGGCCAGTTGAACCAGCGCTCCAGCTTGCTTAACTGGCTAAAGTCCGTTGTCGATGCCCATTCGATAATTTCGATCACTGACGTCACCGGGCATATTGTCCATGCAAATGACAGATTTTGTGAGATCAGCAAATTTGCCCGCGAAGAGCTGATTGGCCAAACCCAATGCATCGTCCACTCTGACTACCATCCGCCTTCGTTCTACGATGGAATCTGGAAAACCATACAGGCCGGGAAGACCTGGACTGGTGATTTCCAGAACAAAGCCAAAGACGGCTCACTATACTGGGTCAAGGCAACCATCAGCCCGATCTTCGACAAGAAGAATCAGATAATCGGATATGGCTCCGTCCAGACCGACGTTACCAATCAGCGCAAACTGGTGAGAGAGCTTCAGGACAACGAGAAAAAGGCTTACGCCACACTGAAATCTGCCATCGACGTTCTCGATGCCGGTGTTAGTGTTTTCGACCGTGATGGAAAGGTCATCATCTCGAACGAAAAACGCATGGAAATGTACCCCGAAGCAAGGGAAGCGCTGCAACCGGGGGGAACGGCGTACCAAATTCTGGAAAGAATCTATCCAGACGCCACCAGAGAGGAACTCGAAGAGCGGACACTCGCGCATATGACAACTGATGTGTTGTCCCATCGCGAACTCTCTGACGGTCGGCATGCACGCATAACACGCGCCAGAACACCCGAAGGCGGAATGATCTCGGTGCATACGGACATTTCCGATCTCGTACAGCAAAAAAAGCTGGCCGAGGAACAGGCAGCCGCAATGGATCTCATGAAGGCCATCGCGGTCGACGCGAATGAGTCAGTCGTTGCGGAAGCAACCTACGCCACATGCCTTGAACGCATTTGCGGGTTCACCGGCTGGGAAGTCGGTCACGTCTATCTGCCCTCCAATGACGGTTCAGGGCGATCCAGTCCCACTGGCGCATGGTATTTTTCCGATAAAGAAAAATTCGGATCGTTCAAGGAAACAACGGAGCGAACCCTGTGTGATCCTGGCGTCGGACTTCCCGGACGCGTGTTCGAGAACGGTACGTCGGTTTGGTTGAACAACGTAACCTCAGACGCCAATTTCCCAAGAGCGAACGCCGCAGCTCAATCTGGAATCGTCGGCGGTGCTGCGTTTCCCGTCAAAGCCGGTGACCAGATTGTCGCCGTGCTGGAATTCTATTCTTCACAACCGATTGAGCCGAGCTCACGGCTTGAAGAAATACTGTCCCATGTGGGCACCCAAATGGGTCGGGTCTCAGAACGGGATCAGGCCGAGAAGCAACTCATGACCCGCGTCGCCGCCGAGCTCGAACGATGGGACAAGCGGTTGGTCGAACAGAACCAGCGTTTCAACGCCGCTCTTGAAAACATGTCGCAGGGACTTTGCATGTTCGATTCAGAACAGCGGCTGATCGTCTGTAATGAAAGATACTCAGCATTGTATGGGCTACCTGCAGAACTGATCCAGCCTGGCACAACACTCAGCGAGATTGTGCAACACCGGATCAACAATGGCCTCTACGCGGGCAATAGCCCCGAGTCTTATATTCAGGAGCGCCAGGACTGGGCGCACACAAAATCAACGGGACGCAAATTTCATCATCTCAATGACGGCCGAACGATTGCGGTTTCAAAACAGCCTTTGCCTGGCGGCGGGTGGGTTTCGACCCATGAGGACATCACGGATCGGCAGGAGGCCGAGAAAGCGTTGCAGGAAAGCCGCGAGCTATCCTCCAAGGCATTCCGGGCAAGCCCTGCGGCAATGGCGATTTCCAATCCGGAAGATGGCAGCCACATCGATGTCAACGAAACATGGACCAATCTGCTCGGATACAGCCACGAAGATGCGATGGCGCTTTCTGCGGTCGAGCTCGGTATCTGGGCTAACTCAGATAGCCGCGAGAACTTCGTCGAACAAATCACCACAGATGGTTCGGTCAAGGGACTTGAAACCAAATTCCGTGCCAAGGACGGGCGGGTCCTTGATGTCATAGTCTCCGGTGAACGTCTCGAGGTTGGCGGTGAAATGCGCCTTCTGGTCGTGTCCCACGATATCACTGAGCGTAAACTGGCCGAAAAGGCTCTTATCGAGAGCCAGGAGCTGTTTTCAAAGGCGTTCCAGTTGAGTCCTGTGGCACTGGCCATCTCCAACCCAGATGACGGGTCATATTTTGACGTAAACGACGCCTGGACTGAGATGTTCGGCTACAGCCGGGAAGAAGCTCGTGAAAGCACCGCGCTTCAACTCGGCATATGGGCCGACCCGAATGATCGAAAACATCTCCGCGAAAAATTGCGGTCGGCAGAAGGTTCCGTACGCGAATTCGAATCGACACAAAAGACCAAAGACGGAAACGAGCTTAATGTTCTCATCTACTGCGGATTTGTGGAGGTCCGGGGAGAAATGCTCCTGTTCTTCGCAATCCACGACATAACGGAACGCAAGAGGGCAGAGGCGGCTTTGCGGGAGAGCAAGCACAGTTTCAAAACGCTCATAGAGACACTGAACGTCGTTCCCTGGCGGTTTGACCCAGCAACCATGCGCTTCACATATGTCGGACCGCAGGCGGTCGATATGTTCGGTTATCCTGTCGAGGATTGGTATCAGGAGAACTTCTGGACCAACATCATTCATCCTGATGACCGGGAACAAACAATCAGGATTTGTGTCGATGCCACCGAGCGGTGTGAAGATCACGACTTCGAATACCGCGTGCTCACGGCTGACGGAGGCGAGGTCTGGGTACGCGATGTCGTTTCGGTCTTTGCTGAAGATGGTAAGGCGACCGAACTGCGTGGAATTCTGATCGATATCAGTGACCGAAAAAGCGCAGAGCGTGCATTGCGTGGCTCTGAGCAGCGCTTCAGGGACATTGCGGAGGTGTCCTCGGACTGGATCTGGGAATGTGACGAGCAGTTGCGTTTCACCTATTTCACCGAGAGATTTTTCGAGATTACCGGCGTCCCCACGAAGGAGTTGCTTGGAAGAACGCGAATCGAAGTCGGACGGAGAAATGATGCCAATTGGAAGCAGCATATTGCTGATCTTGAAGCCCGTCGGCCGTTCCGCGACTTTCGCTACAGCGTCAAGACTCGGACCGGGCAGCGTCACTGGTCCGTAAGCGGCCGGCCGGTGTTTGATGAGTCAGGAAACTTCAGAGGGTATCGGGGTACCGGCGCCGACCAGACGTCCGAGGTAGAGGCAGAGCAAGAACTCATTCGCCACCGCGATCACCTGCAGGACCTTGTCAACGACGCAACCGCGGAACTGAAGGCAAGAGCGGAAAAACTTCGGCAGGCTTTGGAGAAGGAAAAGGAGCTGAATGAGCTTCAGCGTCAATTCGTATCCATGGCAAGCCACGAGTTCCGGACACCCCTTGCGATTATTGACAGTGCTGCCCAGAGGCTTCAGCGCAACGCCGACAAAGCGGCTCCGGCAGACGTGGACAGGCGGGTCGAAAAAATCAGAAATGCGGTGGGTCGCATGACCCGGCTGATGGAAAGCACGCTCATTGCCGCACGGCTGGATGCCGGCCGGCCGACTATTCAGCTTGACGATTGCAATATCGCAGCCCTGATCCGCGAAACATGCGCGCGCCAGCAGGATATCGCCGAAAAGCACACCATTTCATGCCAAATAGACAGTCTGCCTGACGTCGTCACAGCTGATGCGCAAGCACTCGAGCAAATATTTACGAACCTCCTCTCAAACGCAGTCAAATACGCACCCGATTCGCCGAATATTCATGTGAATGCCCAGACCGACGCGCAGCAGATCGTCGTTAGCGTGCGTGACTGCGGCGTCGGGATCGATGAAGACGATCTCCCGAATATGTTCCAGAGGTTTTTTCGCGCCCGCACGTCAACCGGGATAGCAGGAACCGGTATCGGTCTTAACCTCGTGAAAACCTTAGTAGAGTTACATGGTGGCTCGATATGGGTCGAAAGTAAGAAAGGCGAAGGTAGCCTTTTCACTGTCCGGCTGCCGATTAGCGGGCCTGAGGCGTCAAAAGAAACGAAAGATCAAGCGGCATGACTGACGCGGAATCTGCGCGATAGGAGGAGATTATGGCCGCCACAATTCTGGTTGTTGACGATGAAGCGCTCTTGCGTGAGGACATTGTCGAGGAACTTGAGGATGAGGGCTATTGCGTGCTTCAGGCAGAGGATGGCCATGAGGGACTGAAGCAGATCCTCCAGCACCGGCCCGACCTCGTTGTTTGTGACATTACGATGCCGCGCAAGAATGGCTACGAACTTCTGAAGGAAGTTCGCGGCGACCACGGAATTTCCGCGGAGATGCCATTTATTTTTCTCTCTGCTCTCGCGGACAAGCAGCACGTGGTAGCTGGCTTGAAACTTGGTGCAGACAATTACCTGACCAAACCCGTCGACTTCGATGTTCTTCGGATCAAGGTGAAAGCCTGCCTGCGCCAGGTCGACCGCATTCGCACCACTGTCATGACAGGACCGAACGACGAGGTCCTGCTCGACTGCTGAGCGGCGTGCGACAACCACCGCACCTAACCTGCCTCCACGCTACTGCGTGCTCGGCAGTTGTGCGCTCGTTTCTTCGGTCAGCACCTCAATCTGCTCCGGGTGCGTCGCTTTGATCACCGGTCCGTTCCACCGCTCAATCCATCCGCGGACGCGTATGGTTTTACCTTTCAGACTTTCCAGAACAATATCTGAGCCTTGAAACCTGCGACGGTCCTTCGCCGCGACTGCCACCGTAAAGTCGTGCCGCCAGTCATCGGCAAAATTCAGGAACGTCCACTTGCTTGCCTTGCCAACCGAACGGACAACGCCTTCGACCAGTTGAAAGCTGCCGCGCCTTTTGAGCAGTGCATCTGTGCTTCCAGCCTGCAGCACCGCAAACCGACCCGTGCGCCATAATCCAATACCTGCATCACGAGTCCCGCGTTCCCGCTCCTGCAATTGACGGGCACAGGCACGATGCCCATGAAACGAGATTGCCCGCGCGAAACCAGTCGAAATCATGTGGTTCTGCACCCATATGCGCTCATCGCCACGCAGCACAAAAACCTGTGCAAGGAACCTGTCGTGGCGATCGCGCCGTTCTTCACCTTCGGCAAAGCGCAATTCGACGATGTCTGATCCGACGAGCGCCCTGAGCGCCTTGCGCGCCGAACTGGCGGGCGGCCACGGTTTATCACCCTTCCACCATTGTGGCGCCTGGGGAGAAAGCACTCCCGTCAAACGCACCTCACTGCCGTCATCAAGACGAAGCGTCTGACCATCGATCACCTCGGCCACGGCCGCCTTGTAGGAAGCTATTGTCTCGCAGGCTGCGTGCGCAGAAGGCGTAGAGAAAAGTATCAGCGAAAGCAGTGCGCCCGCTCTAACCGCCCGCCGGATTTTGTGGCCAACCATCTTGATCCTGCTCATCCTCGTCCGCCGGGCGCGCTTTCATGAGATGGATATCATCACACCGCAACGAGATACCGATGCGCTCACCTGCTTCAAGCGTGTTGCGCGCTGCCGCATGGGCTGAAATCGACATGAACAGCGGATGCGCGGAGTACCCATCCACATTGATTGTTACAAGCATAGTCTCACCTAACCGCACCATGTCTTCAATTACGCCGTGCACAGGATTTTCGCGCACACCGCGCGAGGGTTGAACCCGGCGGTGCAGAATAACGCTTCCTGTAGGGATGACCCAATCAACGGACTCACCAACTGCAAACTCGCTCCGGTATGATGCCTCGATTGTATTGCCTTCCCATTCAAGTTGGGTCTTGCCTGCACGCGGACGCTGGGCTGTGACGCGAGCCTCAAAAATATTCTTCTGATCGATAAGTCTCGCCACGTTTCGGCTTGCCGGATGCGTCAAAACTTCAAATGTCGGCCCCTCCTGCAGTGTTTCCCCGCGGCGCAGGATGCTCATCCGGTCACTGAGCTGGACCGCTTCTTCCAGATCGTGGGTGACCAGCACGATCGGCATTCGCAGCTGTTTGCGCAGCTGGCCAAGTTCGCGGTGAAGCCTCTGGCGCGTGACCCTATCGACGGCGGAAAAAGGCTCATCGAGAAGCAACACCTCCGGGTCCCTGGCCAGCGCACGGGCCAGAGCCACTCGTTGTTGCTGCCCACCTGAAAGCTGCGATGGCCGGCGCCGCTCAAGACCACCCAGCCGCACCAGCTCCAGCAGTTCCTGGGCCCTCCCCTCCCGCGAACCCGGGGGTAAAGCTCCCAACCCTTCCATGACATTCGCGAGCGCGGAGAGATGTGGAAAAAGCGCATAACTTTGAAACACGAACCCAACCCTGCGCTGACGGGTGGGCAGGTTGACCCGTTCGCTGGTATCGTACCAGAGGTTTCCATTGCTTGAGACGTGCCCATCTGTAACGCGGGTAAGGCCTGCAACAGCGCGCAGAATTGTTGACTTACCGCTGCCGGAAGGCCCTACCAGAGCCAAGACTTCACCCGGCGCGCAGGAAAGTTGGGCATTCAGCGGTATCGGCGCACCCTGGCGGAGCCGGACTTCAAGCCCTTTGACGCCCTCACTCACGCCCGATGTCCGCCTTGGACGTCGCCACGTTGGCAATGACAATGGCAATGAGCGAGATCACAAGCAGCAATGCCGACATGGCGCCAGCTGCGGCGTTATCGAATGCCTGCACCCTGTCATAAATCTCGATTGCCGCTGTGCGCGTTTCACCGGGAATGCTGCCACCCACCATCAGCACCACACCAAATTCACCGATGGTATGTACAAATACCAGAACGAAAGCGGTCATTATACCGGGCCAGGCAAGCGGCAGTTCGATGCGCCAGAGAATGCGCGCAGGGCTCATTCCGCAACAGGCCGCCGCGTCGCGGACTTCTCCCGAAATCGCTTCGAATGATCGCTGGATGGGCTGGACTGCAAATGGCAGATTGAAAATCAGCGAGGCCAGCAGCACCCCTTCAAATGTAAAGACCAGTGGCGCACCGAACAGCGTCTCATACGCCTGACCAATTGGTGATGCCTTACCCATTCCAACCAGCAGATAGTAGCCAAGAACTGTCGGTGGCAGCACCAGCGGCAGCGCCATTGCAGCCTCGACGAAAACCCGACCCCGGTAGCGCCGCCAGGCGAGATGGCGGGCGATGAAGATGCTCGTGGGAAGCAAAAGAACAACGGTCCATGCCGCAAGTTTGGTTGAGAGCAGAAATGCGGTCCAATCCATGACGCCCTTACCCCTGGCCCGGACTGGCAAAACCATGTCGGGTAAAAATCTCCTGTGCGGTTGGTCCTGTGAGGAAAGCATAGAAAGCCTGTGCGCCATCCCCGGCCCCGGCAAGCTGCACCATGCGGTGGCGCAGAGGATCATGCCAATCTTGTGGCAGCATCGCATAAGCGCCGCGATCCGCTAAACCCGGAGCAAGGGCAAGAGACTGCGAAATGAGAGCACATTCGCAGGAACCGGAAACGGCGAACTGAGCTGCTTGGGAAATATTCTCACCAAAAACGAGCTTTGATGCCAACGCGTCCCACAAGTTGGAACGCTGCAGGACCTCCCGCGCGGCACGGCCGTAGGGCGCATGCTCGGGGTTCGCAATTGCGAAGCGCCGAATGGCACCGCTTTCAAGCGCCGCCTTTACACCCTCAAGCCTCGCATCAATCTTCACCGGCGAACCCTCAGGCGCAAAAACCACTAGCCGCCCCAGCGCATATGGTGCGCCTGCATCGGCAGTGCGGCCGCCTCGAAAAAGTTCAACCACCAACGCATCGTCCGCGGAAAGAAACAATTCGAACGGCGCCCCCTGCCGGATTTGCCGGGCAAGGTTTCCCGAGGACCCAAAGCTGAGCCTCGGCGCGAACCCGGCTTCCTTTGCGAAGGCCCTGGAGATTTCCGGTAATGCAAAGCGCAGACTCGCTGCCGCTGCCACAAGAGGTGTCTTTGGGGCAGCACTTGCAACCGACACCCGGCTCGCAGACAGCAAACCGAACGCGGATATCGACACAATGCCACTGATGAGACGACGCCGGGAAAACATGATGCATTACCTATCCAACGCGTTTTTCTGTTTTTTCATAGCGGTTTGCCATGAAGCTATCAACACGGTGACGCGGCGTTGGGTGGTCGGCAAAGTCCCACAAAAGGCACAACCTTCACGAGAAACACGAAAACTCACAAATGCATTATTGAGTATGATCGGGCGACTGACTATGGTCGAGTTGGGCGTTCAGTCCAGGGGGAGTTGCAAGACGTGGGTGTCGACGGCAGTCGTGAAAGTGTTGGATTTGTGTCGTGCCAGCGTACTCGGCACCTGTCCTTGGTTGGCATTGCCGCACTGACTTTCTGGATACTCGGCATCGCGCTCCATGCAACTTTAGCGATAGCCCAAGAGAGCAAGCCTGGTGTTGTCGGCCTTGGTGATCTGGTCGTTACAGGCTCCTCCGGCACCATTGAGCCGCCAGCAGGCACACCTCTTCCCGCGGGCGTAAACACGCTGGATGAGACACTTATTGATCCCAACGGCGCCTCGCTGAAGGTGTTCGATGTGCGCAATCCCGGTGGCCCGCCGGAGGGGCAACTGATCAATGCCCCAGTTAAGTTTCAAGCCTTTGCCCGTGATATCGGGCAGGTCTTCGGGCTCGCCCTTGATAAGGCCGACCCACCGAATATCTATGCCACGAGCACGGCTGTACACGGTCTGCAGATCGTAGTTCCCGACGCAGATGGCGACGGAAGGCCCGAACGCCTCAAACTCGGTCAACCGGGTGCACAATGGATGGATGGGCAGTTCGGAACGGCGCGCGGTGGCGGTCCCGGCACAGTCTGGAAAATCAATGGCGAAACCGGTGAAATCAGCAAATTTGCAGACATCGTTTCTAACGGCATCACTAACTCCGGGCCCGGCCTTGGCAACATTGCATACGACAGAAAGAACAATCAGTTCTTCGTCTCTGATCGCGACACCGGCCTTATTCACCGCCTGAGCATCGACGGGGCTGATCTCGGCACCTACGACCATGGGCTTCAGGGCCGGCCGGCAAACGGCCTGGAAGCGCTGCCGGACGACGCGCAGGGCGCCGATATTACCAACCCTGCATTCGACGCGGAAGACTCCAGCAGCTGGGGCATGACACCACCGGAACGACGGATATGGGGATTGGCGGTTCGCAGCGGCCGGCTCTACTACGCTGTCGATTCGGGTCCGCAAATCTGGTCAGTCGGCATCAATGCAGACGGCAGCCTCGGTTCAGACTCGCGGTGGGAGCTCGATGTTCCTTCAGACCCGAACCCCTACCCGGTCTCCGATATCGCCTTCCAGTCGAATGGGCGCCTGTTGCTCGCCCAGCGCGGCGGCGTCATATCGCGCTACGATTACTCGCAATATCACACGCCGCGAAAAACCCGGGTGCTGCGCTACAGGCATGAATCACCCGACGATCCGGCAACACCAAGCCGGTGGATCGCAGAGCCTGAAGATTACGCAATCGGTTTTCCGGGCAATCATCGCAACTCAGCGGGCGGCATCGCCATCGGCTACGGCTATCGCAAGAATTCCAACGGCACTTATGGCCGCGGATCATGCGAAGGCACACTATGGTCGACCGGTGACGCACTGCGCGACAACCCGGTTCACGGAGCACGGCTGGCCCAAGGTGGTCCGACCATTGTTCACGGATTGCAGGGCAATGCGCTCAATCTTGTACGCCCGCACAATGAACCGCCCTGGGCGAGTTATTTTGTCGACTATGACAGCCAGTTCGACGACCCACAGGCCAGCGGCCATGTGGGGGACGTTGAAATTCCGCGCAAGTGTGGCGGCTCCAAGCGCGCCGACATCCTTGACCTGCGCATTCTCAAACGCGCGCAGCCGGTGCGCTGTACTGCAGGCAATCAGTGCCTGTTCGCGATTGAGATCAAGAACACGGGCACAAAAATCTACACGGGTCCGTTGATCATTCAGGACGTCGCACATGACAGCGCTGTGCTTGTAGGAAGCCCGCCTCCCGGCTGGGAGTGCAAGGAGGCGTTCCCTGGTATCGGCGTTTACGAGTGTTCAATTCCCTCGGCAACGCTCAATCCGGGTGAAGTCATTTCGATCGATCTGACATTCCAGCTGCCGCCCTGGTGGACGAGGCCTGTCTACAACAACTGCGTGGACCTCCTTGTGCCGGGTGCGGGCGTGGACCAGAGACCCTACAACAACCGCTCCTGCGATTATGTACCGATTTGCACACCGGGCGATCCCTTGTGCGTACCCGATCTCATGGTTGAGAAATTCGGGCTGTTCGGCGCCTGCGATTTCGCTGGTCTCTGCGAGTTTGTCGTTCGGATCACCAATGTGGGTGCTGCGAATTATTCGGGTCCACTGAACGTCCATGACTTCGCCACCACGCCAGGGGCGACAATGGTCGATTGGACACCACAGCCGGACTGGGCCTGCGCGGCTGGTGCGCCGGATACCTACGACTGCACCCTCGCCGGTCCCGTCACGCTCGCTCCTGGCGAATTCCGGGAATTCATCATACTCGTGCAGGGACCACCCATTGCACCGGGTGTCACCCACGTCAGAAACTGTGTTTACTTTGATTGGAAGGGCCTGCCGGGCGACCCGAACCCGCACAACGAATACGCGTGTGCGGAGATTTCAACACTGCCGCCGGGCCATCCCGATGCCCGCCCGATGGTCAGTATCGAAAAGACTGCAATCTCGACCTGCAGCAATAGCGGAGCGGGCACGCCATGGGTGTGCGGCTACTTTGTAGAGATCACCAACAGCGGCACCGCACCACTCAATGGACCGATCGAGTTTACTGACGAAGTCACGGCCAATCCGGCCACAATGGCTGGTTGGTTCGGCGGAGCATGGGCGTGTGCGCCAGGCATAGGCTCCGCTGGTCCGTTTACCTGTACGCACCCGCCAATTCCCGGCGGGCTTGCGCCGGGCGACAGCCTCACCGTTCTGGTCGCCTTTGAGCTGCCAGCCGCCACCCCGGTCCCAAGCTGGGAGCTCAACTGCGCCAAGACCAAATGGGACAATGACGGTGATGGTGCAGAGGAAGAACATGAAGCGTGCGCATTGGCGCTTGTTTGCACCGCGGGCTCAGCGGAATGTCCAAATGACTTGGCGGTAGTCAAATATGCACAAGCCAACCCATGCCCCAAAGGGGCCAATTGCCAGTTTGAAGTCTATGTAGAGAACATCAGCGACACGAATTTTGCCGGACCGCTTGTCGTCAACGATATTCCCGACGTGGGAGCCGGCGCAGCCAATGTGACTGGCCCAGGCTGGGCCTGCGCACCTGCCGGGGGCTCCTATACCTGTACAAATCCTGCAGGCATCCCCGCAGGTGGCTGGGCATCGTTTGGAATAGAGTTCCCAATACCGGCCGGGTTCGCCGCCAACCAGTTTAACAATTGCGCCAAACTTCCACCCGGACCTGGGAATGATTTCCCGTTCAACGACGAAAACTGCGCATTGGCGGTCGTGCCCAACGTTCTACCGGCCGACCTGGCGCCGCACAGCGATACCACGTGCAAGAAAGGCACTTCTTGTCAGCTTCCGGCACGGATAGACAACAAGGGCGAGCAGACATTCACCGGTTCAGCCGGTGTCAGGGGCACGCTGTCACCCGCGCTGCAGATCACGAAGATCACTAGCCAGACGCCGGGGCTTGATTGCAAGACAACCGGGAATGCGGCCTATGAATGCTCGGGCAAGAACCTCTCGATCAAATCAGGCGATGCCGTCAAATACGAGCTGACGGCTTCGGTTCCAGCCAACTATCCCCACAGCCAGGTCAGTCACATCAAGAACATGGTCTGGCCCGACCGGGCTGTGAAGGACGTCAATCCGGAAAACGATCAGCACATTTCGATCATCAAGATCGAGGAGGAGAAAAAGGCACCGCCTCCGCCACCTCCAACAGGGCAGCCTGATCTCGCGGTCAGCAAGGTCGCAAGGCAGGCCGCATGCAGGGCGAGCAACGCCGCCATCTGCGGCTTCAATGTCACAATCGTCAATGTGGGCGAGGCCCCTTATTCGGGATCGATACGCGTAAACGATACGACCACACCCTCGGTCGTATCGCTAAAGGGCTACTCGGGCGGACAATGGAGGTGCCAGTCCACCGGGGGCAGCTCCAATTGCTTCCATCCCGAGACGACACTCGCGCCGGGACGGTCGCTTACGCTTTCGCTCAATCTCAAGGTGCCACCGTCGGCCGGAGGTTCGGTCACAAACTGCGCAACCCTGAGCTGGGGCGGCGCGCAGCAGACAGGCGGCAGCGTGCGCGACGTGCAGAGCGCATTGACGTCGAAAGGTTTCAATCCGGGTCCCGTCGATGGAAAACCTGGCGGCAAGACCGCAAATGCCATACGTGCCTACCAGCAGCAGAACGGACTGCCTGTTTCGGGGCGAATTGACCAGCAGTTGCTGGCCAGCCTGTTTGGGCAGCCAGGTGGTTCTGCGGGCGATGCCAACCCGACCAACGACCAGGCCTGCGCGACGGCGTCGATCATCGGACAGCCGCCTCCGCCACCGCCGCCAGCCTGCACAGGCGGACGCTTCCGCAACAATTCGGGCGCCTGTGTCTGTCCGTCCAGCAAGCCGGTTTGGACGGGTCGGGTTTGTATTCCGCGCCCGCCGCAACAGTGTACGGGTGGTCGCTATCGCAACAATAAGGGCATATGCGTGTGCCCGGCCAACAAACCCAACTGGTCCGGATCCTTCTGCTTCGCGAAGGAAATAATCTGCACCGGCGGGCGCTACTACGACCAGAGGAAGCGGTCCTGTGTGTGCCCGGCCAACACACCGATCTGGAGTGGCAGCCAGTGCATACCAGGCCATCAGGTCTGCTCCGGTGGCCGCATTTACAATGAACGCTCGCGCCAGTGCGTGTGCCCTGCCAACAAACCGATATGGACTGGTTCGGTGTGCGTTCCGCGTCCCCCGCAGCAATGTTCCGGCGGCCGCATCCGTAACAATTACGGCAATTGCGTCTGCCCGGCGAACCTGCCGATCTGGACCGGGCAGATCTGCCTACCGAAGATCCAGATCTGCTCCGGTGGACGCACCTTCAACCTCAAGCAGAAGCGATGCGTCTGCCCACCCAACAAACCTGTCTGGAGCGGCAGTCAGTGTAATCCAGCCCATCAGGTCTGCTCCGGCGGGCGGACCTACAATGAACGTCTGCGGCAATGTGTCTGCCCCTCAAACAAGCCGATCTGGAACGGCCAGAAGTGCACAAAACCGAGCGGATGTTCCGGCGGTAGAATCAAGACCGGACATGGGCAATGTGTATGCCCGAGCAACAAGCCTTCCTGGAACGGTAAGCAGTGTGTCCTGTACCAGACCAACCCAGGCCTGCCGCCCCAATATGGAGGCGGAGGCGTAACGCCAAGACCAACTCCGAACTGTTCCGGCGGTCGGATCCGCGTAAACGGCCAGTGCAAATGCCCGTCCAACAAGCCAATCTGGGCTGGAAACAAATGCAGAAAGCTTCCAGGCGGCATCAAGTTCCCGGGCGTTCAGATCCGATAGTGCAGCGGTCTTAATCGCGCCGCAATCCTGATCAATGTGGAGGCCAATTGGCCGATCGCGATCAAAGGCGTATGGTCATCACCCCCCAAACACAGGAGACACACCATGATTCGTGTCACGTTATTCACTGCCGCATGTCTTGCGGTTCTGGCCTTACCGGTGCAAGCGCAGCAACCCCAGAGCGGTCCCGTCCAGGGCGCAGTGCAGGGAACGGTTCAGGGCACTGAAAAGATCGGCCAGGGTGCGGTACAGGGTGCCGGAACCGCAGGTGCCGGTGTTGTCCGTGGCACCGGAACCGTTGTTAAGGGCGTCACGCAAGGCCCGGCAGGAGCCGTCACAGGAACCGTGAAAGGCGCTGGACAAGCGGCCGGTGGCGTCGCCAAAGGTGCAGGCAAAACCGCGAAGAAAACCGGCGAGGGCGTCTGGTGCATCGTTACCCTCGGCTACGGTTGTTAGCTGGCGACTGAAAAGAACACACTCAAGTTGCGTGTTCGACCTCTCCGCCTGATGCGATCCAGGCGGCGAGGCCGCCCTTCAGGTGTTTGACGCCGTCAAAACCGGCGTTGCGCATCGTGTCGAGCGCGAGCGCTGAACGTTCGCCATGGGCGCAATAGAGCACGATATGGCCGGGATGGTCCTTGGCGATGCGCGTAAGCGTGCCGGATGATCCCAGTTGCGTGTCGAAACTGCCATAAGGCACATGCAATGACTGCGTGATCCAGCCATCGCGATCGCGTTCGTTTTGTTCACGCAGATCGATCAGAATGACATCGTCCTTGCCGCATACATCCCGGCATTGAGCCACATTCAGTTCCTCACCCGGGCGCACAAACTGCCCCAGTGACTTGCCAACCTCCAGGTTGGCCGGAACGGCCACATCCATCATCTTCGGATTTGGAAGACTGAGATTGTTCATGACGTCGGCATACTCATCCGCCGAGTTGACCTGCAGCCGGGGATTGTTGGCCACCTCATAGCCGATCGTGGAAGCGGTGTTGCCATTATAGTCGTGCGCCGGGAACACGAAGGTTTCGGGCGCCAACTTCAGCAGCTTGTTGAAAAGCGAGTCGTAGGAGGCGTAAGGATCGCCATTCTGAAAATCAGTCCGGCCCGTCCCGCCAATCAGAAGCGCATCACCTGTGAACACGCGGTCTGCCCCGAGGAAGCTGTAAGAATCGTCCGTGTGGCCCGGCGTATAGAGCGTCCGCAATTCGATACCATCCACGTCGATCTTCTCATCTTCCTGCACGCGCATCGAGACGACATCGACACCGCTCATTTCGCCCATGACCGTCACGCATTTCGTGATATCGCGTAACCGTCCGAGCCCGGTTACGTGATCGGCATGAATGTGGGTATCGATCGCCTTGATCAGCCTCAGATCAAGCCGCTCGAGCAGCGATACATAGGTGTCCACATGCTCGATAACGGGATCTATGATCACCGCCTCGCCGCCATAGCGGCGCGCAAGCACATAGGTGTAGGTGGAGGAAACCGGATCGAAGAGCTGTTGGAAAATCATAATCTCATCCTCGTGTTCCCAAGAGATTTAGGTTCTCTTCGCAGCCACGCAAGAGGCGGATCCGTTTCGCCGTATCACTATATCGCGGAATCTTGACGTGAGGAAACCTTCCCGCCGCTCTGCAATGGTCCGGTAAAGAAGCAGGAAACAATCCCCAGCCTCGGTTTTCGCGGTTTCAACCAGATACGAAGCCCTCGATCACCAGGTTTTCCACCGACCTGTTGCTGTTGGACAACAGTCGAGATCAAAGATTCGTCATTTCACCTATTGCGACTCGGAGGCCGGCTCACCCTGTGGTCTAATTTCTGCTTCGTGATGCTGTTGCCGTGTAGGGGCAGAGCGCCGCGATGCGAGAGTTCCAAAACCAACAAAAACAATATGCATGTTAGTCGCTCGCGACGACGCGCCGCCATGGCAACTGGCTGGGGGGTCGCCGGCGCGACCGTGGACCATTGTTCATTGCAGCGCAGGCACCGAATGCAGAGTCGGGGGCTGTTGTGTTCAAGAAATTGAGTTTGATTCTTCATTCATTTGTCGAAACGGTCCAAATTCGTTGGCTGTCGGCGTATGCCTTGAGTGTTTGTGCAGCGCTTTCAATGCTCATATTCACGGCAATTCCGGCATGGGCCAATCCCACGGTTTTGAGTACGGATGTGTATATCGGCGTGTCGCCAGTTGAAGGCGAAACGATGTCTCAAGTGTTCTATGGACCGTCTGACTCCGTTCTCGTTCCCAACAGCGCTCTTGGAGCGAACGGGATCGCGGCTTTCGATCCCAAGTATCACGGCGCAAAGGACGTCAAAAAGAAGATCGATGAGCTGTTCACATCGGTGAACAAAAAATACAAGGACGCCGACGTCAAATTCGAAGTTCGGAATATCTACTTCATCAGTACCGACCAAAAGGACATCAAAAAGGACTTCGTAAAGGACGAAGACGTATTGACGCTCGGCGTCGACTCCAAGACCAATAAATCGTCTCTGCTTGCGAATTTCGACAAGGCGGCGACGGCCAACTCAAAAGGAGCGGCAAACAAGTCTTTCAACGTCCTGCTCGCTTCCTTAAAGGAATCCGGCAGTGGCGAACCGGGTCGCGGCCAGGAGCCCGGAAACACGACAGCCGCCGATATTTCAAGTGCTTTCAAGACCGTCAATCAGGGCCAAATCCTGATCCATGAACTCGGACACAATCTCGGCCTTCCACACAAGACATATACATCGGGCATGGACGCCCACAATCACGGCATGTCGGCAACCCTCCCCGACCGCAGGCCCGGCAACCGTCCTGGTATCAACACCAAGTCCGATCCAAGCTTGACTGCGGAGGAGATCAATACGGTAAAGACACGCATCAAAAAGGGTACCTACAACGATTACAAGAAGGTGGTGAAAACCTCGCTGGCCCCGACGGACGGCTCAGGCGAACTCGGCCCGCAATACGCGACCAACCTGCCCGCCAACACCTTTGTGCCGGCCAACACGTCGCAGCCGGTTTCATTCAACCCGACGGCTTCCGACCAGGGCCTCGGCCCAACAGACCCGTCAGTCCTGTCGAACTTGCGCACATGGGAATTTCGCACAGGCTTTGACGTTGGCGACCTCGACCGTGAGTCGACGGGGACGCTGGGCACCGACAATGGTGTCGCCATCTCACCACGCAACCTGTTTTTCCTCAGCAATGACGACCTCGTTGACTACTACTGGATGGAGGCCGTCCATCGATTCATCTGGGGCGAAACGCTTTGGGGAATGCATATGTGGTACAAATTTGGCTCATCCGGCACCGATGAGCAAATTGGTCTGATTCCGGTCGGGCCCGGCAACAACCTCCTGATATTCAGCCCACAGGGCGTGGATGGCGGTCTTGGCGGCGGCCTGAATGCCGGCCCGCGCGATGCGCAAGACGTCCACTACAAGAACAACTATGACTCCCATGAATTCGGCGGCTTAATCCAGGGAACAATTCTCGACGGCCAGTTCTACTCAGTCTCCGGCGGACCGTCGGTGAGCTATGGTCGCCAGGAGGTCAAAGAGAGAATCCATGGCTATGTTTCCGGCCTGAATCAGACCTTCACGTATGATAATGCGGGCGAAGTCACGACGTACTCGTTGGGTGGTCGCTTGGATGTGAAGGTCGGCATCGGAACGCTGTTCGGCGCGCCACTAACCTTCAATGGCGGCGCGTCCTATGAGCGGCAATTCCACGATACCGACGGACACTCAGGGCTCGACCTTCGCGGCCTGATTAATGCCGCAGAGCATCAGTATCTGGACGGCACTGACCAAACCAACCGGTTTCAATTCGATGCCGGACTGTCTGTTAAAATTACCGAGAGCCTCGATCTTTCATTCGGCGGCAGCTTCCGCAAGTTCTACACGCCGCGTATCCAGCTCCTGCCCGAGCAGGTAGCAACGTTTGAACTGGACGAGTCCGACGAAGTTACCGGCTTTGTCCGAGCTGTTTTCTCTATCGGTAAGCCAGTACACAAGAGTCCGACGTTCGACGCAATTCGATCCGACCGGCGCCTGAAGCGCGACATTACCCATCTGAAAACTTTGGGCAGCGGCATAAGGCTCTACAGTTTCAAATATCTTTGGGATGACGCTGTTCATGTCGGCGTGATGGCGCAGGATATCCTGGCGATGCCGGGCCACAAAGATGCGGTCCACATGGACCCGTCCGGCTTCTTCAGCGTCGACTATGGCAGGTTGGGTCTGAGGATGACCACGCTGGCAGCATGGCACGAATGGGATGTCGCGGCAGTTTTGCATCACACCCCGGCGAGCATCAGCGCACGTGCCAGGCCGAGCGCGCAGTAAGGGGCGGCCATCTCGAATTTTCTGTTGGCGCCTAGACTGATGCGGTCAACCCACCGTCGACGCGTATGTTCTGGCCGGTGATGTAGCTGGATGCATCCGAAACCAGAAAGGCGATGGTTTCCGACAGTTCGCTTACTTTTGCGTAACGCCCGGCTGGGATGCGGGCCACGCGGTCTTCCTTTTCAGGCAGACTGTCAATGAAGCCCGGGAGGACATTGTTCATCCGAATGCCCTGGGCCGCGTATTTCGTGCTGAAGAGTTTTGTGTAGCTTGCCAGCCCGGCTCGGAATATGGCCGACGTTGGAAAATCGGGATCGGGCTCAAAAGCCGCAAACGTAGAAATATTGACAATTGAACCTGACTTTTGCGCCTGCATTGCAGGCAGCACCAGCCGCGTCATGCGTATGACGTTCAGCAGATAATAATCCAGGCCAACGTGCCAGTCCTCATCGCTGATCTCCATGACGGGCCCTTTGGGTCCATGGCCTGTGCAGTTGACCACGCCGTCAATACGGCCAAAGCGCTCCAGGGCAGCATCCACAAACCTCTGAAGGTCATCGGGCACGAGGTTGGAGCCGGTAAAACCCAGCCCACCAAGATCATTGCCTAGCGCTTCGCCCTTGCCGGAGGAAGACATGACCGCGATATCGTAGCCGCTGCCTGACAACTTTCTCGCGGCATCCGCACCGATACCGCTCCCACCGCCGACAACCAGGGCAACCTGTTTGTGCGCCATGGCTTCATCTCCCTCTTATGTCTTTCTGGGTCGGCGATGAATTTCATGGCCAGCATGAAAAAGCAATAAATTGAATCTATGGGCAAACCGTCAAACTCTGACGTAGTAAGGAACCAGCCCATGGTGCTGCGAAATGCGCGGCACGCGCTCACATACGGGGAGACAACCGATGATCGATGTTGAATTGAATGAAACTGAGGGTGTGGTGATTGTTCAACCCGAAACAATGCATGGCCTTACGGAGGACGATTTCAAGAATCTCACAAACGTTGTCGACGGGTACCTGAAAGACCATGACGCTTTGCGAGGACTTGTGATCGTGGCGAAAAGCTTTCCGGGTTGGGCGGATTTCAAGGCCTTTACCTCGCACTTCCGCTTCATACGAGACCACCACACGGAAGTTCGCAAGATTGCCGTGGTCAGCAATAGCCCACTCCTGTCTGCCGCCCCCCACCTCGTCGATCATTTTCTGAATGCCAGAGTAAGAAGCTTTGACGCATCCGACCTTGAGGCTGCAAAGGCGTGGGTCGCTTCGGAAGACCCCCGCAAAGGGCGATTTGAAGTTCTGGACGGGTATCCTGAAGACGTGATCGCGTTTCGGGCCGAAGGCGAAATCACACGCGAGGACTATGAAGAGACACTGATCCCCCTCGCCAAGGAAAAGATCGCAGCGCACAAAAAAATAAAGCTGCTCTACTGGATCGGTGAAGGTTTCGAGAGCTTCTCCGCTGGTGCCATGTGGGACGATGCACGGTTCGGGTTCACCCATCTTGGGAATTTTTCCAAGATCGCGGTGGTGTCAGATGTTGAATGGATACGCCAGTCAGTGAAAGTCTTTGCGCCCCTGGTGCCCGCACCTATCCAGGTCTTTCACAATGCCGACATAGAGGACGCAAAGCTCTGGATTGGCGAAGATTGACCGCTATCTGACGAAGACGGAGTTCGGGGCAGCTTAAGGCCGAAATGAAAGTTCTGGTTGAGGACACGATCCCGCTATTTCGTACCAACCTTGGATCGCATCCATTTTTCGAGGCGTGCCTGTTCACTTTTTGCCAGCCGCAACCCCAACTTCGTACGCCGCCATAGAATGTCATCCGCTGAGCGCGCCCATTCATGCGCAATGAGATATTCCACTTCCCTTTCGTAGAGATCGACGCCGAAACAAATACCGAGGTCGTCATAACCGGTTGTGTCCTCAAGAATCCTGTGCGCCCGCATACCGTAAGTGCAGAACAGGCGCTCGGCATGCGGCCTCAACAACCAGTCAAACTGATCCCGAAGCAAATCAATTTCAGTCTCGAGGCTCTCGGGTGGAAATTCACCGCCGGGCAGTGGAACGCCTCTGGTCCAGTGATCGGCACTCCTGCCAAGCATGGCAGACACCTCGTCAGCGGCTTCTTCCGCAAGCACGCGGTACGTGGTGAGCTTTCCTCCAAAGATATTGACCAGTTGAGGTTGGCCCTCGCCGCGCTCCGCCCGCAACACATAGTCGCGGGTTGCTTCCTGTGCCGCTGATACACCATCGTCATAGAGCGGGCGAACACCGGAGAAACTCCAGACAAATTGGTCGGATGAGATGGATTTGCGGAAATAATCACTGACAGTGCGGCAGAGATAATCCGTCTCTTCAGGTGAAATTTCTGCCTTGCCCGGGTCGCCCGCGTAATCCTCATCTGTTGTGCCGATGAGCGTGAAATCATGCTCGAACGGAATGGCAAAAACCACACGCCCGTCACTGTTCTGGAAAATGTAGCAGTGCGCGCCGTCATAGAGTCTCGGCACGACGATATGGCTGCCCTGAACAAGCCGCACATTGTGAGCGTCGTTCTGCGCCAGAACGTTGCGCAGGATTGCGTCGACCCACGGGCCACCCGCATTGACCAGAAGACGAGCCTGCTCGGTTGTCTCCTGACCCGATTGCGTGTCGCGCAACGTTACGTGCCAGTGGTCAATCTGCCATTGGGCCGCTATGGCCTCCGTCCGAGTACGAATGACCGCGCCGCGGTCGGCGGCATCTTGTGCATTAAGGACGACAAGACGGGCATCGTCCACGCGGCAATCTGAGTATTCAAAGCCTACCGTGTAGTCGGGTTTCAGCGGCGCCCCCGCTTGATCACGGCGCAAGTCAAGCTTTCGGGTGCCGGGAAGACGCTTGCGTCCACCAAGATGATCATACAAAAACAACCCCAATCGCAGCAGCCAGGCGGGGCGCAAACCCGGATGATGCGGCAATACAAATCGCGCCGGGTGAATGATGTGTGGCGCCATCGACCACAGCGTCTCGCGCTCTTCGAGCGCTTTGCGCACAAGCAGAAATTCGTAATGTTCAAGGTAACGCAGCCCGCCATGAATGAGCTTGCTCGACCAGGACGACGTACCGCTTGCAAGATCGTCCTTCTCTGCGAGCAACACGGAAAAACCCCTGCCCGCCGCGTCGCGCGCGATGCCGCATCCGTTGATGCCGCCGCCGATGATTGCGATATCGTACATTGGATTAGCTGATATCATTTTTTGTGACGACGACAGAGGATTCTTCCATTGACCGAACCACGACCTCTTTCAGACAGTCCGGACGACATCTGGTCCGGCATCCGCGGAGTCTTCACCGACATCGACGACACCATAACGACCGGCGGCCGGATTACCGCCGATGTTTTCTTAGCGATGGAACGTCTGCGCGCAGCCAACCTTTTGGTGGTTCCAATCACCGGTCGTCCGGCAGGATGGTGCGATATGATCGCGCGCCAATGGCCGGTCGATGCGGTCGTGGGAGAAAATGGCGCCTTCTACTATCGCTATAACGAAAGCGCGCGGCAAATGATCCGCGTTTATGCCGACCCGATCGGTGTCCGCGCACAAAACCGGGAACGGCTCGACGCCATCCGCGATGAGGTTCTGTCCGAAATACCGGGTGCGGCAGTCTCGGTCGATCAGGGCTTTCGCGCGAGCGACCTTGCGATTGATTTTTGTGAAGATGTTGAATCCCTGCCGGAAGCGGAAATCCAGCGGATCGTCGACATATTCACTCGGCATCGCGCGACCGCGAAAGTAAGCTCCATCCATGTTAATGGCTGGTTCGGCGACTATGACAAAATGACTATGACCAAGCAGCTGATGTCGGAACAGTTCGCAATCGATCTGGACAAAGATGCTCATAGTTTCACCTTTGCCGGGGACTCGCCAAACGATGCGCCCATGTTTCGTTTCTTTCCACATGCGGTCGGCGTGGCCAACCTGAAAGACCTTCTGCATCACTGCGAGGCCATGCCGGCGTGGATTACCAAACAGCCGCGCGGTGCCGGATTTGTGGAAATTGCTGACCGGATTCTGGCGCTCAAATAATTGCGTGGCGCACCTTGGCCGATACCCACTCACTTACGATCACTGTGCCGATGATGACCAGCAGAATCAGGGAAACCTGCGTCCACGCCAGCGTCATGATCGAGGCGTTGAGCTGCAGCCCAATTCCTCCTGCACCAACCAGTCCCAGCACCGTCGACTCGCGGATATTGATGTCCCACCGGAACACCGAAATCCCTGCGAACGCCGGTAGCACCTGAGGCCAGATACCGTAGGTAATAACCTGGGCGCGGCTGGCGCCGGTCGCGGTCACGGCCTCGACCTGCTTTTCGTCGATCTCTTCTATGGCCTCATACAACAGCTTGGCGCAGAACCCGATTGACCGCAGACCGATTGCGATAATGCCTGCGAAAACGCCGGGACCGACAATCGTAACCAGCATCAGCGCCCAAATGAGCGAATTGATCGAGCGTGACGACACGATAATAAACAGCGCAATCGGCCTCACAAATGTGGTGCTGGGCGTCGTGTTTCTCGCGGCGCAAAAGGCCGTTGGAATTGCAAGAAAAAGCGCCAGCACCGTTCCGATCGTCGCAATATTGATCGTATCCCAGATTGGCCACCACAGCGTCGACATATAGTCCCAGTTTGGCGGGATCATGCGGCTGGCAAGATCACCGGCCTGCGTATGAGCATCCAGCACGAATATCCATACCGTCTTCTCCGAGATAAGCTGCCAACAAACGACGAAGATGGCGACCACGACCAGCCACCCGAACCAGATGGCGAGTTGAGCACGGGTTTCCCGCCGCTTCCAGACCTGAACTGAATTCTGCTCTAGGACCGGCATCACTGAACCCACTTGCGCACATAGCCGGAGGTGTATTCGACCACCATGACGATGCCGATGATAATGAGAAGGATCGCCGCGGCTGAGTCGAATTCATAGCGGTCGAATGCAGTGTTGAGCGTCGCACCGATACCGCCACCGCCGACAATGCCGACGACAGCCGACTCGCGGAAATTGATATCAAGACGGTAAAGCCCCAATCCGATCATGCGGGGCATGACTTGCGGCTGGACACCGTAGTTCAACCACTGGAACCACCCGGCTCCCGTCGCGCGAACGGCCTCGGCCTGGGACGGGTCCATGTCCTCAATATCTTCAGCGAGGAGTTTTCCGTAAAAACCGATGGTCGCGAATGACAGGGTTACAAAACCAGCAAACGGGCCAAATCCGAAAAGTTTGACGAAGAAAATCGCCAGAATGATTTCCTGAAAGCTGCGTGAGACAGCCAAAATCGCCCGGCAGAAATAATAGACCGGCGCCGGTGCAAGATTGCGAGCAGCACCAAGACCGACCGGAATTGAGATGGCTATCCCCACAACGGTCGATGTAACCGTCATCCAGAGACTTTCATAAATGCCGTCGACGATTTCATCCCAACGGCTGACAAAGTCGGGCGGGAAAAACGCGGTCAGGAACTGCTGACCGCGCGGCAGCCCTTCCCAAACACGGATCCAGTTTACATCCGTCGTCCCAAATGCGGCAGCCAGATAGAGTGCCGCACCAAGGGCAAGGGTCCAGCGCAGCCAGACCCGCTTGATGAATGGCGGCTTTTTCCAGCGGCGGGGTGTTATGGCGACATCACTAGCCACGGGCGCCGCTTCAGGTCAGACCCGCGAGACGGTCGCGGTCCGGGATCGTTCCATGATGATCCTCATCTTGAGTCTCATCCACATCTAGGGCGGCGTCTTCGCCACCTTCTTCGTCCTCCTTGCCAATCGTCGCCTCCCAGTCTTCCTCGCCATAGATGCTGGTGAGGACCTCCGGAGTAAGACCGTTGGGCGGGCCGTCATAGACGATTTCGCCAAGCTGAAGGCCAACGATGCGCTTCGAATACATCTGCGCGAGCAAAACGTCGTGAATGTTCACAATGGCCGCCAGACCTCGCTCTTCACACAACTCCACGATCAAGCGCATGATCTGCCGCGAGGTTTTGGGGTCGAGCGAAGCCGTCGGTTCATCAACGAGCAGCAGTTCAGGATTCTGGATGAGAGCACGGCAAATGCCGACGCGCTGGCGTTGGCCGCCGGAAAGTTCATCGGCGCGTTTATCGACCATGTGATCGAGACCGACGCGTTCGAGCAACCGGAATGCTTCATCGATGTCCGACTGCGGATATTTGCGAAGCCAGCTGCGCCAGAAACTGACGTAGCCGAGACGGCCCGACAAGACGTTCTCCATCACCGACAACCGTTCGACCAGCGCGTACTCCTGGAAGATCATGCCCATACGGCGGCGCGCCTTGCGCAGCTGCGTCTGATTGAGCGTGGTCAGTTCGGTATCGTTCAGAGAGATCGTGCCGGATGTCGGCTCAACCAGTCGGTTGACGCAGCGGATAACTGTAGATTTGCCCGCACCCGAGGGGCCGATCAGCGCCATAACCTGACCGTCCGGCACTTCCAGATCGATACCCTTCAGCGCCAGATCACCAGTCGGATAACGCTTTGTCAGGCCAGCAAGTTTCAGCATTGGGCCGCCCCCAAGTTGCCCGGTCAGGAATGGTCAAACCGCCCGGCCCGCACATGGAGCGGGGCCGGACGGCAGGATCATTGCATTACTTGCAAGCGTAAGACACGCCGTTCGCCTTGTCGATCTTGCGAATGACGTCCCAGTCTTTCTGGTAGACGATAGGGATGAACTTCCCTTCCTTCTTGAACTCTTTCTGAAGGTCGGAACCCTCCCATGGGAAGGTGAAGAACGCTTCCTTGATCTTCGCCACGACCTGCGGGTCCAGATTATGGGCATGACCGTAACCCGTGGTCGGGAAGGTTTGCGACTTGTAGATCGAACGGATCTTCTTCGGATCCACGACCTTGCGGTCGACCATGCGCTTCAGGATCGAGTTCGCAATTGCCGCCGCTTCATAGTCCTTGTTGGCAACGCCAAGGATCGAGTTGTCGTGCTTGCCGGAGAATGCCGGTTTGAAATCCTTCTCCGCCTGAAGGCCAAAGTCCGCCTTCAAAATCGCGGACGGCGCCTTAAACCCAGAGTTCGATGTCGGCGAGGTGAACGCCAGGCTCTTACCCTTGATATCCGCAGGCGACTTGATCGGACTGTCGGCAGGCACGAGAATTTCCATCTCATAGCCAAACGAGCCGTCCTTCGCCGCCATCATTGCGAACGGCACGAAGCCCGCACAGTTGACTGCCACGGGATTGCCGCCAGTGTTCACACCGGCAATATGCAATCGTCCCGAACGCATCGCTTCATACTGCGCGGCATAGGACTGGACAGGAAAGAAGACGACCTTCTTGCCGGTCACCTTGGACATATGCTTGATGAATCCATCCCACACTTTCTGATACACCGCCGGGTCTTCGACCGGTGTGTATGAGAAAATTATCGTGTCCGGATTGGAAACCTTGCTCTTATCCGTGGGCAGATCTGCGGTAAGATCGCCATTCTTGTCACAATAAGCCTTGTCGAGGGTTCCACGCGGACAGTCCTCAGCACGGAGCGGTTGATTTAGAAACAGTGTGGTCGCGAAAGCTACGCAGGCTGTGATCGCCAGACCGCGCAAAACTGACTTTAGATACATATTTTCCTCCCAATCTCTCTGGCACCAATCGGTGGTTAGGTTCTTCGTTCACGCCGCCGTTTCAGTGCCTATGGTCCGACTAGTTTAAGCATGCCGCGTGCCGGGCTCCAACCATTCTTAGTTATGGCTTCGGTCAGCCTGACTTGTAGCCAATCAATCCATGAGTGTGTTCGCCTGGACATTTGGCGTGGTTACTCTCCATGATTCCTTTTGCGCTTTCGTGACAATGGAAAAGACAATACCCTTGACCCCTCCCGCGGCGCGCGTTTGATTGGTCGTCAACATTGGAGGGATCTCGTGAATGAGCATGTTCCACAATTAGAAAACTCGGCCGCATTGCGAGATCTGTTCCCAGGCGCGAACAAACACACCTATCTCAGCACCTGCACCCGAGGTCTCCTGCTGACCAGCCCCACCTGATTGGTCCAGTTTGAATGTTAGTTCATGGTTGGCCTTTCCTGCAACGGGATGATGGGTTCCGGCGCTGGAGGTCGGTATCCGAGCGCGCTGTGGGGGCGCTTGGTGTTGTAGTGTTTGCGCCATTGCTCGATGACGATCTGGGCTTCCCTCAACGAATAGAAGATCTCTCCATTTAGGAGCTCGTCTCGAAGTCTGGCATTGAAGCTCTCAACATATCCATTCTCCCAGGGTGATCCGGGTTGAGTCCGACCAGAGGATGCGCGCCGTGACCCATCTCGGGATTTCACGGGACGGTGTTGATGAGGCGGCGGACGCGTTGCTCGAGTTTGTAAAAAGCGAAGGTAGCGGCGGCTCAGCAGCGGCGGCCGAATAGCGGGAACGGCAACTTCTAGCGACCCTTGAATTCCGGCTTGCGCTTTTCAGCAAAAGCCTTTTGCCCTTCCTGCCGGTCCTCACTCGCATCGCATTCGATGACAAGCCGGGCGGTAAGATCGCGATCACGCTGGCTTTCTTCCTTCACAGCCTCATGAACAATGGCTTTGGCCGCCGCAACCGAGAGCGGCGCATTTGCGGCAATCTCCGTTGCCAGGTCGTCCACGGTTTCATCAAGGGTCTCTTCGTCAACGGCGCGGTTGATCAAGCCCCAGCGCAAAGCGTCCGACGCGGGAAAACGGCGCGCTGTGAACAGCAGTTCCTTGGCATGCTTTGCAGAGATGTTCGATGTCAGGAGCAGTATGTCGTCGAGTTTATAGCCGATACCAAGACGTGCGGGCGTCACTGCAAACTCACATGTGTCCGCGGCAATCTGGAGGTCGCAAAGCTGTGCGAGTTCCAATCCGCCGCCGATGCAAAATCCTCGGATTTTAGCAATGGTCGGCTTCGGAAATTCGCGGAGTGCGCTGTACACCCGGGTGGTTATCTTGTCATATGCTGCGCGCTGCTCAGGCGTCGCCCGCAGCTCGGGAAATTCACTGATATCGTTGCCCGCACAAAAGCTCTTGTCACCCGCACCTGTCAGGACCAGAACGCGCACTTGCGGGTCTTCCGCCCAAACCTCCAGCTGGTCACCAAGGGCACGCCACATGGCGAGCGTCATGGCATTGCGTTTTTCAGCCCGGTTGATCGTCAGCCGTGCAATGTACCCGTCACGTTCGCTCAAAAGCGGGGGGGCAGGCTCAACCATGAACACTTTCGCAAGCGCGCCGACAATTGCTCGCGGGCGCGGGCGCTCCCTATGACTTCCAGGAACCCGTTCTAGCGTCACTGGTGCTGATGCACAAAGCCCGGAACGGGTTGTCCACCACTGATGCGATCTGAATGCCTTATGCGGCGGTTTCAGCCGGCGCGCAGTTGGTCACGCCCATTTCACCAAGCGTTTCGCGTATGACGGCGAGTGCCGCGTGCATCTCATCTGCTCCAAGTCGCCCGATGCAGCCGATGCGGAAGGAATCCGCAACAGTCAACTTGCCCGGATAGATAACGAAATTGCGCGCACGCAACCTGTCATAAAACTCCTGAAAATCGAATTTCGGATCTGCGGGCATGTGGAACGTCACGATAATGGGTGCCTGCAACGCATCCGGTAACAGGGTCGAGAAGCCAAGTGCACTCATTCCCTCTACCAGAATTCGGCAATTCTCGCGGTAGCGCCCACCGCGCCCGGCGACACCGCCCTCCTCTTCAAATTCATCAAGGGCCTTGTCGAACGCGAGGATGCAATGGGTCGGCGGCGTGAAACGCCACTGCCCGTTTCCCTCCATTGCCTGCCACTGATCATGAAGATCGAGACTGAGTGACGGAGAGCTGTCTTTGGTCGCCGCCAGGGCGTCCTTGCGGGCGATACAAAATCCAAGGCCAGGAACGCCTTCCAGGCACTTGTTGGATGAGGCAACAGCCGCGTCGAAGTGAACTACACGTGAGTCAAGCGGGATCGCACCAAACGCGCTCATGGCGTCGACCAGCAGGCGGCGTCCGTGTTTTTTCACAATCTCTGATACGTCTTCGATCGGATTGAGTATGCCGGAGGTCGTCTCGCAATGAACCACCGCGACATGGGTGATATCGGGGTCTTCGCTTAATGCGCGATCCAATGCCTGCGTGTCCACAGGTACGTCTTCCGGTGTTTCCTGAACCACGAACTCACGCCCGTAATAGTCGCAGATCCGCGCCATCCGCGTGCCGTAGGCACCATTCACGAGGATCAGGAGTTTGTCCTTTGGACCGACGAAATTGCCGAGCATGGCCTCGACGACAAATGTGCCACTGCCCTGCAGCGGCACACACACAAAGTCATCGCCCCCATTCACAAGCGCGGTAAGGCGTTTGCGCATGTTGGCGTTCACCGCAATGAAATGGGTGTCGCGCGATCCATAATCGTGGAGCATTGCCTCCTTGACCGTCGGCGACGTGGTCAACGGTCCGGGCGTCAACAGCCACGGATCGCCGGTGGGTGAGGCGCCATGGACCAAGTCCAACGGCTTCGGCTGAGCTGGCATGGCGGAACCCTCTATTTGCGAATGACCATCAGATGCTGCTTATCGCGCCGGTTGAGGTATAAATCAAATCGATGTTGCGTATGTGATAGATCAGAGGGAGCTATATGGTCGTGCATATTGTTTGACCAGGTTTACAGTGGGACCTCCGACGCCCCAACAATCCGCTCCCACGCATCCCCCTTGCCGTCTCCGAAGACAAGCCCCTCATCCGGCTTTGCGAGAGACCAATCCCCCCGGGCCATCTCGTCTTGAAGCTGCCCCGCGCTCCAGCCCGCATAGCCGAGAACAAACAAAAGGCGCCGCGGTCCTTTGCCCGCCGCAACGTCCTTCAGGATCCTGGTGTCAGTGGTAAATGAGATTGCCTTGTCGACAGGGCGTGAACGGGCTGCCTTGTAGTCGCCGGTGTGCAGGATGAAAGCGCCATCTGCCGCAACGGGTCCGCCAAAGTGTAACGTAATGCGCTCTTCCGCGCTGCCGGGCGTCATACCGAAGCCCTCCATTAGCTTCGCCAACCGGCCTTTTCCGTAGATTTTGTTGACAATGACACCGAGCGCACCTTTGGCATTGTGCTCAACCAGATAGACCACGCTCTTGTGGAATCGCGGATCGCGCATTTTCGGAGATGCGACCAGCAATTGCCCGGGGAAATAGTCCGATCTATCCGCCACCTGCCCATGTGCACCGGAATTAGGCCGGGCATATGCCGCAAAAACCACGAAAATGAGCAGAAAAGAGAGTATGCGCTTCGTCAGCATGGTGGCTCAGAACCTGTTAACCATCGCGACTAAACCACATCATTATGCCGATATTTCAGCACGATATGCTCATGCCGTGCCCTTTGTCTGCCTGATTCTGCAGTTAACACTTGGTCAAGTGGACGGGGGATACTCTCGTTCTGGGACGCCGTAACAGCGGTCCAATTGACCGCAACGGGGAAGATACGAATTGTCACGACGCACTTTTTTGGCCATTCTTCCATATTGAATGGAAGGTTCGGGGGAAAATCAGACCCGATTTGCTCTAAGAGTGCCGGATTGACGGCGGAGAAACCTGAGGACCGCTCCTCGATCTAACGGAGTGGCACTAGGGACCGAAGGTATGCTGGGCAACCCGCATTACGTTTTTAGCCTGATTGTGTGCTTTGTGCTGGGCTTCGTCTCGGTGCTGGCGCTTCCTGTTGGCGGTCCTGACACGCGCGACGAAATCGCGATGCAGGAAGCTGATAGTCCCGGTGGTTCCTCTGTCCACACAAAATTCCTGCCACGCTCAGTCGTCGCTGAAAAACCGCCGGTCATCGCTTCGCCGCGTGCCCGTGAGGTTCCAACCGACACACCGCGGGTTGCCGAGAATACAGAACGATACACGCCAGTCGAACCCCCGCGCTCAAAATGGGCCTCCCCGTCCCTCACCAAACTTGTCGCGCTTTCGTCGGCTCCTTTCCCCTACAAAGGGGTCGTTCCGCGCACAAAGCGACCGTTCCTGAACTACAAGTCCGAGGGGAGACGGGGCCGCAAAACGCGTAGCGGACGGGTCTACTGGGAAGACAAGACCTATAGCGATCAGCGCGCCCTGCTGCATATTCCGCGCACCTTCGACGCCAGCAAGCCTGGAATCATGGTGCTGTTCTTCCACGGCCATGGGGCAACACTGGCAAGAGACGTTGTGGCGCGCCAGCGGTTACCTGCACAAATTTCCGAATCCGGCATGAATGCGGTCCTCGTGGCCCCGCAATTCGCAGTGGATGCAAGAGACTCAAGTGCTGGAAATTTCTGGCAATCGGGCGGCACGCGCCGCTTCCTTGACGAAGTCGCACCACAATTGGCCAACCTGTCTGGTGATCCCCAGACTGAAGAGGCCTTCAGAAACATGCCTGTGGTCATTGTCGGCTATAGCGGCGGGTATTTGCCCACTGCAGCCTCGCTGGCCAATGGCGGCATTTCGGAGCGGGTCAAGGGTGTGGTCCTTCTTGATGGGCTATACGGCGAATTGGGCACATTCGCCAGCTGGATCGAACGCAATCGCAATATCGGATTTTTCCTGAGTGCCTATGCGACCTCGACGCGCAAGGGCAATGCAGCGCTCAAAGGCATGTTGAAGAAGCGCGGTATTGACTTCGCAACCACTCTCGGCGGCACCCTGAGGCCCGGCAGCGTGGTTTTTGTCAAGGCGGTCACCGGTCACCGGGACTATGTCACAAAGGCATGGGCTGAAAACCCGATCAGTGATGTTCTTACACGACTTCCGCCAAGCGCATGGCACACGGGCCCATCCCGTTCTGCTGCTCTTGTGATACCAAACGGGCAAAGATAATCCGGTCCGGACGCGCAATCAGTCTGCGCTTGCCCGGTCTATGAACGCTATATAACGTGACGCGCCAGCCACGGTTAGGACGACCAGCACACAATGGGTAAGAGTCAGTCGCGCGGTGAAGAAAACCCCGGCGAGCGTCAGCGCAAGCCAGCTGCAATTACCACTTTCACGGCGAGCGCCATTGCCGTTGCCGACATGGTCGGAATTGGTGTTTTCACCAGCCTTGGTTTCCAGGTCATCGACATCACGTCGGCGTTTTCCGTAATTCTGCTCTGGATCGTCGGTGGCGTCGTTGCATTGTGTGGCGCACTTTCCTACGCCGAATTGGCCGCAGCTCTTCCACGCTCGGGCGGGGAATATAATTTCCTGTCGCGCATCTATCATCCGGCGGTCGGCTTCATGGCCGGGTGGCTATCTGCCACGGTTGGCTTCGCCGCCCCTATCGCCATCGCCGCAATTGCATTCGGGGCTTATTTCAACGGCGTCGCGCCAGGCATTGCGTCTCCCCTCTGGCTCGGACTTGTCGCAGCCTGGGGTATAGCGCTCGTTCATCTTACAGGGCTCAAACAGGGCAGCAATTTCCAGAACGCATCAACGATCCTGAAAATCCTGTTCATTATCGGCTTTATCATCGCCGGCTTTTCTTACGGCACGCCACAGGACATCTCATTCGCACCGTCCTCTGTCGATTTGAGTCATATCACCAGCGCGCCCTTTTTCATTGGTCTCGTCTTTGTCATGTACTCCTATTCGGGTTGGAATGCGTCCACTTACATCATGGAAGAGGTCCACGATCCGCAGCGCTCGGTGCCACGCTCCCTGCTGATGGCTACCCTGATCGTGCTTGTTCTCTATGTCGGACTGAATGCCCTGTTCCTGTACACCACACCGATGGACCAAATGGCAGGAAAGGTCGATGTTGCACTGGTGGCGGGAAGGCATATTTTCGGCCAGACAGGCGGCGACATTGTCGGTGCACTGATCTGTTTCGGCCTGATCGCCACCATCTCCGCCATGACCTGGATTGGCCCTCGCGTCACAAAAGTCATGGGCGAAGACCTGCCAGTACTGGGGATTTTTGCGAGGCAGACAAAGAATGGGGTCCCGGCGGCCGCAATCATCCTGCAAACCCTGATCGTGACTGCCCTGATTCTCACTCAGAGTTTCGAGCGGGTCGTCGAATACATTCAGTTTGCCATCACACTTTCATCCTTCCTTGCGGTCCTAGGAGTGATGGTGCTGCGTTACAGGCAACCCGACCTGGCGCGCCCGTACCGCACGTGGGGCTATCCGGTCACGCCAATCATCTTTCTTCTGGTGACCGGTTTCATGATGGCTTATCTACTCGCCGAACGTCCGCTCGAATCAGTCGCGGGGCTAGCGACGCTGCTGGCGGGTCTCGCCGTGTATGCGCTCTCGCCCAAGCGCAAACCAGATGCATCCCAAGGAGTTACAATCGGTGAATAGAATGGCCACTCTCACCCGCGGCACTGCAGCTTTCCTCGCATTCCTTCTCCTCTACCTGACACCAGCCAATGCGGCATCGCCAAGCCTGAATGATACAGCGCGCTTCCTGGCCGGACTTGCACCATCGGCGGAGTCACCGCTTGCCCGGCTTACCAGGGAACGGAGTTGGCGGTTTCACTCGGCAACGCTGAGCAAGGCCTGGGGACGAATAGAAAAAACCCAGCTGAAACGAATTCGCACCTGGTCGAAGGCTCACGTTCCGGCAAATCGCAAACAGATGCTCTATATGTTCAGCGGGCCCGATTTCCTCTACGCAGACGCCTTCTATCCAGATGCCGAGACCTATGTGCTGAGCGCGCTCGAACCGGTTGGTCCTGTCCCCAACCTGTTGAGACTTTCTCCAGGTGCGCGCGCCGGTGCGCTTCAGGAGTTGCGCGGCTCCATGCAGACGGTGCTGAACTACTCGTTCTTCATTACCAAGCAGATGAAGACAGACCTGCGCTCAGGCAACATGCGCGGCACCCTGCCGGTGTTGTTTGTATTTCTTGCCCGCTCGGGCAACACCGTTACCGATGTGGATTTTGTAAGCCTCAATCCCGACGGGCTGGCCGTACCAAGAAATCTAAAGCTCAAGGGAAGTTCGCCGGGTGTGCGCATCGCTTTTACCGACGAAGCCGGCAAGGCCCGCACACTGTACTATTTCCAGACGGATCTTTCGAATGGGGGATTGAAGAGCAGTGGCTTTCGGGCATTTTCTCAAGCGCTCGGACCTGCCGACAGCCTGATCAAGAGCGCCTCCTACCTCCTTCACAGCGGCAATTTCAGCCTGGCCCGGAATTTCCTTCTCAAACAGAGCGACGTAATCATCGAGGACGATTCCGGAATTCCTCTGCGCAATTTTCCGAAAGGCCAGTGGGCATTCCACCCCTTCGGGAGGTATGTCGGCCCGATCAGCATATTTCCCAACCGCTACCAGCGCGATATGCAGCGACTGTTCAACAGAAATCGCGCCAAGAAAATAAACTTCGGCATCGGTTATCGCTGGCGCACGCACGAAACGCATGTCCTCCTCGCCATAAAGAAAAAGCCATAGATCAGGCTGGGTCAGACATTTAGCGCTGCCTCAGGCACGCTTGGCTTGGGATCGCCTCCGCGCAGCGCCCTGCACTTGCGCAAGTTCGGCCTCAAGCTCCTGTGTTTCGTGGGTACGTGGCTTGGCCCAACCGGCGATGAGCGTGTAGAGCACCGGCGTCAGGAAAAGCGTCACGACAGCCGCCAGGCCCAATCCGCCAAAAACGACCCACCCGATCGACGCACGTGACTCTGCCCCCGGTCCGGCACCAAGGATCAATGGCAACCCGGCAAGCACCGTGGAGACCATGGTCATGACAATCGGCCTGACACGCACCAGTGAGGCTTCGCGCGCGGCCTCAAGCGCATTCATGCCGCGATCGCGCAACTGATCGGCAAACTCCACCATCAGGATGGAGTTTTTGGCCATGATGCCGATCAGCATGAGAATGCCAATCTGGCTGTAGATGTTGATGGTCGTGCCGGTCAGCGCCAACGCGAAAATTGCCGCGCAGATCCCGAACGGCACCGTCAACAGGACGACAAGCGCCGACGTGATGCTTTCAAACTGCGCGACCAGCACGAGGAACACGATCAACAGCGCCACCAGATATGTAATGATCACGCCTCTTGAGGTTTCATCCAGCTCCGCCGCTTCGTTCAAAAACAAGAGGCCAATGCCGGGCGGCAATTCATTCAGAGCAAGCTTGCGGACTGCGTCGACCGCATCGCGCATGGAGAAATCATCTGAAAGGTCGGCATCAACTTCGATCGCGCGACGCTGCCCGTGGCGGTCCAGCTCGGCAGCGACGGCATCTTCCTTGAACTCGATGAGTTGTGACAGTGGCACCAATCGGCCGTCAGACGCGCTGACATATAGTCTGCGGAGGTCGGACGGGTTGGAAACCGTCCCTTCGGTGGCCTGAACGACAATCGGCACAGTCTGATCATCGACAGTCAGTTCGGCAACCTCGTCATTGTCCACCAGCACCCGAATGGTCGAGGCGAGACTTTCAACTGAAACACCGAGATCGGTGGCACGACGGCGATTGATGTCCACGGAAATCTGCGGTTGCGTTGCGCGGAACTCGACGCGCGTGTTCTTCAGCTGCGGAATGTCTCGCTCCATGGCGAGCACGAACTTGTCAGTCGCTTCAAGAATGCGCGTGTAATTCGATCCGGTGAGTGCAAATTTTATTCCACCGCCGGCGCTACGTAATCCAAGAGAATTCCGCCTCCAAATCCGCGCCTGGGCGCCCGGAATCTCGCGTATCGGCTTGTCCAGCTTTGCGAACAGCTCGCCGGCGGTCACATCGCGTTCCGACCAGTCGCGCAGCGGCGCTTCGATCCATCCGCGGTTCAGGTCCCAGCGGCCGGTGATCGTGAATATATTGGTAATCGTCCCGTCGTCGACCAGCGGCTGCAAAATCTTTTCAACCTGCTCCACCTGACGATCGGTGTAGGCCAGTCCTACGCCATCGGGCGCCGTAAGAAACACGTTGATATTGCCGCGGTCCTCCTTGGGAACGAGTTCTTCGCCGAGCGACAGAAATGTGAGATACGCACCGACACCGACGATTGCACACGCGCCGAGGAGGGCAAGGGGAGCCGCGAGCACGGCATTGAGTCCAGACGCATATGCCCTTCCCATAAACCCGGTTCGTTGCGGTGCCCGGTCTGCTCGGTCCGCGACCTTTGTCGGCTTGGCCTTGTCCGGAAGTCGCGCCGCGAGCATCGGGCAAAGCGTGAGCGCGACAAATGAGGAGATGCAGACCGTCACGGACAGCACCACGCCGAACTCCGTGAACAGCCGCCCCGCGGTAGATGGCAGAAATGAAATTGGCAGGAAGACGGAAACCAATGTTGCCGTTGTCGCCACCACCGCGAAGAAGACCTGCCGCGTGCCGAGCACTGCGGCGGCGCGCGAGGCGACACCCTGCGCACGCAGTCGCTGGATGTTCTCCAACACAACAATGGCATCATCCACAACGAGGCCCGCGGCTAACACCAGGGCCAGAAGCGTGATGAGGTTTATTGAAAAACCCAACAACCAGATTGCCGCGACCGTGCCGATGAGCGCGATCGGTATGGTTGCCGCGGGGATCAGAGCGGCGCGGAACTGCCTGACGAAAAGGGCAATGACGGTGATCACGATAAGGACGGCAAAACATAGAGAGATGAGCACTTCATGGATCGCGCCCTCGATGAATTTTGAATCATCGCGCGTGATCTGTACGGTCAGATCCTTGAAGCGCGCGTTCATCTGCGCGACCACATGTCGAACGCCTTTCGATATCGATACGGTGTTCGACTGCGCCTGGCGGACAATTCCGAGATTTATGACCGTGCGACCATTGAGCCGAACATAGTTCACCGGGTCCTTGGGGCCGAACGAAACGGTAGCCACGTCGCCAATGCGAACAGGGTCGCGAATAATGAGGCCTTCAATTTCCGCCGGCTTGGTGACAGATGCATTGGCACGAACCAGCACTTCCTGGCGATCGGACTTAAAACTGCCAGCCGGCACATCGTAACGCGCATTGCGCAGGATCGTCACAACGTCCGCGACCGACAGTTTGTAGGACGCAAGCTTCATCGGATCGATAATGACCCGCAGAACCCGTTCGCGGTCCCCGAACACAACGACGTCGGCCACTCCCTCAACGGACATGAGATCAGGGATCACCTCATCCTCGACCTTGCGCGTGACCTCTTCGATTGTCAGCCGGTCGCTGAACGCGGAAAGCTGGACAATCGGTCTCGCATCCGCATCCGCCTTGATGACAAAAATGTCTTCAACCCCGTCCGGCAGTTCACGTTCGACGCGGCTGACCGCTTCGCGCACATCGTTGGCAGCATCGATCAGATTGACCGACGGACTGAACTCTACGCGGATCCGAAGATTGTCCTCTTCGCTCGAAGAGCGCACCGTTTTCACCCCATTCACGCGGGAAACCGCACCCTCGATACGCGAGGTGATTTCGGCGTCAATGGTCTCCGGTGATCCGCCGGGGTAGTTGGCACGCACCGTTACAACCGGTCTATCGATATCGGGAAGTTCGCGCACCTCGACACCGAAGATGGCGCTGATACCGGCAATGATGATGAGCAAGTTGAGGACAGCTGCGAGATACGGGCGGCGGACGCTTAGCGCTGGAAGGTCGGAATTGTGTTCACTCATGACGCGCCTGTGAGACGTTAGCTGCTTGGAACTGCGCCCGGTTCGCCAAAGCGAACCAGCCGGCCTGGCCTGAGCCTGTGGACACCTTCGACGACGACAAGATCACCCTTCGAGATGTCGCCCCTGATGAGAATGGTGCTATTCAGCCGTTTGACGCTGGAAACTTCAACGCGTTCCGCCTTCTTGTCCCGCACGCGCCAAACATAGCTGGCGCCCTTGCGCCACTGGAGTGCCAGTTCTGGGACGCTCGGATACATTTTTCCCGGGATGGTCAGATCGACCACGAAAGACATGCCAGGACGCAACAGGTCATCCTTGTTGGGAATTCCGGCGCGCACCGTCATTGTGCGTGAAACCGGCTCGATACGACTGTCGATGTGAGTGATCACGCCCTCGAAGACGCGCTCCCGATAGCTCGGCGTGTGCGCATCGACTTCTTGTCCTACCTTGATGCGCGAATGAAACTGCTCGGGTACTTCAAACTCCACAATCAGTTCACTGCGGTCATCGATCGTCAGAACATCCGTACTCGGTGAAACACGATCTCCGCGCTCAACCTTCGGGATGCCGACCACACCATCGAACGGCGCCTTGATTTCGTGGTCCGCAAGCGCCACTTCGGCTTGTTGGAGTTCAAGCTCCGCTCGGTCGACGAGATTTCGTGCATCGTCTACATTGGCTTGCGAGCTGATTTTTTTTCTCTGCAACTGTTCAGCACGCGACGCCGTGCGTTCGGCTTCAATCAAGCGTGTTTTGGCTACCTGCACGGCAAGTTCCGCCTCGCGTGAGTCAAGCCGCATGATCGGCTGGCCCTTCTCGATCCGGTCTCCGGCAGCAACAAAGACATGCTGGATTTCACCGGTCTCATCGGGAAACAGCATCACGGATTGCCGCGCCCGCCCGGTCCCGATCGCGCCTACGATCGCATCGTCTCTGGATTCGCCAACCTTCGCTACGACGACAGGAACGCCTTCTTCGGTCTGACGGTTGGCCGATTGGCTACTTTTCTCTGAACCCGTGACCCCGGCCACAACGGCACTGACATAGTCTCTGCCTGCCCAAAGGGCAGCGGCCGCTCCCAGCATCACCGCCAGCACCGCAAGCTGAAGCCAACCAGGTAGCCGGCGGATTTCCGGATCCGGTTCTTTCCGGGGTTTTGAGCTCTTGCGCCGTTGCGCCATAGAGTCGGCATCCTTGCGGCGACTGTACCGCCCGCAATATTCAAGCTGAGACTATTGGCCGATACATTAGTCCAAACAGACACAGACCCGCTAACGGAATCGCATTATCGTTTATTAACGCTCGGAAGAACGAAATTCCGTCGGTTAATCCGCTGAATCAAGCATCAAAGCCTAGATCACCCCAAGTGTGGCCAAAAGCGCTGCGCCCCAAACCAGCCCGGCCAGCATGAGCGCAAAGAACACGCCAGCGGATGCCAGATCCTTGGTGATACGGATCCCTTCATGCTGGTCGGGGTGGAGGTGATTGCAGAGCCTTTCGATTGCGGTGTTGAGAAATTCAACCGCAAGCACGATTAACAGGCTGGCAATTAGCGCAACCCACACCCAGACGCTGTCGGCGATGAAAAACGAGAGAGGCACCGCGACAGCGGTTATAGCGATTTCCTGCTTGATGGCGGCTTCTGTCAAAATACCTTCACGAAGCCCCCCTAGCGTATTCACAAATGAGGAGCCGATTCGGGCCATGCCACCTTTACCCGGCACCGCGGATCGCTGTCTGAGATGATCCGGCTTCTCGCGAGTATCACCAGTCACTTGTCTGCGATCCGCATTTGTTTCTCCAACCCGCCCATGACATGCAATTCGTCCACTACTGACCTACTCTCTACCTCACCAATGAGCCCCTGCCTATTGCGACGGCCAGAAGTTGATCTCGAGTATTTCCGCCTTTATCGGGGATATGCCGTCCTGAATCGCGGCTGAGCAACCGCAACCAGCGCCCACGCAACATTTTTCCATTATTAGCCATCGAGCCCGCTCCCTCTGGTCCGCAGACCTGTGCGTGGTCTACCATCAAAAAAATTCGTTACCTTTGAACCTTTCCCGCTGTTGGCGCGACCAACATACGAATGGCGGGCAATGGAGCCCAATGATGACACGGACAGACCCAGATCGGGACCTGATCGCACGAACAGCGGCCAAGGATCGCGCGGCTATGCACGCCTTGTTCGCAAGGCACAATGTGCGGGTGTTCAGGTTCCTGATGGGCCGGGTGCGCAACGAGGCGACAGCCGAGGAGTTAACGAATGAAGTGTTTCTGGAGGTTTGGCGCAATGCAGGCCGCTATGAGGGCCGCGCCGCGGTTTCCACATGGTTGCTGGCGATTGCCCATAACAAGGCAATGAGCCAGATGCGCCGGAAATCGGAGAGTGAACTGGAAGACGAGGCCGCAGAGCAGGTGGCCGACACGAGCGATGACCCCGAAGAGAGTGAGCAGAAGCGTTCAAAAGCGCAGATTATGCGAGAGGTTATTGAGACGCTGTCGGATGAACACCGCGAGGTGATTGACCTCGTCTACTACCACGAGAAGTCGGTGCGGGAAGTAGCAGAAATCGCAGATATCCCGGAAGCGACAGTGAAAACAAGAATGCACTACGCCCGCAAGAAATTGGGCGAATTGATGCGAGAAGCAGGAATTGACCGAGGTTGGCCATGAACGAGAACAACACTGAGATGACCGAGCAAGAGGCGATCGAAGCTTTGCTGCCCTGGTATGAGAGCGGCCAGCTCGATGCAGAAGACCGGAAACGCGTCGAGGCCTATCTTTCCGCGCATCCTGACATGGAGCACCAGGTTTCACTGGTTGCCGAGGAGCGGGGCGAGGCAATCCTGCTCAATGAGGCACGCGGTGCCCCTGGTGCAGGTGCCCTTGACCGGCTGATGGCAACGATTGAGAACGAAGAAGCCGCAAACCCGTCGCTCGCCAGCGTAAAGCCTGTCCTGGTGGGTTGGATGTCAAAGCTTTTTGGCACGCCGGTTCCGGCAGCCATGCAGTGGGCGGGCACGGCAGCAGCCGTCTTGATAGTCGCGCAGGGCATTGCACTTGGCGTGCTTATGACATCGGGCGTTTCACAAGGCCCTGGTTATGAAACCGCTTCTGGACCAACACAGAAGGCGGCGGCCGGTTCATTCGCTCTGGTACAGTTCTCGGAGGATGCAACCGCCGAGAATATCAATGGATTATTGACCGAAATGGGTTTGAATATCGTCGATGGCCCTAAGCCCGGCGGTGTCTACAAGGTCCGTCTTTCCAGTGCGACACTGGAAGATTCCAAGCGCGACACTATATTAAGGGAATTGTTGTCGCATGAGGGACTGGTCACCCTTGCAGTCCCAGCGGAGTAGGCTCCGATGATAATGCAGACAAGTGTTCAGCGTCCGATTGCAGCGGTTTTGCGCGTCTGCACTCTAGGCCTTGCCGTTGTCACACTGACCGGCGTTGAGGCGTATGCCGGTTCGACGGGCGCATTTCAGGTTGCTCAGCGCAGCACTCCCAGCACAGGCATACCAGGCAGGTTTACAACACCGCCCAAACGGGTAACCCCCACTCCAGGCGGGGGCAATCGAAATCCCGGCGGCGGAAATCGTAATCCCGGCGGTAGCAGCGGCCTCAGCACATCTCAGGCGATCGGGATCGGCATCGGCATTCTCGGAGCAATCAACAGTGCACAACCGCCGCGCGCGACACCGCAGCGTGCGACTCCACAACCCCGCAGGACCCGGGCCATAACCAAACGCAAAACCACACCAAGACCCAAGAAGAAAAAAACCGTTCGCCGTACACCGCGCAGAGCGACACCGCCACCGGTGCTGCAGACGATTCCGCAATTCCTGCCGAACGAGGTATTGGTGCTGATGGCGCCGAACCAGCCCGATACGGTGGGCAATGCGATTGCACAAACATTCAATCTGACGTTTGTTGAATCGAACCAAATATCGTTGCTCGGTGCGTCTATTTTCAGATTCCGCTATACCGATAACCGCCCTCTACCGCAGGTTATCGCCGCTCTCACAGCCAATCCGCGCGTAGAGAGCGTGCAGCCCAACAACTGGTATCAATCGGCGGCTGGCCGAAAGAAGAAAAAAACCACAAAGCAATATGCGCTAGCCAAACTCGGCATCGCGCGGGCTCACGAATTGGCGCAAGGTCACGGCGTTCCGATAGCGGTTATTGATACGGGCGTGGACGCAACGCATCCGACACTCGCGAAATCCATCCACATGTCCTTCGATGCCGTGGGTGACGGCAAACCAAAAGTACAAAATCACGGCACGGCCATCGCCGGTGTTATTGCTGGTCAGGGGCAGATCAAGGGCGTCGCACCGATGGCCCAGGTTCTCGCTGCGCGGGCGTTCTATATGCATGGCAAATATAAGAGGCCCATGACCAACAGCATGATCCTGCTAAAGGCGATTGACTGGTCGTATGGGAATGGCGCGCGGGTTTTCAATATGAGCTTTGCCGGACCTTATGATCCGATGGTGAAGACCGCGCTGGACCGGGTCCACGAAAGCGGTGCCATTCTGGTTGCCGCCGCCGGCAATGGCGGCCCCAAAGCACCACCGGCCTATCCGGCAGCCTACTCCAATGTGATCGCCATTACGGCGCATGACGCCAGGGACAAGCTTTACCCCCAAGCCAACCGTGGCAACCACCTGGTGGTCGCTGCACCCGGCGTCAATGTGTTCGTGCCCAAATTAAAGAAGAGCTACGGGTTCTCTTCCGGCACTTCAGTAGCAGCAGCCCATGTGAGTGGTGTGGTTGCCTTGCTGCTTGAGCAGCACCCGAACGCAACCTCCGATGCTATTCTGCAAGCGATCAAGAACAGCGCCCACGACCTTGGCCCCAAGGGCTTCGATGCCGGGTTTGGCGCGGGCCGAGCAGATGCCTATGCGTCGCTCCTGTCGATGACCGGCAGCGAAGTGAAGCTGACCAGCGGCCAGTAGGCCACTCTGCACAACCAACTGATTTTCATGCACCATTGAGCGTGGGGATTAGTATCCGCGTCCTTTGAACCTTTCTCCGCTCTGTCGCGACAGATGCTGTGAGCGACGGCAATAACCCCGCCGTGATCACCAACGCATCACGCCAAGCCCAAGCCACAACTCAGCGGATCAAGCACCAAGCGCCCTGCAGTAATCGTGACGCCAAAGCCGCCCAAGCGCCCGGCGAAACCGACAATCAAGGTGGCGCCAAAACCGAGGCTGGTATGCCTCAACGGCAAGATCAGCCGCAACACGTGTTTCTGCCCGGCTCGGACGGTCAAGAAGCAGATTGGCCCGAACGCCTATCGTTGCGTAAAGATTGCACGCATCGTACCGAAGGCTCCGCCGAGGCGAGTGGCACCACTGCCTCCCAAACGCACAACGCCTGTACCGCCACGCCGGGTAATCAAACGGGCGCCACTACGCCGGGATGCGCCGAAGGCTGCTCCCAGGCGGACTGCACCGAAGCGGACAGCACCCGCTGTGCGACGGTCTTCGCGTTTCGTGCGATAAACAGGAGCTTCACAACAACAGAAAAGGGCGCCCTCTTCGGCGCCCCCTTTTTTTGCTCTTTCGCCTAGTAGGTCAGGCGGATTCTTTAAGTTCAAACCAGGCCGTGGTGCCCGAACCGGGGCGGGTGTCCACCTGCAATCTTGATCCGTGTTTCTCGAGAACCGCGTGGCAGAGTCGCAACCATTGCGAAGTCTGATCCGCCACATCGTCCAGTGTAGCAGTGCCCCCAGCATCACCGATCGTGGAGCCGAGTCCATCATCGTGGACCGCCAACCGTATGCGGTCTGCATTGCGGCTGAGGCTCAGTGTCACCTTTTCCCCCCTGGGTGATGACTCGGCGGCGTGCGAGAGAAGATGCCCGATGACTTCTTCAAGACGGCGCGCGTCAGCCGCAACGGTCGCCTGGCCAACATCATCTTTCAATTCCATCTGAATTTCGTTTGATGCGGCGAAGCCGGTACTTGCCAGCATTGCATTGTTAGCCAGAGCAACGATATCGGTGGGTTCGGGCTCGCATGGCAAATGTCCGCTTTCGACATTCTCGGCCTGCAAGGCCTCTTCAACCATGCGCTCCGCGTTTTCGGCGTTCATGTGAGCGGCCTTCAGAACTGATTGAGCTTGCTGCGGCAGTTCTACATCGCTGCTCCCCATCAGGAGATTGAGCAGTCCCTTCAGGGCCGCCAGCGGATTGGTGAGAACACGCAGAACATTAGCGGTGAATGTAGCGGGCGCCTCGCCCCCTGCGGAAGGTTTCTCGGCCGTGAACAATCCGGCACGGCGACGCAGACTCACCATCGACTGCATGCGAGCGAAAAATCCGGACGGTTCGGGAGGCCTTGCGCGCTCCGGTTGGGCGCGATCGAGCTCTATCGCCTCAGCTTCGCTTATGAATTGCACGCCGGCAAACTTTCCGTTCCGCCAGATGATCTTGCCGGTTATCGGTGCCTCAAAACCTTCGGGCAAAATATCGATAACCCGTGGCAAATCTTCGATGTAACTCGACGTGATGCGGCATCCCCCCTTGGAGATTTCCCGGATGACGCATTTCAGGTCGATGCTGTCGCTGCGGTCGGAAACGAAGGCGTGCATAAGCGCCGTCTTGCGCGATTCCTGCCGTCTTTCGCGGAAATCCATAACCCCTCCCGGGTCCGTTGAATCCCGCAGATCCTACACGGAAGAGTTGAACCAAAATTTAATGGCGGAGGCGTGGTGGCTCAGCCGGCCGGACCCGCCTTTTGGGGTTCTGCGCGCCCGGCGCTCAGTTCAACGGGTTCACCATGTGGCGTGTTTAAATAGGCCCGCCGCCAGGTCTGTATGCGTTCCTCCAGAGTGTCTGGCGCAAGTTCGCCACTCGCACAGGTCAGTTCTTCAAGCGCCTTGACGACGGCCTCGTAATAACTAAGTGCTGTATCGGGGGCCCCTTGTCCCAGGACTTCCCGATGCTTTGCGCCAAGCATTTGAGACCATTGCGCGGGCGTAAATACGCCTCGGTCTGCAAGCGAAAATGCGAGACCCAAAGCCTGCGCCTGCCACGGTTCGTCGAATACAGGCTCGGTGTCGTGGCGTGCCAAGGGTGCAATCTCGTCGCTGTCAGGCTGGCTCAAGGTAGCTCTCCCAAAGATCGAGGTGAACAAGGTGGTTCAAACCCTCACCGGGCCACAAGTCTGACGCCTTGAACGCGGCGGTGTACATCGGTTCGGCACGCTCGACCCCTTGGGCTGAATCGTCGGGAAAGATGAACGCGCCGCGCACTTCGATAACTTCACCCATGTGACCGCGCACGTAAGCGGGCAACCGGGTATGCCCCTTATGAGCATGGGGCTTGGTTTGAACGCGAGACCCGACCTCAAACTGAAACGGTTTGTCGTAGGGACGCTCGAACTGAACTGCGGCGGCGCCTTTTTCGGCCACAACACTGTCAGGTCCGCGCGGTGTTCCCAAATCAGATGAGGGGCCCGCGCTGTGTCCGTTGACAATTTCGTCTACATTCGCAACCCCTGACCCCACCATGAGCGCGGCATATGCCTGCAGCCACTGGTCATAGTATGGACGGGTGAGATAGTCGGCGGGGTCAATCTGCTCGCGGGTAAACCGGAATTTATCGAGGGTCCAGTCCGGCGCCTTGCTCATCGCCCGGACAATACCGTAGGCACGCGCCTCCCAGTCGGAATGGAAGGCTTCTTCCTTTTCGTCTACATCCACCTTGCCGAACCCCTGCCGGCCACCGAGATCATGTATGCCATCCATGTCAGGCACTCCCAGCAGCGGGATCGAGATCCCGATGTGTGCCAATCATGGAATTGCGTGTGATGATAGAAGCGAGCCTTTCCTCGTCCCAATCGTCGGTACCGGCAGGTCTCTGCGGCAGAACCAGATAGCGCAGCTCCGACGTGCTGTCCCACACGCGCAGATCAATCTTGTCCGGCAGGTGAACGCCAAATTCCTCCAACACGGCGCGAGGCTCACGCACCGCGCGCGACCTGTAGGCGGCCATTTTGTACCAGTTGGGAGGCGGCCCGAGGATGGCGTGCGGGTAACAGGAGCATAGGGTGCAGACCACGAGGTTGTGGACGTCGTCCGTGTTTTCAATAACCCGCAGGTGCGCAACCGCCCACCCGGCTCCATCAAGTTCCTTGACCGCTTCGGTGCCATTTTCCAACAGCCGCGCCTTGAACTCCGGATCGGTCCAGGCCTTCGCAACAATCGCGGCACCACATTTGGGACCAATCTTTTCGGAGTAGGCTTCAACCCAGGCGTCAACCGTCGCCGGGTCGAGCATGCCCTTTTCGATGAGCAGACTTTCCATCGCCTTTACCCGCAGGGCGGGATCGGGAGGCAGATGGGAGTGCAGTTCGTGATGGATATCGCCGACGCTCTTGTGGTCGTGTTCAGACATGGCTCACCTGTTACTTCCTTATCCGCGGTTTCCTGAGACTAGTCGGATTCTGTGCGGCAAAGAATATATACCGATGTCGCGGGCCTGGTCAGGTAGATTTACAGTCCACCTGACTTGCTCATTCTATATGTCCAACACGCAAGAGAACGACCACAGAGTGGATGCACAGAACAAAGCCATGAGCACGGTCCGTTTCAGCAATGCAACCTTCACAATCGGGCTTGCGGCGCTGGTGGCAGCGCTTGCGCTTGGCGCCTCAATGATTGGTGCGTATCCGGTTTCACTCAGCGAGCTGCTGGGGGTCCTCACCGGCACCGCAAAAGAAGCGGGCAGCACCGCCGAAACCGTATTGCTGCAGGTTCGCCTGCCGCGCATCACTGCAGCCCTTGTCGTGGGTGCCGCTCTCGCGGGTGCCGGTGCGGTCTATCAGGGCATTTTCCGAAACCCGCTCGTATCGCCCGATATACTCGGTGTTTCGACTGGAGCAGGACTGGGCGCCGTGCTCGGTATCTTCTTGTCCCTCCCTCTCATCATTATTCAGGGCTTTGCGTTCATCGGCGGGCTCACAACCGTCGGACTGGTCTATCTTATCGCCTCAAGAGTCCACGGGCGCGAACCCGTTCTGGTGCTGGTGCTTGCCGGCGTCGTCGTCGGATCGCTCGCTGGCGCCATGATCTCGCTCATGAAAGTTCTTGCCGACCCTTACGACCAGCTGCCTGCGATCACCTTTTGGCTCTTGGGGAGCCTGGCGAGTACGCGACCTGAAGATGTACTCGGGGTCATCCCGGCCGTTATTGTGGGTCTGGTGCCACTGGTTCTGCTGCGCTGGCGGATCAACGTGCTCTCGCTCGGCGACGAGGAAGCCCGCGCGCTTGGAGTCGAGGCCGGCCGCGTCCGGCTCATCGTCGTTGCCGCGGCGACGTTGATGACCGCGAGTGTGGTTGCCATATCGGGCGTGATCGGATGGGTTGGCCTCGTAATCCCCCATATTGCAAGAATGATCGTCGGCCCTAACTTTGACCGGCTCTTGCCCGTAGCCATGCTGCTGGGCGCAGGTTATTTGCTGTTGGTCGATACGCTCGCACGCACCATGGCGCAGGTTGAAACGCCGCTTGGTATTCTCACTGCCATCCTCGGCGCCCCCTTTTTCCTATGGCTTCTGGCGCGTGGGCGTCAGGGCTGGTCCTAAGGGGAAATTGTGATGGGCACAGTTATCGAGACCAGAAATCTTGGCATCGGTTACCCCGACCACCCGGTCGGGCGTGGCATCGACCTTAATGTCAAACAGGGGCAGGTGCTATGCCTGCTCGGGCCAAATGGCGGCGGCAAGACAACCCTGTTCAAGACCATGCTCGGTTTACTCAGCGCACAGGAAGGCGAAGTGCTTCTTGATGGTGCACTACTTGCGAATCTGCCCCGCAACGAGATCGCCAAACGCGTCGCCTATGTACCCCAGGCCCACACGGCGCACTTTCCCTACCGTGTGATCGACATGGTCCTGATGGGGCGGACGGCGCATCTCGGCACTTTTGCAATGCCCGGGCCTCACGACCGGGCACGCGCTCAAGAGGCGCTCGATATGCTCGGTATCGCCGAATTGGCACACTCCGAGTACACACGCATTTCGGGCGGGCAGTGTCAACTTGCCCTGATCGCCAGAGGCCTGGCACAGGACGCGCAAACACTGGTGATGGACGAACCCACCGCGAGCCTCGATTTCGGCAATCAGGTTCTTGTGCTTGAGCAGGTAAAAGCCCTGTCGAAGAGCGGCCTTTCCATCGTGCTCTCCACCCACGACCCCGACCACGCCTTTGCCTGCGCGAACAAGGTCGCGATCCTGGCTGACGGCAGGATCGCAGCACACGGGCCACCGGCGAAGACAATCACACAAAAACGGCTGCACGACATATATGGCGTGCGGGTCACTATCGAGAAGCTTCCGGGCGGCCAGACAGTGTGTGCGCCGTCCTTCGGACGATAATCTCGTGCGCGCTTTTATGATTCCGGTTGACCGGGGTGCGCGCGAGGTGCACATTTCCGCGCGGCGGTTCCCCCTATGCCTGATGGCATGGGAGGACTTAAGAGGGAACACGGTGCGGCGTACCCATCAGGGACCAAATCCGTGGCTGCCCCCGCAACTGTAAGCGGCGAGATATCGTGCGATACGCCACTGGGTTTTTTTACCGGGAAGGCTGCGCGAATTTCCGAGACCCGTGAGCCAGGAGACCTGCCGCCAGCGGTTGGAGCGCAATTGCATCCTCCCGCTTGTTCGCAACGAGCCAACACGGAGGGTGTCATGCTCACGACCAACAAATTGTTTTCCTTTATCAATTTCCGCACGCGTAATTGTGTTTCCGCAACGGCTGCAGGCCTGTCCGCCATTTTGATACCAGCCGCGGCACAAGCACACCATCCCTTGGGCGGGATGCCCATGGAGACGTTTGCAGATGGAGTGCTTTCCGGCATCGGTCATCCGCTTCTGGGCTTCGACCACCTGTTTTTCGTCATCATTGTCGGAATTGCCGCACTCTATACCGGACGCGCGTTGGTTGCGCCCGCCGCCTATATTGCAGCGATGCTGGTTGGGTGTTTTCTGATGGTATCGGGCGTCGGCCTGCCGCTCAAAGAAACCGTCATAGGGCTATCGCTTCTCGTAGTTGGGGGCGTGGTGTTGTCGGGCCGGGCGCTTGGTTTGGTGCCGGCGCTTATTCTCTTTTCCGCTTTCGGCCTGTTCCACGGGTCGGCGTTTGGCAACGCTATCGCGGCCCAGGAAGCAACTGCAGGAACGCCAGTTCTCGTTGGCTACCTGATCGGTTTGGGTATTCTTCAGTATGCCATCGCGGTCGGTGCCGGATGGGTTGCCAAGAATCTGTTCAAGGCAAAAGACGCACAGACCATCCAGGCCCGTCTTGCTGGAGCTGTGGTTGCCGGTGTTGGTATCTACCTCACACTTGAGAATGCCGAGGGGCTCGTTCTGAACGCGCTGGGTTGGTCGGCGTAAGCGTCGGCATTTCCGAGACCCGGGACCATGACATTGGATACTGGAAGGATTCCAGCAACGGTTATCACCGGCTTTCTTGGCGCGGGGAAAACAACCGTTATCCGAAATCTGCTGGAAACTGCAAATGGACGGCGCGTTGCCCTCATTATCAATGAGTTCGGTGACGTGGGCGTCGATAGCGAACTGCTGAAAGGCTGTGGCGATGAGACGTGCAGCGATGACGATATAGTCGAGCTGGCCAATGGCTGTATTTGCTGCACGGTAGCGGACGACTTCATCCCGACCATGACGCAGCTCCTCGAGAGAGCCGATCGCCCGGATCACATCGTCATTGAGACTTCGGGCCTGGCGTTGCCACAACCGCTGGTGAAAGCGTTCAACTGGCCGGAGATCCGAAACCGCGTAACCGTCGATGGCGTTATTACGGTTGTCGACAGCGCCGCCGTTTCTGAGGGGCGTTTCGCTCATGACGAAGACGCGGTTGAGGCTCAACGGGCCGCAGATGAGGCCCTCGACCATGAAAGCCCGCTGGAGGAACTGTTTGAAGACCAACTCGCCTGCGCCGACATGATCCTGCTGAACAAGGCGGACCTTATTGCGAGTGACAGGCTTGAAATTGTTGAGCGTCATCTGAGGCGTGATGTGCGGGAAGGGGTATCCTTCATCGCTGTTCGCAATGGTAGCGTCGGGGCAAATGTTCTGCTCGGGCTCAACGCCTCGGCTGAAGTGGATATGGACGCGCGTAAATCTCACCATGAACAGCATGGCCACGAGGACCATGATCACGATGATTTCGAGAGCTTCGTGACAACTCCAAAAACCTCCCTCGACCGCGATGCGTTTCTGACAACTGCCTCAAAGACAATCACTGACCACGGCATTTTGCGGCTTAAGGGATTTGTCGATATTGCGGGTGCCGATGCGCGTTTGGTGGTGCAGGCCGTCGGCCCAAGGATCGATAGCTATTTCGACCGGCCATGGAACGCCGACGAGGCGCGCAGTTCATCGCTTGTTGTAATTGGCGAAAAAGGTCTCGACGAAGCGGCGATTCGTTCAGCACTCGAGGCCTAAGCGCCATGCACGTCCTTGCGACCCAGACTGGCGTCATAGGCGACACTGTCGAGCCGATCGACCTTGAGCAGACACCAGGAGACATTGTCATTATCTCCGCTGCTGACTCAGAGCTTGCAGCACTGGCGCGCGCGCATGATGGATCAAAAGGCATACCATCGCTGCGGCTCGCCAATTTCATGGCGCTCACTCACAACCTGTCAGTCGATCTTTACGTCGAGAACACGCTCCACGCAGCCAAGATCATAGTCCTGCGCCTGCTTGGTGGTGCCGCCTACTGGTTCTATGGGGTGGAGCAAATCGAGGCGCTGGCACGGAGGAGCAATATCCAACTCGTGGTCCTGCCGGGAGATGCGCGCTCAGATGATGCACTCATCTCTCGCTCGACCGTGGATGAGGCGGATGCACATCTCTTGTGGGAGTATTTCAATCACGGCGGTCCGGAGAACATCGAAAATGCCCTTCGGATTTGCGCTCATTTGACTGGCGATGGCGAAGCACCGCCCGCGCCCAAGACGTTACTTAAGGCAGGGCTATACTGGCCGGGTGGGGTGCACCCCTCGCTCGATGACCTGCAGAATGACTGGATCAACGACGCACCTGTCGCCGCGATCACCTTCTATCGGGCGCTCATTGAGGGCGCGAATACGGCACCTGTCGATGCCATGATCGATGCGCTCAGGGAACGCCGCATCAACGCCCTTCCAATTTTCGTCTCCAGTCTCAAGGATGAGGTTTCCTCGGCAACGGTCAGGGAACTGCTTGGAGCGACTTCCCCGCAGATCGTCCTCAATGCAACCGGCTTCGCCGTGGCTTCGGCAGACGGAACCCATGAGACCGGAGAGACTCCGTTTTCTGCCGCCGATTGCCCGGTTCTGCAAATGATCTTCGCCGGTTCAGGCCGCACGGCATGGGAAGAGGGATCACGAGGGCTCACCGCTCGCGACCTCGCCATGAATGTGGTGCTGCCGGAGCTGGATGGCCGCATTCTCACGCGTGCGGTTTCTTTCAAGTCCGATGCGATTCGGCATGAGGCAACACAGACGAACATCATCACCTACGAAGCCGAACCGGACCGCATTGCTTTTGTTGCTGACCTCGCCGCCAACTGGATCGCGCTCAGGCAAACACCGGTCGATGAACGACGCGTAGCGATTGTCCTCGCCAACTATCCCAACCGCGACGGGCGCATCGGAAACGGTGTCGGCTATGACACACCGGCAAGTACGGTCAATCTGCTCAGGGCGCTGCAGAAAGATGGATATGACGTTGATGGGTATCCCAATGACGGCATGGCCCTCATTCATACGCTTCTGGAAGGGCCAACCAATGCGCCGCGAAAAATTGCGGAATCAACCGCGCAGCTGACGCTCCAGCAATATCAGACGCAATACGTGACTCTGCCCCATTCTGTGCGCGGTGAAATAGAGGAACGTTGGGGCGCTCCGGAGGATGATCCGTTCGTGCGCGATGGCGCCTTCCAATTGGCCGTTCACTCATACGGGCATGTCTGTATCGCGGTGCAGCCCGCTCGCGGTTACAACATCGATCCCACGGAAACCTATCACGACCCGGCACTCGTGCCCCCTCATGGTTACCTGGCCTTCTATATGTGGCTGCGAGAAGGGTTCGGCGCGCAGGCAGTGCTGCACAACGGTAAGCATGGCAACCTCGAATGGCTGCCCGGCAAGGCGCTCGCGCTCTCGTCCACCTGTTACCCGGAGGCTGCCCTTGGCCCCTTGCCCAATATCTACCCCTTTATCGTCAACGATCCGGGCGAAGGCACACAAGCCAAGCGTCGCACGTCAGCTGTAATCGTCGATCATTTGACCCCACCGCTCACGCGGGCGGAAACTTACGGGCCGCTGAAGGATCTCGAAGCATTGATCGACGAGTATTATCTCGCAAGCGGCCTCGACCCGCGCCGCATCACGCTGCTGCGGAAACACATTCTGGATATCGTGCGCGCCAATGGGCTCGATAAAGACTCCGGTATTTCCAAGTCAGACGATGAGGATGCCGCCCTGCAGAAACTCGACACCTATATCTGCGAACTCAAAGAAGCGCAGATCAGGGACGGGCTGCATGTGCTGGGCGAAACGCCGAAAGACACACAGGAGACGGACTTGCTTGTGGCCCTGACCCGGGTGCCGCGTGGGCTGGGACAAAACGGAGACAACTCATTGATCCGCGGCTTGGCGGATGATCTAGGATTGAGCAGTTTGGACCCGCTTGATTGCGATATGGGCGCACGCTGGACCGGTGCGCAACCCGAAGCGCTTGCGAGGCTGGCGGACGACCCATGGCGGACGAACGGCGATACCGTGGAGCGGCTGGAGCTGCTCGCCAGCTCACTCGTGTCAGGTGAAACCGATTGCCACCCGGTCTGGGCATCAGCGCGGACTGTGTTAGACGAAATCGAGCAGAGTGTCCGGCCCCGGCTGCACCAGTCGGCCATCAATGAAATTGAGGCTTGCCTCGCAGGGCTCTCGGGGCGCTTCGTTCAGCCTGGTCCATCGGGTGCTCCGACACGCGGACGTCTTGACGTGTTGCCGACGGGGCGAAATTTCTTCTCCATCGATAACCGCGCGCTCCCCACTCCAGCGGCATGGACGCTGGGCGAAAAATCGGCCTCACAGTTGGCAGAGCGGCACTTGCAGGATCATGGGCGCTGGCCCAAGGCCATCGGTCTCACGGCCTGGGGAACGTCCAACATGCGGACTGGCGGCGATGATATCGCACAGGCCCTCGCCCTCATCGGCGCGAAGCCAGTATGGGATACGTCGAGTTGGCGCGTTACAGGCTATGAAATCATTCCACTTGCCAAGCTTGGCCGGCCCCGCATCGACGTTACCTTGCGCATCTCCGGGTTCTTCCGGGATGCCTTTCCTGCGCAAATCGAACTTTTCGATACGGCAATCCGTGCCGTCGGTGTGCTCGATGAGGAAGCAGAAGATAACCCGATCGCCCAGCGTATGCGCGAGGATGCGGACGAAGCGCTTCGCCAAGGGCTGCCGGAGGATGAGGCGAAACATGTCGCGGGCCTTCGCATTTTCGGCTCCAAACCGGGCGCTTATGGCGCGGGACTACAGGCACTTGTCGACGAGCAGCTATGGGACAAGCGCAGCGACCTGGCTGAGAGTTATATTGGTTGGGGCGGATACGCTTACGGCAAGGGCGTCGAAGGCGAAGAGAGAAGCAGCGCTTTTACACTCCGGCTGAAACATATCGAAGCTGTGGTGCAGAACCAGGACAACCGGGAGCATGATCTGCTCGATTCCGATGATTACTACCAGTTCGAGGGTGGGATGACGGCGGCGGTGGAATATATCGCCGGCACGCGCCCTGTCGTTTATCACAACGACCATTCCCGCCCTCAACGCCCGGTCATTCGAACCCTGGAAGAAGAGATTGGCCGTGTCGTACGGTCCCGCGTCGTCAATCCGAAATGGATCGCAGGCGTCATGCGCCACGGCTACAAAGGCGCATTCGAGATCGTTGCCACCGTCGACTACATGTTTGCCTTCGCCGCAACAACCGGCGCGGTACGTGATCATCATTTTGAGCTCGCCTACGACGCTTTCATCGCCGACGATGCCGTGCGGGATTTTATCGGTGAGAACAATCCCCCGGGATTGCAGGAACTGGCCGGGCGGTTCCAGGAAGCATTGGAGAGAGGCCTGTGGACGCCGCGCTCAAACTCCGTCCACCATCAACTGAGCGCGATTACCGGGCAGCAGGAAACCAAACTTGCGGGTGCAGCAGAATGAGCGAAAAACCAAAGAAAAAGGCGGACATGAGCGAAGCCGAGCTCGACGAGCGTCACGCGGAAAAGATGCGTCGAAAGAAAGAAGCTCGGAAAAAAATCCTCGCCACGAAGACGGTCGAGAAAGGCCTCGTCATCGTTCACACGGGCAAGGGCAAGGGCAAATCGACCGCTGCATTCGGTATCGTGTTTCGCTCGCTCGGTCATGGACACAAGGTCGGTGTGGTCCAATTCGTGAAGGGTGCATGGCAGACGGGAGAGCGAGACGTGCTCGCGAAGTTCGATGATCTTGTGACCTTCAAGGCCATGGGCGAAGGGTTTACCTGGGAAACCCAGGACCGCCAGCGTGACATTGCTGCTGCCCGTGCTGCATGGGAAGAGGCCAAGAAAATGATCGCCGACCCTTCTTACAATCTGGTGCTCCTCGATGAACTGAATATCGTGCTGCGCTATGACTATCTGCCCCTTGAAGAGGTCATTGAGGTCTTAAAGTCGAAACCAGAAAATACCCACGTCATCATTACCGGGCGCAATGCAAAAGACGAACTCATCGAGATTGCCGATCTGGTCACCGAAATGACTCAGGTGAAACATCCCTTCCGCGCTGGTGTAAAAGCGCAGGAAGGAATCGAGTTTTGAGATTTCCTGCTTTCAGGGGCGCTTTTCCCTGACAGGGTCGTACAAGTGGAGTAGAAACGGACTTAACAGACTCGGATAGCAGCGTTCCACTTCAGGGACTGAAAGCGATTTCGGTGCGGCCGACCCAATTCGGGGGCCAAACCCGGAGCTGCGTTCTGGCGCCGCGCCTCAGCGCGGATGCCGCCTCCTGACGAGTGATGCTTCTTTCCCGCACAACAGGAGGTAGCCATGATCTATCGCATTGTCGCATTACTTGTCGCACTGACCGCATTAACTCCGGAAGTGCTGGCCCATGCCGGCCATATCGCCGATCAGGGACACGGACACGACCACTGGTTCATCTATGTCCTGGCCGCCTGTGCCATCCAGGCAGTCATCGTCCTGTTCGTTTTTAGAAAAACGCTCATGGCCAAAGCCACGCGCCGGAGCTAGACGGTGGCTGGCAAGGTTGGTGTCATGGTCTGCGGGCATGGCAGCCGCGATGAAGGTGCGGTAAGGGAATTCGCGAGCGTCGCAGAAGGATTGCGCAAGTTGATGCCGGATACGCCGGTCGAGTACGGCTATCTCGAATTCGCAACCCCCATCATCCGCGACGGCCTCGACAGGTTACGGGACCAGGGCGTCACACGCGTGCTGGCCGTACCCGGCATGCTGTTCGCCGCGGGACATGTAAAAAACGACATCCCGTCAGTGCTCAACACCTATGCCGCGCAAAACGACGGCATCACCATTGAGCTCGGCAAGGAACTCGGCATCGACCCGAAAATGATGCGGGCAGCGGGCGCGCGCATACAGGAAGCGCTTGATAGCGCGTCGGATGATATTGCAAAGGAGGAGACGCTGCTCGTTGTGGTTGGGCGTGGCGCGTCGGATCCTGACGCAAACGGCAACGTCGCCAAGGTCATGCGGCTCTTGTGGGAAGGCTTTGGATTTGGCTGGGGTGAGACGGTCTATTCCGGCGTCACATTTCCGCTGGTGGAACCCGGCCTCGAACACGCCGCGCGCCTCGGCTTCAAGCGAATAATTGTCTTTCCATACTTCCTGTTCACCGGTGTTCTGATCAAGCGCATTTATGAGCATGCGGACAGGGTCGCCGAGCGCCACCCCAATATTGAATTCATCAAGGCTCCCTACCTGAATGACCATCCGCTCCTGATCGAAACGTTCAAGGAGCGGGCTGAACAGATCCTGACCGGTGATACGTCCATGAACTGCGGCGGCTGCAAATACCGCACACAGGTACTGGGCTTTGAAGATCAGGTCGGGCTCGTCCAGGAGAGCCACCACCATCACGTGGAAGGCATCGGCACCGGCGAGGGACATACTCACGATCACAAGCATCATCATGACCAGGGGCACGACCACGGACATGGGCACGATCACGGGCACGACAACCACCATCATCACCCCTACCCCCATGCGGACCATCCGCTGGGTCCAAAAACGTTGAAGTGAGGGGAGTGAAGTGGGCGACCTTGCCTATCTCAAAGACCCAAGTGCCATCTACGCGCGTTCATTTGAGACAATCCGAGACGAAGTTGATCTTTCGCGCCTGCCTGCCTCACTGCAACCCGTCGCCCTCCGCATGATCCATGCGTGCGGCATGACGGACATTATCGAGGACTTGCGGTTCGATCCGGGCATTGCTGACGCTGCCGGGGCCGCACTTGTGAGCAGCGCACCCATATTCGCCGACTGCGAGGCAGTCGCAGCGGCCATTACCCGGCGATTTTTGCCTGCCGGCAACGAAGTGATTTGCGCGTTGAACGATCCACGCACGCCCGCGCTTGCCGAGAACATCGGAACCACCCGCTCCGCTGCCGCCGTCTCGCTGTGGACGGATAGGCTCGATGGTGCCGTCGTCGTTATCGGCAACGCACCGACGGCATTGTTCGCTCTGTTGGAAACACTCGATGCGGGTGCGCCTGCACCTGCCGCAATTATTGCGACGCCCGTCGGCTTCGTCGGCGCCGCGGAATCGAAAGATGAAATCACGCGCGACTCGCGCGGCGTCCCCTTCGTCACATTGCTTGGGAGACGCGGCGGATCAGCGATCGCTTCAGCGGCACTGAACGCTATCGCCAAGGAAACACGCGAATGAGCGTATGGCTCACCATACTCGGTATCGGAACCAATGGTATCGATGGATTGCCATCAGCCGCACGGTCGATACTCGACAGCTCCGAAATAGTGGTTGGATCTGAGCGAATTCTCAAAAACTCGCAAATCGGGAATGCGGAAATCCATACGTGGACTTCTCCGCTCGAAGACATGCTGGACCGGATCGAAGGCTGGAACGGTCGCAACGTAACCGTTCTGGCGACAGGCGATCCGATGCACTATGGGATCGGTGCAACTTTGACTCGGCGCATTTCGCCTGAGGAAATGACCATCATCCCGTCGCCGTCTGCGTTCAGCCTCGCCGCCGCGCGGCTCTTTTGGCCGCTGCAGGAGGTTGAGACTTTGTCTCTCCATGGTCGCTCTGTGTCCCTGCTTGAGCCCTTCATACAACCTGACGCCAAGCTGCTTGCGCTAACTGGCGGTAACGAGACTATCCATGAAGCAGCCAATCTATTGTGTGCACGAGGATTCGGAACAAGCAAACTCACCGTTTTGGAGAATATGGGCAGCGCGAATGAACGCGTTGTCACGCTGGCCGCCGATGACTCTTCAGGACAGGAGTTTTGTGAATTCAATACGCTTGCCATCGAGTGCATCGCTTCGCCAGGCGCGCAAATCTTGCCGCGCGCACCTGGCTTGCTGGACGATGCCTACACCCACGATGGACAACTCACAAAGCGCGAGGTTCGCGCGATCACCCTGTCCGCGCTGGCCTCAACCCCCGGCGCACTATTGTGGGATGTCGGCGCAGGCTGTGGCTCTGTTGCAATCGAGTGGATTCGTGCGTCGCGCGGCGCACGCGCTATTGCTTTTGAGCGCCATAAAGGCCGCATCAGGATGATTGCGGAAAATGCCGTAGCGTTGGGGGCACCAGACCTCGATGTTGTTGCCGGTGATGTTGAACAGTCACTAGAGGGACACGCATCCCCTTCTGCCATATTCCTTGGTGGCGCGGTTACGAGCGATGGTGTTTTTGAAGCGTGCTGGGCTGCCCTCCCCTCAGGTGGGCGTCTTGTGGCCAACGCGGTCACCCTTGAGGGCGAAGCGACTCTCATTGCCCGGCATCAAGCCCATGGCGGTGAACTTGTTCGCATCACTGTGTCCCATGTCACTCCTGTTGGCACACGTCGCGCCATGCGCCCACGCATGAGCGTGCTGCAGTGGCGCGTAACGAGGGCATGAGTGACATGACCGAACAGGGAACCCTTTTTGGTGTTGGCGTCGGTCCCGGCGATCCCAAGCTCATGACGATCAAGGCCGGTGAAGTGATCCGTGACGCGGATGTGCTTGCTTACCCGGTAAACGGCTCAGGAGAAAGCCATGCGCGGTCGATTGCGGCACCGATCATAGAGGCAAGCGCATCGGAGTTGCCGATCCATTTGCCCATGAAAGTCGAAAGAGAACCTGCGCAAAACGCTTATGACAATGCGGCAACCGGGATCAGGCACCATCTCGATGAGGGGCGCGATGTCGCCTATCTGTGTGTCGGCGACCCGCTGTTCTATGGCAGCTTCATGTATATTGCAGCACGGCTCGGGAGCACGCACCCGATCGAAGTCGTTCCGGGCATTACCTCATTGTCAGCCTGCGCGGCATTGACTCGAACACCCCTTGCGGGACGCAATGATATCCTGAGCGTCGTTCCCGCAACGCTTGATGAAACGGCGCTCGCAGCCGCACTTGGGCGCGCCGACACGGCAGCGATCATCAAGGTCGGGCGGCATTTTGAGAAGGTTCGCCGTTTGCTACACGTCCTTGGCATGGCTGGGCGAGCGGTTGTGGTTGAGAACGGTACGGCTGATGGCGAGCGCATCACACCGCTGGAAGACATTCACCAGGACACACAACCCTATTTCTCGACCATCCTGCTGCGCCGGGAAGAAGTGAAATGACTGACGCTCCCGCCATTGTGGTTCTCGGTCCCTCGGCGCTGGAGACCGCCAAACAGATCCAGACAGCGTTGCCCCGCGGTGAGATTCACGGGCACGCCGCGCGCGTTGGAGGTGCGGAAGTCACATTCGATGTGGCAGTCGATCATCTCAGAGAAATGTTCGCTGAAGGCCGGCCCATCATCGGCATCTGTGCGGCGGGCATCCTCATTCGAGCACTTGGGAGCCTGGTCAACAGCAAACGGAACGAACCGCCGGTTGTTGCCGTCGCCGAGGACGGCTCAGCTGTCGTGCCGTTGCTCGGCGGGCATCGGGGCGCAAACGATCTCGCCCGGCAGATCGCAGATGCGCTGAACGTCATCCCGGCAATCACGACCGCCGGGGACCTTCGCTTCGGTGTCGCTCTCGATGCACCACCGGAGGGCTGGACGCTTGCCAATCCGGTACACGCAAAAGACGCGATGGCTGCACTGCTTTCCGGCGAGCGCGCCCGCTTCACCGGTGGCATTCCATGGCTTGAAGAGTCCGGCGTTCCTTGCGCTGCTGACGGTAAAGTTCAGCTCGTCTCCAGCGTTCACAAGGAGACAGGTTCGCCAACAAAGCTCATCTATCATCCCAGGACACTTGCACTGGGTGTCGGCTGCGAGCGCGATTGCGCTGCGGCCGAGCTCATCGAACTGGTGGAGCAAACTCTTGCTGCGCACAACCTTGCAGCCGAATCGGTCGCCCTTGTTTGCTCTCTCGACCTCAAGGCGGACGAGACGGCCCTGCACACATTGGCGGAACGTCTGAGCGTTCCCGCACGGTTCTTTACTTCCAAGGAATTGAACGACCAGACACCGCGCCTGAAGAATCCGTCTGACGTGGTCCTGAAAGAAGTGGGTTGCCCCGGGGTTGCGGAGGGTGCGGCGCTCGCCAGTTCCGGACCGCAAGGCAGACTGATCGTCGAAAAAACCAAGTCCAAGCGCGCCACCTGTGCCATTGCGCTCGCGCCGTCACCAATTGACCTCTCAACTGTGGGTCGCGCCCGCGGGCGACTGTCGGTCGTGGGGGTCGGTCCCGGCAGCAAGGACTGGCGCAGTGCAGAGGCGGTTTCGCTGCTGAGCGCGGCAACTGACTGGGTAGGCTATGGACTCTATCTCGATCTCATATCCGATCTCAGAAGCAATATTCGCGAACATCGATTTGAACTCGGTGAAGAAGAGAAGCGCGTGCGTCATGCGCTGGAACTCGCCGGCGAGGGCCGCGATGTTGCACTCGTATGTTCTGGCGACGCGGGTATCTACGCCATGGCAAGCCTGGTCTATGAACTGCTTGATGCGGACAGCATGATCGCGCCTGTATCGGATGCTGCAAACCGCGCCGAGATCATCGTCGCACCGGGCATTTCCGCGCTTCAGGCAGCGGCAGCTAGGGCCGGCGCCCCACTCGGCCATGATTTCTGCGCAATTTCCCTGTCAGACCTTTTGACACCATGGGAGGTAATCGAAAAACGGCTCAAGGCCGCCGCGGAAGGTGACTTCGTTGTCACGCTCTACAATCCACGATCGCGCCGCCGCCTCAGTCAATTCGAGCAAGCGTTGGCTATCATCCGTAGCCATCGTCCGAAATCCACTCCCGTTATTGTGGCGTCCAGTCTCGGACGGGAGGATGAGGATGTGGCTGTGACAACTTTGGCGGAACTCGACCCCGAACAAGTGGACATGATGAGTGTGGTTCTCATTGGTGCAACGGAAACCCGGCGCATCGGCACGCATGAGCGCATCCGCGTCTACACGCCACGCGGATACGACGCGAAGGAACCGCGCCCATGACCGTGCATTTCATCGGCGCAGGCCCGGGCGCACCGGATCTCATCACTGTGCGCGGGCTCAATCTCATCCGCCGCTGTCCGGTGTGCCTCTATGCCGGGTCGCTGGTGCCGGAAGAGGTTGTTGCCGCCGCGCCGGACAATGCCCGCGTGCTCGACACGGCGCCGATGACACTGGGTGAGATTATCTCAGAAATGGAGAATGCTCACACGCGCGGAGAAGACGTGGCGCGAGTGCATTCCGGCGACCCGTCGCTCTATGGCGCGATCGCCGAGCAGATGAGAGCGCTGGACGAACTGAGCGTTCCCTATGATGTGACGCCCGGCGTGCCCGCTTTCGCCGCCGCTGCCGCTGCGCTGAACACCGAACTCACGCTGCCCGAGATCGCTCAGACAATTATCCTGACCCGAACCTCAGGCAAGGCATCGGCGATGCCAGAGCGCGAGTCCTTGGAAATTCTGGGCCGCTCGGGGGCAACCCTTGCCATTCATCTCTCGATCAGAAATCTCAAAACGATCGAGCGCGAGCTGACGCCCCACTATGGGACGGATTGCCCTGTTGCGGTTGTCTACCGGGCAAGCTGGCCCGATCAGCAAATCATCCGGGGCACGCTCTCTGACATTTGGCGCAAGGTGCGCGAAGCGAAGATCACCCGTACCGCGCTGGTTCTCGTAGGACCAGTTCTGGGGGAGGCAGCTTTTCGCGACTCCGCGCTCTACGACGCGGCGCACGAGCACATCCTGCGCAATCGCAAGACGACGGCAGCGCGCTAACCCAGCTCACCTTCTATAAGATCCACCATCTCATCCACATCTGCTGCCGTGGGAACCGGCGGTTTCTCTGGCCGCACAACCATGATCACCTGAAGACTGAGCTCCCGCGCGGCAACGATTTTGGCTTCCGTTGCAGTCCCGCCGGAATTCTTGGCCACCAGCACGCTGATGCCCTTCGTCTCCATGAGCGCCTTTTCATCAGCCAGTGCAAATGGGGGGCGAGCGAGAATGATCTCGGCATGATCCGGCACGGCAACATCTGGCGGCTCGATCATGCGGGCAACCACGGAAATATCCTCCCGCACAAGGAAGGCCGCCACATCCTGGCGACCGACCGTCACGAAGGCACGCGCGCCCCTGGGAATAGCATCCGCCGCGGCTTGGACGTCGGGGACGTTTGTCAGGCGGTCACCCTCCTGCAGCTCCCATGGCGGTCGTTCAAGCCGAAGACATTGGATGCCGGATCCTCGCGATGCTTTTGCTGCATTGGCTGAAATCTGCGCGGCAAAAGGATGCGCTGCGTCGATGAGCAGATCAATGCGCTCGTCCACGACAAACGTTTGCAAACCCTTGGCGCCACCGAACCCACCGGTTCGTAACGCCCCTGCAAAGGACCTCGGCTCGCGTGTCACTCCGGCAAGAGAGGTGATGACAGAAATGCGTTCATCAGCAACAAGACGTTCAGCGAGGCACCGCGCCTCCCCGGTGCCTCCAAGAACAAGAACCCTGAGTGGTTTAGTCGGCACGGGCGATGACCCCACCCAGTCGATCAATGATGACCACGTCGGCGTTGATTGGCGCGTCGCGCAACGTCGCCTGGACAGTCTTGAGCGCGAGCATAGCCACGGCCCCGGCGACATCAACGCCCTCCACTCGTGATGCTTCCAGCACCTCAAGGGCGGTATTGGCACTGCGCGCGGCCTCACACAATTCGGGACTTCCTCCTGCTTCGGCGACGCGTTCCGCCAGCCAGTCGAAATCGACCTGCGAACGGCCCGAATGCAAATCGAGCCGCCCCTGCGCCAGCTTGGTCAATTTGGCAAAACCTCCGGCGACCGTGACGCGTGGTACCGGGTGCGTGCGCAAATATTTCAGCATGCCACCAGCGAAATCACCCATGTCGATGAGCGCCTGCTGGTCCAGATTATGCAGGGTGGCGACGGCCGCTTCAGAAGTCGAACCGGTTGCCCCCGCGACATGGGTGAGCCCTGTCGCGCGCGCCACGTCGATACCGCGGTGAATGGAGTGAATCCAGGCTGAACAGGAGAAAGGATGCACGATACCGGTGGTTCCGAGGATGGAAATTCCACCTTCTATGCCAAGGCGCGGATTCCAGGTTTTAACGGCAAGCTCGCCTCCGCCCGGCACTGATATCTCCACGTCGAAGTCAGGGGCGATACTGTTGGCTCTTGCGATTTCCTCAACCACGTCGCGCATCAACGCACGGGGTACGGGATTGATCGCCGGCTCACCGGGGGCGAGCGGCAGGCCAGGCTTGGTGATGGTCCCCACACCTTCCCCGGCACAAAACGTGATGCCTGTATCCGGAGCAGCGGACCGCACGGTGGAGATGATCAGCGCTCCGTGGGTTACGTCCGGGTCGTCGCCGGCATCCTTGACGATGCCTGCGCGCGCCCAGCCCTCACCCGTCTCCTCGAGCGCAAGAGCGAATGCCGGCTGTTCGCCTTTCGGCAAGGTGATCGTTACAGGATCGGGAAAACGCCCCGTCAGCAGCGCGGTGAGCGCAGCCCGCGTCGCTGCTGTCGCACACGCACCGGTGGTCCATCCCCTCCGCAGCGCCCGCGAGCCTGGATTTTGAGTGGTAGTCATGGGACGGACTCTATACACCTGAGCCGCCAACTCTCCTACAGTGGCACCAACATTGAGACGTGCGGTCAGTGATGAATACAACGCGAGACAACAAGCAGGAAAAGACAGCGAAGCCGGGTGCAACCGCTCGCGGCTTTGCTCGCCTTGACAACGAGGCTTTCCCTGATTTTACACCAGGGTCGGTGTGGCTTGTCGGTGCGGGACCAGGCGCCCCGGGACTGCTTACCCTGCTCGGATTTCACGGTCTCGCCCAAGCAGATGTGGTGGTCTATGACGCACTCGTCAATGAGGACATATTCAAATGGACACAGGACGAGGCACAGATCGAGTTTGCTGGAAAACGCGGCGGCAAACCTTCCGCCAAACAGCAGGATATTTCACTCCGCCTGGTTGAACTTGCGCGAGAAAACAAGCGTGTGCTCCGCCTCAAGGGTGGTGACCCGCTAACCTTTGGGCGAGGTGGTGAGGAATGTGAAACTCTCGCGGCCGCGGGCATTCCTTTTCGCATTGTGCCCGGCATTACCTCTGGGGTAGGTGGCCTCGCCTATGCGGGAATTCCGACCACCCACCGGGACACCAATCACTCCGTCCTGTTTCTAACCGGCCATGATTCCACCGGAGACGTGCCCCTGGGCGTCGATTGGGAGAAAGTGTCGAACGCCTCACCTGTCATCGTCATGTATATGGCGGTGCGCAACTTGCCCAAGATTGCCGAGACCCTGCTCGAATTCGGACGAAACCCGAATGAACCGATTGCGGTCGTTTCGAACGCGTCGCTGCCGGAACAGTCGGTGCATTCCACAACTCTTGGCCAGATACCCAACTCTCTTGAAATCGTGAAACTGCCGACACCTGCTCTCGTGGTGCTCGGAAATGTGGTCGACTTCCACAAGACGCTCAGCTGGTACGTGAGCTCGTTGCGGGAGAACACACTTGGCTGACGCACATGGGCTTGTGATCGCGGCGCCGTCGTCGGGTGCGGGCAAAACGCTGGTCACGCTCGGGCTGCTGCGCGCTTTCGCCAAGAGGGGCTTTGAGGTCGCATCGGCAAAAACCGGCCCTGATTATATCGACCCCCGGTTTCATAAAGCAGCGAGCAGACGGCGCTGCGTCAACCTCGACGTTTGGGCCATGCGCGAGCGCCTTGTAGCCATGCTTGCCACACGGTGCGCTGCTGATGCAGAGCTGGTCATTGTTGAAGGCGTCATGGGCCTGTTTGACGGTGCCACAGGCGGGGGTGGGTCGACCGCTGACCTTGCAGCACTTCTGAATTTGCCGGTCATACTGGTGATCGACGCGAGAGCCCAAGGCCAATCGGCCGCCGCCCTTGTCAAAGGTTTTGCTGAGTTTCGGGATGCATGCGTGATTGCCGGTGTCATCTTCAATCGCGTCGCAAGCGACACCCATGCGGCAATTCTGACCGAAGCGGTCGCCGCTCTGGACATAGCCGTCATTGGCGCCGTACGGCAGCAGGCGGGTCTTACTCTCCCCTCGCGTCATTTGGGTCTGGTGCAGGCTGAGGAGCACTCAGAACTCGAAGCTTTTATCGACCGCGCCGCGGTCCTGATGGAGGAGGAAATCGATCTTGACGCACTCCTAGCGCACGCGCATCTGCTGTCAGAAAAAAGTGATGCTGCCATCCTTCCGCCACTGGGCCAGCGGATCGCGGTCGCGCAGGATCAGGCTTTCGGGTTTTCTTATCCACATGTGATTGATGGCTGGAGAGAAGCGGGCGCTGAAGTGCTGCCCTTCTCTCCGCTCGCCGATGAAGCGCCCGAGGTAGACGCCGATGCGATCTTTCTACCCGGTGGCTATCCCGAGCTTCACGCTGGCAAGCTCGCATCGAATAGCACATTCCTGAGCGGTCTCAGAGCGGCACAAACACGCGAGGCGCTCATCTATGGCGAGTGCGGCGGGTTCATGGTTTTAGGTGACTATCTCATTGATGCTGACGGTTCACGGCACAAAATGGCGGGACTGCTGCCTGTTGGAACCAGCTTTGCCGAAAGAAGCCTGAAGCTTGGCTATCGGCAGCTCCGACATGCCAGCGCGCTGCCTTGGCCGGCCGAGTTGCGGGGACATGAATTTCACTATTCGACGTTGCACTGGCAGGGCGATGGGGACGCACTTTACGCTGCTCGGGACTCTCAAGGGACGGAGCAAGGTGCAATCGGGTTGCGGCGCGGAAGCGTCATGGGGTCTTATGCCCATGTGATCGATATGGAAGAAGCCAAATGACCGCGGCTCTGATGATACAGGGCACGGGTTCCGACGTCGGCAAGTCGCTGATTGTGGCCGGATTGGCGCGTGCCTATAGCGCCCGCGGACTGCGCGTGCGCCCGTTCAAGCCGCAAAACATGTCGAACAATGCAGCGGTTGCCGTGGACGGCGGCGAGATCGGCCGCGCCCAGGCCCTGCAGGCGCTTGCCTGTGGCGTCGAACCGTCGGTCCACATGAACCCGGTATTGCTCAAGCCCGAGACCGACACCGGCGCGCAGGTGATTGTGCGCGGCAAGCGCGAAGCGACATTCTCCGCACGCGATTATATGGCGGCACGGGCGCAGTATTTGCCCGCAATCCTCGAAAGCTTCACCCATTTGAGCGCAGAAGCAGACCTTGTTCTGATTGAGGGCGCCGGCAGCCCGGCGGAAACGAACCTGAGACATCGTGATATCGCGAATATGGGCTTCGCTCATGCAGCCGACGTCCCCGTTTTGCTCGTCGGCGACATTCACCGCGGCGGCGTAATCGCCAGCATTGTTGGTACATTCGAGGTAATTTCCCCGGAAGATGCAGACCGGATCGCAACGTTCCTGATCAACCGGTTTCACGGCGATACGACATTGTTTGAAGACGGAGTTCGCACGCTGGAAGAGCGATCAGAGCGACCCTGTGCTGGAGTAATCCCGCATTTTGCCGATGCCGGCAAACTGCCCGCAGAGGATGCGGTTGCTCTTGATAAAAGAGCAGACGTCACCAAAACCGGCGACACGACAATCGTGATTCCACGGCTGTCACGTATCGCGAATTTCGACGATCTCGACCCGCTCAAGCTGACTCCGGGTGTAAGCGTGGAGATTGTTCATCCCGGTCATCCGTTGCCCGCTGACGCTGATTTGATTCTCCTGCCGGGTACGAAATCGACCATTGGCGATCTCGAATTTCTGCGTGCGCAAGGCTGGGACATCGACATTCTGGCCCATGCACGCCGCGGCAGACGCGTGCTCGGCCTATGTGGTGGTTACCAGATGCTTGGGCACATGGTGCGCGACCCGGACGGCATTGAAGGCCCGCCTGGCAGTGCAAAAGGCCTTGGCCTCCTCAACATCGAAACAACGCTCACCGGTGACAAGGCCGTGAAGAACACGAAAGCGGCGCACGTGGCGAGCGGCGCCCAAATCAGCGGCTACGAAATACATCTCGGGCGCAGCGAGGGGGAGGACTGCATCCGGCCTTTCGCAGAAATCGGCAGACGCAGGGATGGGGCACGCTCAAAGGATGGCCACATCGAGGGTACTTATTTGCACGGTATCTTTGCCTCAGACGAGTTCCGGGCTGCCTATCTCACCGGGCTCGGCATAAAGGATGTCCAGGAGTTCGCCTATAATGCGGTTGTTGAGGAAACGCTCGATAGGCTGGGCGCGCATCTGGAACGTCATGCCGATCTCGACCTCTTGTTGGAGATCGCACGTTCGCGTTCCCCAGCGCCCGCCCGGCGCGAGGCCATCTGATGACCGGCCGGACTTTCGACGATGCCTTTCGTGCCGACTTTGAAAACCTGATCAAATGGCGGCGGGACGTCCGGCGGTTCCGCTCCGACTCCGTCGACCCAGAACTCATCGACCATCTTCTCAAACTCGCTGACCTCGCCCCGTCGGTCGGGCTAAGCCAACCCTGGCGTTTTGTGCCGGTCGTCGAAGAGCAGGTTCGGAAAAAAATCGTCGCTTCATACGAGCGGTGCAACGCCCAGGCGCTTGGTGGTTACGAAGCCGGGGACGCAAAACTCTATGCGCAGCTCAAGCTGGAGGGATTGCGCGAGGCACCACTCCAGTTTGCCGTGTTCTGCGATGAGACCACCGACAAGGGCAAGGGACTCGGCAGCCAAACCATGCCGGAGACGCTACGCTACTCCGTGGTCACCGCGGCCCACACATTCTGGCTTGCCGCGCGAGCATACGCGCTTGGCGTCGGGTGGGTCTCCATACTGGAGCCGGAGGTTGTCCGCTCCGCACTCGCCGTGCCTGATAAGTGGACGCTCGTTGCCTATCTGTGCGTTGGCTACCCGCAGGAGGAACATATCGACCCCGAGCTTGAACGCGCGGGCTGGGAGAAGCGCAAGTGAGCGCCGACGTGACAGGTCCCCTCTTCTTTGAATCGAACCTTGCCATCGCCGCGGTGGCCCTGCTGATCGAGCGACTGCTCGGCTATCCGAACGGTCTGCAACACTGGATCGGCCACCCGGTCGAATGGATGGGCAAGCTGATCGGGTGGCTGGACCGGTTTTTCAATGATCCGCCCACCGACAGAATACGCGGGGTGTCCGCCCTGCTCATGTTGCTTGCGATAACCCTCGCAGTGACGTTGCCGATCACGCACTACCTTCGCTCGACGGAAAGCGGCTGGATCGTCGAGGCGCTGTTGGCCAGTACCCTGTTGTCGCAGAAGTCGCTGGAAGATCACGTGCGCGCCGTTGCCGACGGTCTGTCCACGAGCCTAGAGGAAGGGCGGGAGGCGGTCCGGCATATTGTCGGGCGCGATCCGCAGAGGCTTGACGCGAGCGGCGTTGCCAAAGGCGCCATAGAGAGCCTTTCTGAAAACATGTCGGACGGGGTGACGGCTCCCTTGTTCTGGCTGCTCATCGGCGGACTTCCTGGCATCGCGCTCTACAAGGCGATCAACACGGCGGACAGCATGATCGGGCACAAAACCGATCAATATTTTGACTTCGGCTGGCCAGCCGCGCGCCTCGATGATCTGGTCAATCTCATCCCCGCGCGGATGACCGGCTGGGTGATCGCGGCCGCGGGGGCGTTGACAGGTGGGACATCAGGCGCTGACGCGGTCCGGACCATGGCACGCGATGCGCCGCAACACGTCTCTCCCAATGCCGGGTGGCCGGAAGCGGCAATGGCTGGCGCGCTCGGCATAAGCCTTGGTGGTCCGAGAAGCTATGACGGGCGAAAGGTCGATCTTGCGTGGATGGGAAATGGCCGCCAGAAACTCGCGGCACGCGACATCAAGGATGCCCTCAGGCTTTACAACAGCGGGCTGAATGTCCTGACCGCGCTTGTCGTCGTGGGCTGTGTCATTTCGTGGACGGTTTGAGCACCTGCGGCAGCCCGGCCGTCACGAGAACCACCTCATCAACGATTGCCGCGACCTTCTGATTCGTCTCACCCGCAATGTCACGGAACCGCCGCGCCATTGCGTTTTCCGGCACAATCCCCCCACCGACTTCGTTCGATACGAGAACGGTCGTGCCCCGTGTGTGGTCCAGCGCCTCAAGCAGGCCCTCGACCGCCCCTGCGCAGTCACTTTCGGCAAGGAAGACGTTGGACAGCCAGATAGTCAGGCAGTCGATCAGAATGAAGGCATCGTCTTCAGAAACCTCTCGAAGCGCGTCGGGCAAGTTGAGCAGGGCGGAAACAGTCCGCCAGTCGGAGCCGCGCCGCGCGCGATGCGCCTCGATGCGCGCTGCCATTTCGGCATCACCCGGTTCAGCGGTGGCAAGGTAAATCTTTTTCCCGTTCCAGCCAGACGCCAGCGCTTCCGCGTAGTGGCTTTTGCCCGAGCGCGCGCCACCAAGCACGAGAATGGATTTTCCGGTTCCGCTCATCCCGCCTCACTCAAAGGGTAGCTGCAAGTGTCAGAAGGACTGCAGCTTCCGTAATTTGCTCGCCAGCGCCCAGCACATCGCCCGTATACCCGCCTATCCTGCGCCTGGCGAGCGCGGCAACCAGAACTGATACCGCCGCCATAACCGCAAAGATGAGAATGCCCGTGATGAGTGGTAGATGTAGAAAGATAATCGCAACGCTGCACAACGTTGCGGCCGCTATTGCGCCAACGGGTGGCGACGCAACGGTTTGTCCCAAGCCGTCGGAGCGCGCTGGCGAAAGAAGCGCCAACAGCAGGACAATTGCGAGGCGGCCCAGGAGCCCTGCACAAATAAGCCCGGCAAGTAGCTGATGCAGGGGAAGGTCTGCGATCCCACCCCAGCGCAGGCCGAGGATCAGGATAAGCGCAAGGACGCCATAGGTACCGATCCGGCTGTCACGCATAATTTCGAGAATTCGCTCCCGGCTGTGCCCGCCACCCATGCTGTCTGCAAAATCCGCAAGGCCGTCTTCATGCAATGCACCGGTTACGAGCACCTGCGCGGCAACAGCGAGCCCGGCGGAAAGAGCAACACCAAGCCCGGTCAGTTGCCCCGCGAACCACACGAGCGCGCCGATGGCGCCAACAACCGCGCCGACGAGCGGGTAAGCCCATACGGCGCGCGAGAAATTTCTCATACCATCAGAATGTCCCGCTGGAAGCGGCAGCCGCGTCAATAGACCAAACGCGTTGAACAAATCGTTGAGTATCGCGCGCATTGCGCGTCAGCCCTTGTTGTCGACACCGGCAGCGGCAAATGTCGCCATGCCGTTGTGGGTGGCAACAGCGCCGCGCAATACACCAAGTGCTACAGCCGCTCCAGTTCCCTCACCGAGCCGCATGCCCAGATCGACGACCGGCACCATGCCGAGGCAATCCAATAGCCGCGCATGTGCAGGTTCTGCTGAAACGTGGCCCGCCAGGCAATGATCGAGCGCGCCGGAATGTATTTTCTCCGGCACGAGTGCGGCGGCGGAACACACAAATCCATCGAGTAGCACGGGGATGCGTCGCGCGCGGGCCTCCATGATCGCTCCGGTGATGGCCGCAAGCTCGCGCCCTCCAAGCCGGCGCAGCGCCTCGAATGGTTCACGGCAAGCCGGACCGTGCAGATTGACAGCGTTCGCGACTGTCTCCGCCTTGTGCGCAATGCCTTGGGCGTCGAGACCGGTCCCGGGCCCGGCCCAGCTCGATGCTTCTCCGCCAAGAAGGGCGCAACAGAGTGCCGCAGCGGATGTGGTGTTGCCGATGCCCATTTCACCGAGCAACAGCACATCGGTTTCCTTATGAACCGCTCTGGCACCGGTTTCCATGGCGGTCTTACAGTGCTCCTCCGTCATGGCAGGCGCTTCACACATATCCGCCGTTGGTGTGTCGAGATTGAGCGCCTCGACATTGAGCTGGATGCCGTATGCGTCACAAAGCTGGCAGATAGCAGCCCCGCCCGCCTTGAAATTCTCCACCATCTGGGCCGTCACGCTTGCCGGATAAGGAGAGACTCCGCGTGCCGTGACACCATGATTTCCGGCAAAGATCAGCGCCTCTACTTTCTCCAATCGCGGTGCTTCGCGCCCCTGCCAGCCGGCAAGCCAACATGCGATATCTTCAAGTCGCCCAAGCGACCCAGCGGGCTTGGTGAGATTTTCTTGGCGCGCGCGCGCGGCAGCATATGCTGCCCGGTCAGGCTCGGTCAGAGGTCTCAAACGACCGAGTGCGTCATGCCACCAGTCGAGTTTCATTTTTGTGCGTGTATCAGTCGGCGGCACGGCGGTCTCGCGAGTTTCCAACAAACATCTGGTGACTGATGAACATGGCACACCGTGCGAACGGAATCGAGGCAGTGTACAATGGCTTCCCTGCTAGGCGGCAGCAAGTTCACCCTCGGCGAGGCGCGCGAATATATCCGCTGCCTGTTCGACTTCTTCACTAGTCACATCAAGATGGGTCAGAGCGCGCAGCGTATTCAGGCCGATGGGAGACAAACGCACACCCTCGTCGCCGAGCCGTTTGCTCCATGTTGGTGCGTCCGCACGGGAGCCCGATACGTCTATGATCACTATGTTGGTGTCCACATGGTCAGGCTCAACGCCAAGACCGTTGACTGTGGAAAGGCGGTTTGCCAGATGCTTGGCATTTGCGTGATCTTCCGCAAGACGCTCCACATGATGATCGAGGGCATAAACCCCGGCTGCGGCGACGATGCCCGCTTGACGCATGGAACCGCCAATACGTTGCTTCCAGCGCCACGCCTGTTCGATGAAATCATCGGAGCCGGCAAGGACGGCACCGATGGGACAACCCAGCCCCTTGGACAGGTCCACCCACACTGAGTCGAACCCCTTCGCATAGTCCTTGGCCGAAACACCGGTAGCGATGACCGCGTTCAGAACCCGCGCACCATCCATATGCATTTTCAATCCGTGCTTGCCGGCTACATTGACAATCGCCCGGATATTCTCCAGCGGCCATATGGTGCCCCCAACCAGGTTCGCGGTCTGCTCAATTGAAATCATGCGACTACGCGGCGCGTATCGAGAAGGGAAGCGAATGGCTGCCTCGGCCTGCTCGGCTGAGAAGACACCGCGTGTCCCATCGATCGGATGAGGTGCGGCGCGCGCCAGGACCGATGCCCCGCCAGCTTCAACGCCCACAATATGAGCGGACCGCTCGGCAATGATCTCGTCGCCCGGCCCGCAATGGACGGCCGCTGAAATCTGGTTGCACATGGTTCCCGATGGAAGGAACACCGCGCGCTCCATACCAAACAATTCTGCAACACGTTCGACGAGTGCGTTCACGGTCGGGTCGTTGAACCCCTGCTCGTCCCCCACCTCGGCAGACGCCATCGCTTCACGCATTGCCGGCGTCGGCCGTGTCTGTGTGTCGCTTTGCAGCTCGATATGGTTTTTCGCCATGACTTCACCCTCTTCGAAATACGAAACTGCCACATAGCATTTCGGCCTCGGCGAGCGAAGTCTTTTGCCGTGACGCGCATACACCTTCGCGCTGGGTCCACTTGCCCTCATCTCCGCCCGGCGCTACTTGTTTCCCCCGATCAGTTAGGATACCCCCATGAGAAACTTGGAACTCCCGGGCCGATCTCCAGTTCATGCAACTGAAGGCATGGCCAGCACATCCCACCCCTTGTCGACGCAGGTAGCGACTGATGTACTCCAATCCGGCGGCAACGCCATGGATGCAGCCGTAGCCGCCTGCGCGGTCCAGTGCGTCGTGGAACCGGAATCCACCGGCATCGGAGGGGACTGCTTCTGCCTCTATGCGAAAGGTGGCGGCGATGATGTCGTTGCATTCAATGGTTCGGGCCAGGCACCGGCGGCGGCTCACGCAGAGTGGTTTCAGGAACAGGGCATTACGGCAATCGAGCGACGGAGCCCGCATTCGGTTACCACGCCAAGCGCCATCGACGGCTGGGACCGATTGCTCAACGATTATGGCACCAAGCATTTCGGTGAACTGCTCCGCCCGGCCATCCGCTATGCGCGCGACGGCTACCCCGTTTCATCGCGCGTGAGTTACGACTTCAAAAAAAACATTGATTTGATCAAGCAAGACGAGCATTTGGCACGCGTCTTCCTGCGCGACGGTGAAACGCCAAAGTGCGGAACGCTCCACCACCAGCCTGAGCTCGCGAACACGCTTGAAGCCATCGCCGAGAACGGACGCGGCGCATTCTATTCCGGCGAAATCGCGCAGGACATGGTCGACTGCCTTCAGTCTAAGGGTGGCCTCCATACGATGGATGACTTTGGGAACGTCGAGGGCATCTATGTCGATCCGATTTCGACCGATTATCGCAACCATACGGTGCATCAGTGCCCGCCCAACGGTCAGGGTGTCATCGCGCTTCTTCTGCTTAACATGATGAGCAAGACCGATGTGGGCGACGATCCGCTGAACCCGGAGCGGTTGCACCAGGAAATCGAAGCCGGACGTCTCGCCTACAATGATCGCGCCACTTACGTTGCGGACCCGGCCTACGCGAATGTGCCGGTCGACTGGCTGTTATCGATGGAGCATGCCGACGAGTTGCGCGGCAGCATCGATCCTGCCAGGGCGATGACCGATATCCCTCCAGTCTCGGGGCCCGAACACAAGGACACGGTCTACATCACCGTTGTGGACAAGGACCGCAACACCTGCAGCTTCATCAACACGCTCTACTATAATTTTGGCTCCGGACTGATGGCCCCCAAATCAGGCGTCGTGCTGCACAACCGCGGCATGGGTTTCACGCTTGAACCTGGTCATCCCAACTGCATTGCTCCGGGCAAAAGACCGTTGCACACAATCATACCCGGCATGGTGACGAAGGGCGGCAAGGCGGTTTTGTCCTATGGCGTCATGGGCGGCGAATACCAGGCCTATGGACATATGCAGTTCCTGACACGGATGTTCGACTATGGTCTTGATATCCAGGAAGCGCAGGACTACCCGCGCATTTTCCCGAGCCCGGGCGAGCTAACCGTGCAGGCGGAGGGTAGTTTGCCGAGGAAAGTGGCGGACGCGCTGAGCGCCAAGGGCCACAAGCTTGTAGCGCCGGATAAACCTATCGGTGGCAGCCAGGCCATCTGGATTGACTGGAAGGAAGGCGTGCTTACCGGCGGCTCCGACCCGCGCAAAGACGGCTGCGCTATGGGTTACTAGAGACAGCACACGATCTGAACACCTACCCAATTAAAGTGAGCGCGCGTTTACGCACGGTTTCCGGACAGCCGCTCGCGTCTATATGAGTCCAAGAGATCTCACCGGTCTTGTAGCCAAGCTGTCGGCGAACGACAGATGCGCTCGCGTCCGACGCATCGCCAGTACGCGCTTCCACACGTTCAATCAGGTCCCGATCCGGCGCCTCAAGCCAAAGCCCCGTGAACGGTACACCGGCCTGTCGGGCTAACTCTTCCGCCCGTTTGCGTTGGTGGGGCCGGGCAAACACGGCATCGAGAACTACCGAATGTCCGGCGGCCAGTGCCACGCGAGCTTTTGCATACAAGGATCGATACACGCGCGCCGTTGCCGCGGTCGAATAGTGTTTACCGACAAGCCGAACCGTTTCGCCAACACCCGCAAGGCGCTTGCGCTCGGTATCGCTCCTGACCACCAGCGCGCCGGGTGCGGCACCGATGCCCGGCGCAAGGCCCGCCGCCAGCGTTGACTTGCCCGTGCCTGATAAGCCACCGACTGCAATGAGCCTCGGAGGATGGGGACGCAGGAAAGCGCGCGCCAGGGCAAAAAAGTCTTCAAGATCGCTTTGAGCCGCCTTTTGGGCTGGCCCGCTTGTGAAATGCATCCTGTCGAGAGTTACCATCGCCCGCACGCCAGCTCTGGTGGCGAGAAACAACGGCAGGAGGGCGAGTCCTCGCAGCGAACCAAGCGGCCTGCCCGTCACCTCATGCCGGAGGTATGCATTGAACACCGCATTGGCATGGGACGTGAGCCCGCGGTGCCACAGATCCATCAACAGGAAGGCGAGATCGTAAAGAATATCGTTTGTGGCAATGTCATCGTCGAACTCGATGGCATCGAACAGAACGGGCCCTCCGTCAACGGCCACGATATTCTGCAAATGGAGATCACCATGGCAGTGGCGCACATAACCCTGTCGAGCGCGAGTTTGTAGCAAGTTGGAGCTATCCCGCAGTTCTCTAAGCATGTCCGCCGCAAAGGATTTCACATCCTTTTCGTTTAGCAGTGGCGGTGCCTTACGCAGCGCAGATGCGATCATCGCGATCACGTCTTCTATAATCTTCAGTCCGTCCACTTTGCGGCGCGCGCGTTCCCCCGCGTGAAGCGCTGCGATCTCAGCCGCGAGAGGAGCCATCATGTCGATTGGGAGTTTGCAGTCTCTCGCCAATCGATCGAACAAGCCCTCACTATCGAAGCGACGCATCTTCACCGCCCATTCGACAGCTATGCCTTTCCCGCCGATGCCCAGCGAACCATCATCCCGTCGGACGATGGGTACGACGTCGAGATAGATATCGGGTGCAGTGCGCCGATTGATTTCCAACTCGTGCGCGCACACCGCCCGACGCTTTTCCAGTGTGCCGAAGTCGAGATAAGGCAAACGCAGGGCACGCTTGATCTTGTAAGCAAAATTGCCTGCCAGAAAGACGACCGCCGCATGCGTATCGATACGCTCGACTTCAGCAGGTGCCGGATCGTAAGCGGAAGGATTACCTAGAAAGATGAATACAACATCCTGGGCGGCTGCCTGCCCGGCATTGATACTGGTCATTTCAGAATGTTCATTCGCCATACCGCCCAGTTGATGAGGTTAAAGGCGTGCAGTCCATGATCCGTATCAACAGCCGTGGATCAGGCAGCTCCGTTCATGCGCGGCAGAACTTGTTGCTCGATCCAGTTGCGCACCTCGCGCAGACGAATGTCCTCATTCATCACATCCTCATCAATGCCGTAACGCCAGGAAATATCCTTGCGCGACGGATCCTGATGCAGCGCTTCCAGATTGTTGACGAATGTATCCGCCGTATCCATGTCCTTGAAGAAGCCAAGCCTGATCATCTTTTCGCGGCGGCAATAAATCAGCCTCGCCATCTCATGAACATCATACTCGGGGTGATATTGCAGGCCCCAAAAGTCGCCTCCCTTGTAAGTCACTGAGACAGCCTGGACGTGGGTGAAGTCATTTGAAGCGAGGATTTGTGCACCCGGCGGCAGATGCGTGATTTCATCGTCATGGCTGATCCAGGCGTCGAACACACCCTTCTTGTCGCGATAGAGCGGATGCGCGCGGCCGTCACCGGTAAGCCCTATCTTGCGGGCAAGGAACATCTCTCGCCCTTTCGGATTGCGCGCGCAAGCGCCGCCTGCCGCGACCACCGCAATTTGCGCCGCCCAGCATGAGCCGAAACTTGGAACCTTCGCCTCGAACGCGGCACGGGCAAACTCGACCTGCGGGGTGACGGTGGGACCCGGCTCGAACACGGTCAGGCTGGAGCCAGTCCACGCAATGCCATCATACTGAGCGATGCTCGCGCCCTTGGGCAGCGAGGCGTCCAAGTCAGCAGGGAACACGACATCCACATCCGCTGCACCACCGGGCGTGCATTTCCTGAGCATTCGCGTATAGAGATCGCCAGCCGTCGACGCACCACCTGCGCGCAAATCTTCCCGACCCTCTTTGGCATAGCCGTCCAGAACCAGAAATTTCGGAACCCGGCTCATGTCAGCGCACTTTCGGATTCCGCCTTTTTCGCAACCTCGGCGATAACACCAGGCAGATCCCGATGACTTCCACAGATCGCATCAGCCGTTGTGATGTCCTTGTCATCAGGCCGGGTCGCTGTGAACAGAACTGCCTTGGCTCCAATGGCGTGGGGGCCCTTCACGTCGTTTTGGTCTCGGTCGCCGACATGAATGATCTCATGGCGCTCGATACCCAGTGTACCGGCTGCCGTATCGAACATTGATGGGTGCGGCTTCGAGTGACCAACCTCATCGGAGAAAGCGAATGCGCTGAAATACTGTTTCAGCCCATGTCCATCCAATATCTCGCGAAGGCCCGAACCGGGTGTCACAATGGAATCAGATACCACGCAAAGTTTGAAGTTTTGCGCCAGCGTGCTCAGTGAGTCCGCCACGCCGTCGATGGGATTAGGCGGAATTTCCACCTCCATGCGCGCGGTGTCTTCCAGCAGCTGCGCAAGTACATCTGAAGGAAGCGTGCGTCCAAGCCCACTCAGCACCACATTGAGGCGCTGCTCAAGCGTCCAGTTAATGTGCTGCTGTTTCCATACGAGATTAAAACCGGCGTCCGCAGTGTCGTATGCCAGCGCAACACACTCATAGTCCAGTGGCTCAACGTTGTTCAACGCCTGCCAAACAAGGTGCCGGCGCTCATCTCGTTTCGAACGCAGTCCCCGTTCGGCACGGATACGTTCGTCGGAATCGTCATCAACGAGCGTGTCCCACATGTCAAAACTGATAGCCTTGATTGTCATACTTGTCTTTACCTGTAATTTCCCTGCCCGGGGGTATCGCATCACCTGTAATTTCCCTGCCCGGGGGTATCGCATCTACGCCGCACTAAAACTAGGCGTCCAAGACTTATGGATATCTAAAATTTGCTCGATATCTCCCACGCTTCCTTAAAACTCCCTGTGTATTTTCTCACGCGTTCGTCACGTTCTTCGCGCGCATATGCGTGGGGCAGGCAAGCCAATAATCGGCACGGCCGAATGACGGGGAGTTGTGAGAATGCGAGATGGTCAACGGAAGAGGTGCCAGCGTTATCGCTGGACCGGGGACACACTTGAGAGAAAAACCACAACCAGGCTCACCACCTGGATTGGCGATATCCGAAGTTACGGCACGAGGCTCTCATTTGTCGTGCTTGCCGGTTTGCTCAGCATGCTTCTACTCGGCGCAGTCGGTTTGGCATAGGGTAGCGTTGCGGCGTACAGTCTTTCCTCAAGAAAATCGACTAAGCTAGATACCCGTTGCACGAGGCACGCAACATGGCGCGCTCCGCCATCTATTCTGTCAGATGACACATCCATAAAACGCCGTTGGGCACTTGGCGCCGGCGGCAGTGCGCATGCACTGCACGACGGTTATACGGACACGCTTTATGTGCTGTTGCCAATCTGGGCGGAAACCTTCGGCCTGTCTTTTCTGCAGGTCGGCTTTCTGAAAACGCTCTTTTCTGGCGCCATGGCAACCTTCCAGATTCCCGCGGGGATACTGGCTGAGAGGTTGGGCGAACGGCGGCTGCTTGTACTTGGCACCATTCTGCTCGGCATAGGATATGCCGGCTTCGGCGTTTCCGGCGGACTTGTCGGGTTGGCAGCATGTTTGGCATTCGCAGGCCTTGGCTCCTCGATGCAGCACCCACTGGCCTCCTCAATCATTTCGCGCGCTTTTGCGGGCGGACCTCAGCGTGCCGCACTGGGCACCTATAACTTTACCGGAGATGTCGGCAAGGTCATCTTTCCCGCCGCGATGGCATTTGGCATTGCCTATGCAGGTTGGGAGCTTAGCAGTGCAATCTTTGGCATTCTGGCTATTGTCGCCGGCGCGGGAATCTATCTGGCATTGCGTCGGCTCGACCTCGGAAATCGTCCGATAAGCGAATGGGCATTGCCGGACGCAGATGATGGCGGCCCCGGCGATGGCGTTGTGCAAGGCTGGGGCATCCGACAGCGGGCTGGATTCTCCTATCTCTCAGCCATCGGCATTGTCGATTCCATCACGCGGGCCGGTTTTCTCACTTTCCTGCCGTTTCTTCTGACAGCGAAGGGGGCAGATGTGAAATTGATCGGTATAGCGCTGGCACTGACATTCGCTGGTGGCGCTGCGGGAAAACTCCTGTGCGGCCTGGCGGCGGAACGTCTCGGCATAGTCCGCTGCGTTGTCGCGACCGAGGCTCTGACCGGGATAATGATAATCGCCATCATAGCCCTGCCGTTGGCCTGGATACTTGCACTGCTACCGGTGATCGGCGTTGTGCTGAATGGAACCTCGTCCGTTCTCTACGGTACTGTTGGGGACTTCGCGGAACCGAGCCGCCAGTCACGCGTTTTCGGGTTGTTCTATACGCTGGTCGTAGGGTCTTCCGCAGCCGCGCCGGTTGTATTTGGAATCATCAGTGACTCCACCAGCGTCGAGTGGGCCATGCGAATGGCCGGCTGGCTTGCATTCCTTACAATTCCATTCTGTATCGCCCTTAAACCAGTGCTTACCACCATGCACAAAGCCGAAGGTACATGAGGCGAATAGTCCATGGCCTGCTGCGACAGATCGAAAATATTTTTTGTGCACTGCAATACATATCGGCATCCCCTGCCGGCCAGTCTGTCAACCGCAAGCCCATCATAACAATCCAAACCTCTGCTCCGGCTATCAACTAAACGTCCAAGAAACAGGCTGGAGCTTGAAATATCATGCGGAAATCTGCGTGATCTCTCAGCACACCGACCGTCCATTTTGGGGTCTCGCGGCAGCCACTGATTGCCGCACATTCATGCCGCAATGCAGCGAGAATCCGTCACGGAGTTGCTGTCGGATGCGATGACGTAAACCAGTTTCGAGAGTTCACTTGACTTTCGTCTTACCTTCCATTGGATTGTGGCGAAGTGCGTTAGGGGGCGAGGCTGCGGGCTGCGCAGTCGAGCAATGATGCACACAAAACAAATGGAGTCAGGGAGGGGTTGGGTCATTGCCCAAATTGCTCGAGATTAAGGGACTGAAGACTCAGTTCTACACATCAGCCGGCACGGTTAAGGCGGTTGATGGCATCACCTATGACGTGGATGAAGGCGAGACTGTTGCGATCGTCGGGGAGTCCGGTTGTGGGAAGTCGGTGAGCGCGATGTCGATCCTGCGCCTGATCCCGGATCCTCCGGGCAAGGTCGTTGAGGGCAGCATTCTTTTTCAGGGCCGCGACCTTCTGCAACTCAGCGAAGAGGAAATGCGTGACGTGCGCGGCAAGGACATCGGAATGGTGTTCCAGGAACCGATGACGTCACTCAATCCGGTGCTGACAATTGGCCGTCAGCTAACCGAGACCCTTGAGGAACATCTCGGCGTCACTGGCGAGGCGGCCACTGCGCGTGCAGTCGAGCTGCTTGGCCTCGTCGGTATTTCCGAACCGCATCGTCGTCTGGTCCAGTACCCGCATCATCTCAGTGGCGGCATGCGCCAGCGCGTGATGATTGCGATGGCGCTCGCATGCGAGCCTAAATTGATTATCGCTGATGAGCCGACGACCGCGCTCGATGTGACCATTCAGGCGCAAATTCTGGAATTAATGAAAGAACTGACGCGGCGCCTCGGCGTGGCCTTGATCGTCATCACCCATAATCTGGGCGTCGTCGCCCGCTATGCGGACCGGGTCAATGTCATGTATGCGGGCAAGATTATTGAAAGCGGCACCGCGCACGATATTTATCACAATCCGCGCCACCCCTACACTCTCGCGCTGTTGAAGTCAGTGCCGCGCATGGATCTGCCACGGCAGGCAAAGCTTGACCCGGTCGACGGCCAGCCGCCTGATCTGACCCGTCTTGATGATGGTTGCGCCTTCCGTCCGCGATGCGGATTTGCGGTCAAGAAATGTGCTGAACAGTTTCCGCCGCTCGAAACCGTCAAAGGCCCGCATATCGCGGCCTGCTGGTCGAAGGACAGGGTTGCCAAAAACGCTCGCGAAACCGCGGCAAGAACGAAAAAACTGAGGAAGGCATCATGAGCACGGCAAGGTCAAAACCAGCCGCAAAGCGCAAATCTGCGGCGCGCAAACCTGCGGGCACACGCAAGACCCCCGCCAAGCGAAGCGCGGCGCCAAAGCGCAGACAGGCGGCCAGAGTAGCCGCAAAGCCGAAATTTACCGAGACGCTTGTCAACGTCCGCGGCTTGAAGATGCACTTTCCGGTCACCGAAGGCGCAATGATCCCCAAGGTCGTCGCCCATGTGAAGGCGGTCGATGGCATCAACTTCGATATCATGAAAGGTGAAACACTGGGTCTGGTTGGCGAGTCGGGCTGCGGCAAGACCACGACCGGGCGTTGCATCCTTCAGCTTGAGAGGGCAACCAGTGGTGACATCATTTACGACGGCCAAAACCTGGCACAGCTGAACAAAAAAGAAATGCGCCCCCTGCGCCAGCGCATCCAGGTGATTTTCCAGGACCCGTATTCGTCGCTCAACCCACGCATGAAAATCGGCGATATCATCACTGAGCCGATGAAGGTCCACAATACGGAACCGAACGAAACTGCCCGGCGCAACCGTGCGCACGAGCTGCTTGAAGTTTGCGGACTCAATCCAAAATTCTCCGATCGCTACCCTCATGAAATGAGTGGAGGTCAGCGCCAGCGTGTAGGTATTGCGCGTGCACTGTCGGTCAAACCGGAATTCATAATCTGCGACGAGGCCGTCTCCGCCCTCGACGTCTCCATCCAGGCGCAGGTCATCAACCTGCTTGAAGATCTGCGCGATGAGTTCAATCTCACATATTTGTTTATTGCGCACGACCTCAGCGTGGTGCGTCATCTGTGTCACCGTGTTGCGGTGATGTATCTGGGCAAGATGGTTGAATTGGCGGATTGCGACGAGTTGTTCGACAATCCCCAGCATCCGTATACACAGGCGCTTCTAAATGCTGTTCCGATCCCCGATCCATCGATCGAGGCGAAGCGAAAACACCAGATCATCAAGGGTGAAATTCCAAGCCCGATTAATCCGCCACCCGGTTGCGTCTTTCATCCGCGCTGTCCAATCGCGGTTGATGAATGCAAGAAAAATGTGCCAGAGTTCAGAGAGATCAGACCAGGACACTGGGTGGCCTGCTCTGAAATCTGAATGACCCCGTCAGAAGGGTCTCGCGTTCCGGGAACACGCCCAAGTTCCCAAAACTGTAAAGGGAGGAATGTAATGAAATTCCCACGTTTGAAGTTTGCCGTACCGGTCGCGGCAGGGCTCGCCCTGACGTTCGGTATGGTCGACTCGGCGGACGCTCAAAAGAAGGGCGGGGTCCTCAACTTTGTTGTTGGCTCCAAAATCCCGTCTTATGACGGTCACGTCGAGACGACGTTCGGCATGGTTCACCCGATCGCGCCGTTCTATTCTCTGCTGATCCGGGTGAACCCGGACAACCCCTCTTCACCCACGGACTTTGTCTGCGACATTTGCGAAGGCCCCGTTCCGAAGGGCACTGACGGTGGTACGAAGTACACCTTCAAAATTCGCAAAGGCGTCAAATTCCACGATGGTACGCCGTTGACGGCTCAAGACGTTGCGGCCACCTTCAACAAAATTATCTTCCCGCCTAAGGGTGTTGCAAGCGCCCGCAAGGCCTTCTTTAAGATGGTTGAATCAGTCACAGCGCCCGATGACCAGACGGTGATCTTCAAGTTGAAGTTCCCTTCCGGCTCATTCATTCCGGCTCTCGCGACTCCGTTCAACTTCATCTATGCGAAGAAGGACCTCGATGAGAAGGGCTACAATTGGCACAAGCAGAACATCAACGGCTCAGGCCCGTTCACGTTCGTGCAGCATCAGCCGGGTTCGTTCGTCGAAGGCAAGAAATTCGCCAACTACCATCATAAGGGGCAACCGCACCTGGATGGCTTCAAGGCTATTTCGGCACCGAAGATGGCGCTTCGACTTCAGGCCATTCGTGGTGATCGTGCAGCCATCGAATTTCGCGGATTCCCGCCGAAAGCTCGCGACGATCTGAAGAAAGCGCTTGGCGACAAGATCACGGTCCAGGAAAGCGACTGGAACTGCGTTCTGATGTTCACGCCGAACCAGAAGAAGAAGCCGTTTGATGACGCTCGCGTCCGCAAGGCTTTGACACTGGCGGTCGATCGCTGGGGCGGATCCAAGTATCTCTCTCGGATTGCAATTGTGAAGACCGTTGGCGGCGTTGCTTTCCCTGGTCACCCCCTTGCGGCGACCAAGGAAGAGCTGGTTGAACTCGACGGCTATGGACCGGACATTGAAAAGAACCGCGCCGAAGCGCGTCGTCTGCTCAAGGAAGCCGGCCAGGAAAACCTGAAATTCACGCTCAACAACCGCGGCGTCGACCAACCATACAAGGTTGTCGGCACGTGGCTGATCGACCAGTGGAAGAAGGTTGGCCTCGACGTCGAGCAGCAGGTGAACCCAAGCCCGGTGTTCTATGACATTCTGCGCAAGAAGAAAGATTTCGATGTATCCATCGACTTCAACTGCCAGAGCGTTATCAACCCGATTGCCGACGTAACCAAGTTCCTTGGAAGCGCGGGCAACAACTATGGCGAGTATGACGACCCGGAACTTGAGAAAATCTACGACAAGCTTCTCAAGGCCGAGACCGAACCCGAGCAACGCAAGCTCATGCGCGAGTATGAGAAGCGGGCACTGTCGGATCAGGCTCACATGGGCATCACGCTGTGGTGGTACAAGATCAACCCGCACCGTTCATACGTAAAGGGCTGGAAGATCGCACCGAGCCATTACCTGAACCAGCAACTCGACAACATCTGGCTGGACAAGTAGGGCGGACGCAATAGCGTCTACAAGATTGAGCCCCCCGCCTGCGGCCAGCAGACCGCCAGGCGGGGGGCTCCCTTAGGGCACAAACTGAGCAGAATCCAAAACCATGTGGCAGTACATATTCAAGCGCATTCTTTTGATGATTCCGACCCTGCTCGGGGCGGCAATTCTTGTTTTTTTCCTTATGCGGCTCATACCGGGCGATGTATGTGAGATACGTCTCGCGGGCACGGGCCTCTATGTTGATCAAGAACAAATAGATTTGTGCCGGCAACAGCTGGGGCTGAACGAACCAATGATCGTTCAGCTCTGGGATTTCATATCCGGCTATTTCACGTTTAATCTCGGCACGTCCATGTGGACGGGCAAACCGATCACCTATGAACTTGGCCTGCGGTTCCAATTGTCGCTGCAGGTAGCCGTGATGGCCACCGTCGTGTCGATCCTCATCGCCATCCCACTGGGCACCATTTCGGCTGTTCGGCAAAACACCTGGCTCGACTATTTCGTCCGTGCCTTCTCGATTGCCGGGATCGCGATCCCGTCATTCTGGCTCGGTATCCTCATCATTCTTGGCCTCCTGATTACGACGCAGGCCTGGTTCGGCACCCCCTGGATGCCGCCAATTGAATATGTGTCGCCATTCAAGGATCCGCTTGGGAATTTGGCCCAGCTTATATGGCCGGCGGTCGCCACAGGATACCGGTATTCGGCGGTAGCAACGCGCATGACACGGTCGGCGCTGCTGGAGGTCATGCGTGAGGATTATATTCGTACCGCGCGGGCAAAAGGGCTCGTTGAGAAGCTCATCATCAATCGCCACGCGCTGAAGAACTCGCTTCTGCCTGTCATCACGGTGCTCGGCATCGAATTCGCATTCCTTATGGGTGGCCTGGTGGTGACAGAACAGGTTTTCAATCTGAACGGCCTCGGCAAGCTGTTCGTGGAGTCGGTGCTCAATAAGGACTATTCCCTGACCCAGGCCCTGGTGATGGTGGTGGTCACAGTCGCCGTGTTCACCAACTTCCTTGTCGATATTGCCTATGCGTGGCTCGATCCGCGCATCAGATACGCTTAAGGAGCAACTGCAATGGTCACGACATCCGAAGCGCGCGTTGAGGCTCGATTTGAGGAGCTTAGCAACAAACGGCCATTCTGGGAGGTAGCTCACGAATTCGTCCGGAAACAGCCTCTGGGTTCGGCCGGGCTCGCCATCGTGGCGCTCATGATTTTTGCCGCTGTTTTCGCGCCGATCCTCACGCCGTATGATCCCGAACTCAACTCGTTTGAGCATATGCTCACCCCGCCCAACCTTGAGTTTCTATTGGGCACAGATCAGTTCGGACGCGATCTGCTTTCACGGATCATCTATGGCGCGCGCACCGCGCTGTTTGTCGGCTTCACGGCCGCTTTCATCGGATCGACCCTGGGCCTTGTTCTTGGTGTCGCCAGCGCGTTTTTTGGCGGAAAATTCGATCTTATCTTCCAGCGCATAATGGACATTCTCATGTCCTTTCCGCTGATCATCCTGGCCCTGGCCGTCGTCGCGATCTTCGGCACCGGCATCCAGAACGTGATCATCGCTATCACCATTCCTTTCATACCACGTTGCGCAAGGGTGGTACGTTCATCGGCGCTGGCCATCCGCGAGATCCCCTATATCGACGCAGCCCGTGCAAACGGCTTCTCCAACGCGCGCATTATCATGCGTCACATGGTGCCGAATGTGATGGCGCCGTATCTCATCATGATTACGGCTTTCGTCGGTCAGGCTATCCTGCTTGAGGCATCTCTCTCATATCTGGGGCTTGGTGTTCAGGAGCCGATTCCGGCGTGGGGCCTGATGCTGCAGGGTGGTGCGGAAGAATATGCCGAGAGCGCGCCGTGGGTAGCCATCTGGCCCGGCGTTGCCATCTCGCTCGCCGTGTTCGGGTTCAATCTGTTCGGCGACGCGGTTCGCGATACACTCGACCCGAAATTGCGCTCCCAGTAGAACGGCGCTTTCACGGAAAACGATTTGGCCGGCGCCTACGGGCGCCGGTTTTTTATTCGGCCGCCGCCTTGTGCGCAGGCCGCTTGTTGTACTTGTCGCGTAGCTCGTCCCATTCATCAGCGCCAAATCGGCGAAACACGTCCAGCGGACTCATATCGCCTGGAGGCTCCGGAAAAGCATTGGTCTCCTTGAGCTCGGTGAGCAATTGATCGCACAAGCCGACGACACTGCGAAACAGCAAGCTCGGAAGTATCGCGAGTTTGTATCCCATTGCTTCCGCTTCGCTAAGATCAACCGAAGGCGTCTTACCTCGATGCACTACATTGAGCAGGCAAGGGCCATTCACGACCTTCGGCACCTCCCGCACCTCATCAAGCGTCTGCGGCGCCTCCACGAAGGCGACATCCGCGCCAGCATCAAGCGCTGCGTTGGCACGTGTGATCGCTTCCTCGTAACCAACGACCGCACGGGAGTCGGTGCGCGCAATAATCATGAAGTCAGGATCGGTTCGGGTATCAACCGCGGCTCTTATCTTGGCAAGGTAATCGTCGAGCGGGATGACTTGCTTGTCGTCGAGATGACCGCACTTCTTGGGGAACTCCTGATCTTCCATATGAATGGCGGCAATCCCCGCACGCTCGAACTCCTGGATGGTGCGCACCACGTTCAGTTCGTTGCCGTAACCGGTATCGGCATCGGCAATGACGGGCACATCCACGCAAGCATTGATGCGGGCGGCGTTTTGCACCATTTCGGTAAGCGTCAGGAGCCCGAAGTCCGGATACCCCAATGACCCCGCGGTACCCGCACCCGTCATGTACACGGCTGAAAAACCCGCACTGCCGATCATGGTCGCGGTGAGACCATCATATGCCCCCGGGGCAATCGTCATGCCCTCGCCTTCAATCAGTTTCCGGAATGTCTTTGTCTTGCTCATGGCCGTTTCCCAGTTTGTTTTTCACGTGGCTATGGATGTTCAATTCGCCCGTTTTTTACTCCCGTTGATATGTGGACTCAACTTCGGATCGCTTCGAGATATGGAACGAGCCCGCCGGCTTCCACAATTTCAAGCAGATGCGCGGGCACGGGCTGACACGCATAAGACTCTCCGTTCGTGAGATTTTTCACCTCGCCCTTTACCGGGTCGAGTGTAAGGCGATCGCCCTCCCCGATACGCCCTGCATCTGGGCATTCAACCACGAGAAGGCCAAAATTGAGCGCGTTGCGATAGAAGATACCGCCGAATGAGGGCGCGATTACTGCAGCAACTCCGTGATGATGCAGCGCTTGTGCGGCTTGTTCACGCGACGATCCAATGCCGAAATTCCGGCCACCAACGACGAAGTCGCCTGGTTTCACTTCGGATGCGAAGGACGGGTTCACGCGGACGAGGCAATGCTTCGCAATTTCCTCGATGCTGCCCTTGAGCGTCCCGCCCGGTGCGAGCTGATCGGTGTCTATGTTTTCGCCGAACACCCAGGCGGCGCCACCTTCCCCGCTCATATTCTAACTCCCATTGAGAAATTCACGCGGATCGCGGATTTCCCCGGCAACCGCCGCTGCCGCCACCGAATAGGGCGAACCGAGATACACCTTCGAAGACTGCGCGCCCATGCGGCCCTGAAAATTGCGGGACGTCGAGGAGATACAAACCTCGTTTTCATGCAGCACGCCACCGCCAAATCCTGCACAGGCACCGCACCCGGTCGGCATCATCACCGCGCCTGCCGCCATGAGCTTCGAAAGCGTTCCGTCGTCCTGTGCCGCCATCATGTCCTGGCGCGATGCGGGCGCCACCAGAAGACGGCTTCGGGAGGCAACCTGCCTCCCCTCAAGCACTTCCGCCGCCATGCGCAAGTCGGCAAGCTTGGCGCCTGTACAGGCCCCGATATAGGCCTGGTCGATCTTGATCCCCTCATAAGAGCTGGCAGGTGCGGTATTCGCCGGGCTGTGGGGCGCTGCTACGAGCGGTTCCAGTGCAGACCCGTCAAAGGTGTGGCTCGCAAAATATTCAGCGTCAGCATCGCTTTGCCATGGGTCAATTTCACCTGGATCGCCACCCGCGTCGCGAATATAGGAGGCAGTCGTTTGATCCGGTGCAATCAGTCCGGCCTGAGCACCAAGCTCAGCAGCCATGTTTGAGAGCGTCATGCGCTCTTCCATTGTAAGGTCGTCAATCAGCTCGCCGGTATATTCAACCGTTCTGTATTCAGCACCACCAAGGCCGAGTGCCTTGCACAATGCGAGATTGATGTCCTTGGCGCAAACCCCAGGGCCGAGCTTACCTTTCCATTCGATGCGGATGCTTTCCGGCACACGGATCCAGGTTTCGCCCGTGACGAGCACACCGGCCATATCCGTCGAACCGACCCCGAACATGTAGCAACCAAAGGCCCCACCAGTGGTTGAATGGCTGTCACCGCCGACAACGAACATTCCGGGTTTTAGGTGCCCACCCTGGGGCAGCACTACGTGACAAATGCCGACCATGTCGTAGAAGGCCTTAACATCGTTGGCGAACGCCCAGCGCCGTGTCTGATCAAGGATTTGGGCGCTTTGCGCGTCCACCGCCGGGACCCAGTGATCACTCACGAGCACAATCTTGTCCGGATCCCACACTTTGGCGCCGAGACGCTCCAGAATGGGCTCAAAACGCCTCGGTCCGCTTGAATCGTGCATCATGGCGAGATCGACCTGCGCGGTGACTGTCTCGCCCGGCTTGACCGAGTCTTTGCCCGCTGCGCGCGCAATCAGTTTTTCAGCCAGGGTTTGTCCCATCTGGATATTCCTCCATCGCAGGCGCGATATGAACATCTAGCATGGGATCAGGCTACGACGGACCGGCAAAACAGCATTTTTCTTTTTTTGTAAGTGGATGCGCACTACTTGCGCCATGATGCGCGCTTCGCCCTGAATCCGAACCATCACACAACGGAAATGTCATGAAGCTCGCAATTCTCGACGACTATCAAAATGCGGCCATGCGTGCAGCCGACTGGGACGCACTCGGCAATGATACTGACATTGAGATTTTCAACGAACATCTGGGTACGGATGAAGATCATATCGCCGCTACGCTCCAGCCCTTTGATATCCTGGTTGCCATGCGCGAGCGCACACCTTTTCCCAAATCGCGGATCGACCGGTTGCCTAACCTCAAACTGCTGGTCACCACGGGCATGAGGAACCTCTCTATTGACATGGATGCCGCGAGATCACGCGACATCGATGTCTGTGGAACGGCCATGTTGGGCTATCCCGCAGCCGAACACGCAGCCGCCCTCATCACTGATCTGTTCAAAAAGATTTCCCGCGAGAACCAGGCTATGCATGAGGGCGGTTGGCAGGCCTGTGTGTCGGAGGGAATGAACGGCAAGACCCTAGGCATTCTTGGACTTGGAAAACTTGGAGAGCGCGTTGCCCGTTTTGGGCAGGCGATGGAAATGGAAGTTATCGCATGGAGTGAAAACCTGACCAAAGAGCGGTGCGATGAGGTCGGTGTTGAACATGTTGACCGAGATGCGCTGTTCAGACGGTCTGACGTCCTCTCGATCCATTTGTTGTTGAGTGACCGCACCCGTGGGCTTGTCGATGTTGATGAACTCAATCTCATGAAACCGAGCGCCTATCTGGTGAATACCTCGCGTGGTCCGATCGTCAATGAGGCAGCACTGATTGACGCGCTGAGAAGCGGTGGGATCGCTGGCGCCGGGCTCGATGTTTACGATGTCGAACCGTTGCCAACGGATCATCCCCTTCGAGGCCTCGACAATGCGGTGCTCACCGGACACACCGGCTTTGTTGTTAAAGAGCTTTATGAGTTGGTCTATGGCGAAGCGGTGGAGAATGTCGCTGCTTGGTTGAAGGGCGGGCCCATACGTGTACTCAACGCCAATTCCTAGCATCAGACCTATCGCTTAAAGGGCCGACGCGTTATTGTGTGAGAAACAAAGCTCGCCATAAGAATCGGGCAAAAAATCGGTGCGCCGTTCAGGCGTTGAAATCCCATATCGCGAGAGACTCCATGCCGGCGTGGCGGCACCATTTTGCCCCGTTTGAACTCAAGCGCGTGGCGCTTATCACCGCAACACTGATCATCGGCGTTGCCGGCGCCTTAGCATACGCACACACCGAATTACCGCTTCCATGGTTTCTGGGATCGATGATCGCATGCCTGATCGCCCTCGCCCTGCGCGTGCCGATCAAGTCGTCGCGGCCACTAACCCGGCTCATGCGCATCGTGCTGGGACTGGCTATCGGCAGTTCATTTACGCCGGAGATGATTGATCGTGCCGGCGAAATGGCCATCAGTCTGATGTTTGTGCCACCGTATGTCGTGTTTCTCGGTATCCTCGGCTATCCCTATTTCCGTCTGTTTCCCGGTTTTGACCGGGTGACAGCCTTTCTGGCTGCAGTGCCCGGCGGGTTTCAGACGATGGTTGCAATTGGCGAGGATTGCAAATGCGACCTGCGGCGACTGTCCATTGTTCACAGCACCCGCATTCTCGTGATCGTCGTTCTTGTGCCTCTGTGGATTCAGTTTTCGGGTTCCATCGATCTGTCGCGCTCCATACCCGGCACCGAAAGTCTCTCAGCGCTCACGCTTCAGGATGTTCTTATTCTTGTTGCCTGTGGCATTGTTGGCGACTGGGCGGGAAGACGCGCCGGCATCTCGGGCGCGGCAATTATCGGCCCGATGCTCGCCAACGGGACGCTGCATATTTTCGGATTGGTGGAGACGCGGCTTCCGTTGGAACTGGTCAATGCTGCACAGCTTGTGATTGGCGTACACATCGGCTGCCAGTTTCTCGGACTAACCTTGCGCGATATCGCCACCACGGTTTCAGTGGCGTTTGGCTATGCGCTCGTGCTGCTCATCGGTGCGGCCCTTTTTACCGCACTGGTGGTATGGGTCACGGGCATAAATGAGTATGCCGTGGCACTTGCATACGCACCCGGCGGCCAGCCTGAAATGAACCTGATCGCGCTGGTGCTGAATTTTGACCCCGCTTACGTCGCACTCCACCATTTGCTTCGCGTCATGGTGATTGTGGTCGGAGCGCAATTCATCATATCCCGTTTCCTGACAACGAATGAGCGCGAGGATGAGAAGGCATAGTCTTTGCGCAGATCGAATTGCTATACTGCCGGCAAAACAAGACGCACAAGAACACCGGGAGGACATGACGTGCCGCAAACAGTAAAATCCGCCGCAGCAGTGAATACGCTCGACATCCGTCCCGTTTCAGGGGCACTGGGTGCAGACATACTCGGCGTCGACCTGTCTCAGGAACTGAGCGATGAGATCATCGCGGAAATTCGCCAGGCGCTGCTCGACCATCTGGTGATCTTCTTCCGCGATCAGGACATCACTCCCGAGCAACATCTCGCTTTCGCCAAGCGGTTCGGCGACACAGTTGAATACCCACTTGTGAAAGGCGTCGAAGGCTACCCCGAAATCATGCTGGTGGTAAAATATGAGCATGAGAAAATGAACTTTGGCGGGCTTTGGCATTCCGACACCACATATCTGGACATCCCTCCCATGGGCTCAATCCTGGTCGCCCGTGAGTTGCCGCCCCATGGTGGCGATACGTTGTTTGCGAACATGTACCTCGCCTACCAAACCCTGTCGGAAGGCATGAAAGAACTGCTGGATCCGCTCAAAGGTGTCAGCGTCTCAAACCGGCCACGAGTGCAGGCTACACGCCAGGAACGCATGGCCGACAGCGCCAAGGTCGAACCGGAAACGGTTCTGACCGCCATTCACCCCGTTGTCCGCACCCATCCCGAAACCGGCCGCAAGGCTCTTTACGTCAATGGCGCACACACCATTCGTTTTGACGGAATGAGTGAAGCGGAGAGCGAACCACTGCTTGATTATCTGTTCGAGCACCAGGTGAGACCTGAGTTCACGTGCCGTCTCAGATGGGAACCCGGCACCATCGCGTTTTGGGACAACCGTGCCACGCAGCACAATCCGATCAACGATTACCATGGTTTCAAGCGGATCATGCATCGCATCACCATCGCCGGCGACACACCCAGCTAAAAGACCGCCAATCCAGAGGACATAGAGATGGACATACGCAGGACCGCCCTGATCACCGGCTCGGGAAGAAACATCGGACGCGCCACCGCGCTCGCCCTGGCAGCCAGGGACATCAATGTCGTCCTGAATGGGTCGCGCGACAAGGACGCTTGCGATGCCGTTGCTGCGGAAGCTGCAAAACTTGGCGTCGAAACCCTCGTTTCCATGGGCGACGTCGGCAGTGCCAAGGACTGCCGGGAGATTGCCGGCGCTGCACTCGATAAATTCGGTGCGGTAGACATTCTCGTCAACAATGCCGCAATCCGGCCCGAAAGCCCGTTCCTCGACATGGACGAGAAAGAGTGGAACCGCGTACTCGCGGTGGACATGTCTTCCGCATTCTGGCTGTCGCGCGCTTGCCTGCCCGGCATGATCGACAAGGGCTGGGGACGCATCGTCAACATTGCCGGCATGAACGCCATTCACGGTTACAGCGGACGGGCACATGTTTCCGTCGCCAAGCACGCCGCCTGGGGTCTGACCAAGGCTCTTGCCAAGGAATTTGGCGCGCGCGGAGTATCGACCAACATCATCTCACCCGGTCCGATTGCCGGCGATCATCCCGATGACCTGGAGATGGCGGCGCATATTGCTGCTCAGGAATCAAAAATTCCGCTGGGTCGGCTCGGATTGCCAGAAGAGATCGCAGCTACTGTCTGCCTTCTATCCTCTGATGAAGGCGCGTTTATCAACGGCCAGCTTATTCAGGTAAACGGCGGCACTCAAACTTGAGGCAAAGGCTTCATCACAAACTGGTGTTGGACCGTCTGGAGCCTATGACAGGCGTGCAGGTATATCCTAGAATTTCGTGTTTCCGTCATCAGACGGCTCACGCATAATTTCTTACAGGCAGGAGGTACCTTGGCACACCGCTTTCTACTCGTCTTGCGCTACGCGCTGATCAACATCGTAGCGGCCGGGCTTATTGCTGCGGCATGGATGCAGGACTGGCTCGCGGGGCTTTTTGAGCCTGACACGGCGGTCCTGTCGGGCATCATATTCGCCGTATTCCTGTACGGGCTTGTGTTGTGCGGAGAAAAGGTATGGCGGACGTCTCTCGCAATCAATGATCTGAAGGCTGGTGGAAAGGTCGCCGCGGCGCGCGTTTCGGAATACATGGCTGCCGCGCGCACAAAAAATGCGGAAAGCCGCGCCATCCAGATCAACATGCTGCGTCTGAATCTTGCCCACAACATCCAGATCGTCCGCACCATTGCCAATCTGCTAGTGTTTCTCGGCCTCATTGGGACGGTGATCGGTTTTATTGTCGCGCTGTCGGGTGTGAACGCGCAGGCCGTGTCCCAGGCCGACAGCGTCGCCACCATGGTTGCGACGCTAATTCAGGGCATGTCGATCGCGCTTTACACGACGTTGCTGGGCGCGGTGCTCAATGTCTGGCTCAACGTGAACTACCGGATACTATCAACCGGCACGGTCAACCTTATTTCCGAAGTCGTCAGATTCGGAGAGAGCAAGTGACCCCGCTCGATGAGTTCGAGGACGATAATACCGATACCGTCTTCCGTGATGTCATCCTGCTCACGCTGGTCGGCTTCGTTGCCATGGTCATCATGCTTCTGCCGCACATCCAGAAAAAGGAAGAGGACGCAGAGGACCATAAAGCGCCAGGAAATGTCATTGTCGAATTGCATTGGCCCAGCGACATGAATGTGGACGTGGATCTCTGGGTAAAGGGACCAAAATCAACGCCCGTCGGATTCTGGAACCAGGGCAATGACGTGTTCAACCTGCTGCGTGACGACCTCGGCATTGAAGGTGACGCAACCGAAGAAAATTATGAGATCAGTTACAGCCGTGGCATTCCGCCAGGTGAATATATCGTCAATGTCCATATGTATGGGGTCGTACCCTCCGGAAAGAACGTGCCCGCCAAAGTCGTCGTCTCGGTGCGAAGCAAATATGATTCCGCCCGGCAAATACTCGTGACCACGGTAAAGCTTCGCGAGCGCAATCAGGAGGAAACGGCATTTCGCTTCCGCCTCACGGGTGACGGCGATCTGGTGGAGGGAAGTGTTTCGACTCTGCGGCGCCCGCTGATCACGGGCTATCGGAGCCGCCGAAACAAGAAGGAATAGACGGATAGGAGCGCGTCATGGACGTCATCTACTATATCTTCGCAGCCACCGTGGGCACTGCCGCCCTGCTCGCGAGCATCGCAATCTGGGCACCACGAAAAACACCCATAAGAGTATTGGCGCTTGCCGCGATGACGCTGTTCATGCCGATTGTCTATGTCCAGTTCGTCGGCCTGCTTTCAAAGCCCAAGCCGGTCGAGTGGGCGTGGCTTGAGCGAGATGTCGATCGCGCCGAGGTTCTCAGTGTCAGCTTTGATGAAGGCAAGGCTATTTACATGTGGCTGCGATTGAACGGCATGATTGAGCCACGCTTCTATTCGCTGCCCTGGCGACAGCAGGATGCGGAGGATTTGGAGGATGCCATGGAGCAGGCCTCGCGCACGCGTTCCAGCGTTGTGGTCACTGATCCATTCTCGAAACGCTCCCTGGAAGAGCGTGGCGGGATTTCGGTCGAGATAATTCCGCCTGCAACGCAACCGCTCAAGAAGCCGCAAATTCCGCCTCGGGTCTACAATCCGCGCAATCCGGAAATCTAGAGCGAGCTCGCCGCGTTACTTCCGCTTGGGTGTTTTTGTGTAATCAGGAATCCACAAGCGCTCGGGAATAAGCCCAACCACCGCATTGACGACAGGCAGTGTGAGCCTCGTAAAATGGTAAGCGAACGGCGTCGCACAAACCCAGGCCACCACAATAAGAGCCGGCGCGATGCCGCCGATGATATCGTCCGTGAGCCAATGCGCCCCACCGACCAGCCTGGGAATGTTGAACACAACCGCCAGCGCCAGCATCGCCAGGAAAACCTTCCGATTTGCGTAGTACCAGAAATAAAACGCGATCGAGAACAGGATAAAGGCATGGTCGCCGGGAAAACTGTAAATCGAAATGTCTTTGGTTTCGAACCCCGGCATCAGCTTGGTAAGCCGCAATGCATCATCGATGACGAGTGTTGGCGAATAACGCTGAAAGTTGAAAACGAATTTGATCAGCAGATGCGCCGTAAACGGGATGACCAGAAGTGGAACCGTTAACGCGCCAAGTGCAGCTGCACGCCTGTTTTGTATGTCCCGTCGTTCTCCCCAGACCCACCAGATGATAATCGCTGCACACAGGGAGCCTGAAACCAGATCTACCGATCGGTGATTGGCGAACGCCCAGAAATTCAGCCACCCTTCTCCAAGCGCGAGAGAGCCATTCAGTACTTTGAACACCGCAATGTCGAGCAAGTCCCACAAATTCCGTGTGGGAGGGAAAATCCAGCTTACAATCAACACGGCGGCGGCGACGTGCGAGCCGATAAATGGACCTCGCAGCCAGACGTTTCCAGGCGTGCTGGGGTCTCCGGCCAGCACACGCGTGCCACCGCGCGTTTCCACGCTATGTTTTGTCTCAGACGCCAGAGTATCCGCCCCCGCTGCCTGCCTTTCATCCCATAGCCAGAACAAAATATGCAAGCGCCATTGACGCCGTACCGGGACATCCGGTGGACGCCACTGAAATCTCTATGTCTTGTAGCTCTGGTCTTCGCGGTCGAGTTTGCGCAAAAGTGCCGGCCATTCCTTGGTGCCGACCGGGCGATGGCCTTGCGGCGAATTGGCGATGCGATTTCGTTCGATCGTGACGCGCTGCACTTCTTCGGGTATTTCCACTGCCTCGGCACCCGATTGCTGGAAGGCAAGCTGCATGCGGCAGGCGCGTTCGGCGCGGTACATCCAGACAAATGCTTCCGCTACCGTGCGTCCGACCGTCAAAAGCCCATGATTGCGAAGGACCAGAACGCGGTTGTCACCGAGATCGCGCACCAGACGCTCGCGCTCATCAAGGTCGGTCGCGATGCCCTCATAGTCGTGATAGCTGGTCGTCGCGATCACGGTGAGAGCGTGCTGGGTCAGAGGCAAAATGCCCTGTTTCTGGGTGGCAACGCCAACGCCTGCGTTCGTGTGCGTGTGCATGACGCAGGCCAGTTCGGGCACTGCCATATGCACCGCGGAATGAATGACGAACCCGGCCGGATTGACGTCGTAATCGGTGGGCGAAAGGACATTGCCCTCCTCATCAACCTTGATGAGCGACGACGCGGTAATCTCCTCAAACAGCAGGCCATAAGGATTGATGAGGAACTGGTCCTGTGCATCGGGCACGCGCACTGACAGGTGCGTCCCGAGCAAATCGGTCCAGTCAAACATGTCGACAAGTCGGTATGCAGCGGCGAGGTCGACGCGGGCTTGCCATTCGGCCTCACTCATCTGTTCGCGGTAATCGTCTGCAGCAACCATCTTCTTGTGTTCTCCTGATTGTGCCGCCTAGCGGCCCTTGAACTCCGGTTTGCGCTTCTCCATGAAGGCACGGCGCCCCTCGATATAATCTTCAGAATCGAAGCAGGCCTGAACCATCTCTTCCAGCGTCTTGAGATCACGGTCTTGAGGATCTTTGGTGATTTCGCGCGCAGCGCGCTTGACCGCGGCGATCGTCAACGGCGCATTCTGGCCGATCCGCGTCGTGATGTCGGACACGGCCTCGTCCAGTTGATCGTCCGGCACGGCCGCGTTCACCAGGCCCATGTCGTAGGCTTCCTGAGCGGAGAATTGTCGCGCGGTATAGAAAATCTCCATCGCCCGTGAGACGCCGACAATATCCGACAGCCGCTTCAGGCCATCATAACCGTAACCCAGCCCGAGCTTCGCCGCGGGAACGGCGAACCGTGCGCTTTCGTTGCAAATTCGCATATCGCAACACATGGCGAGAGCGGCACCGCCGCCGATACAGTAGCCCTGGATTCGTGCCAGCGTCGGTTTCGGGAAGTTATAGAGCCGCTCATATGCCGCCTTTGATGCTGCAGAATAGGCTGCAACCGCCTCCTTGGTTGCGCGCTCCGATTCAAATTTCGAGATATCTGCTCCCGAGACGAATGCCTTGCCGCCGGTGCCGGTTACAACAAGAACACGGATGTCGTCATCTGCGAGATGATCATCCATGACCGTGCTCATGGCCTCCCACATTTCCAGAGATACAGCATTGTGCCGTTCGGGATTGTTGAAGATCACCTGACCAACCGCACCATCCTTGCGGCCAATGAGCTTTTCGTCAGTTGCGGCAATATCCAGCATTGAATGTTTTCCGTGGGGTTTGGAGATGGGCTAAATAACGCCCCTGTCGTGCAGGCCTTTTATGTCTTCCGCACTGTAGCCGAGCGAACCCAGGATCTCATCTGTATGCTGACCACGCTTTGGCGGCGGCATGCGCACGCCGGTTTCCATGCGGCTCATGATAATCGGCTGGCCCAGGAACTTTGTCTCGCCGCGCTCATAACTCTCAGCTGACCAAGATAGTCCCAAATGGTTCACCTGGGGTAAGGCGAATACCTGGTCGATGGTATTGATCGCACCACAGGGCACACCGGCTTCATTCAGCCTGGCAATCCAGATTTCGCTCGTATCGGTAGACGTGCTTTTTTCAATCAGCACATTGAGAGCGTCGCGGTTCTTCTGGCGGGCGGCCAGATCCGCAAAGTCCGGGCTATCAAGTTCCTTGTCGTTGAGGGTTTCCTTCAACAACTCCCACATGTGCTGACCGGAGCAGGCGATATTGATATAGCCGTCGCTCGTCTTGAACACGCCGGTCGGGATGCTGGTTGGATGATTGTTGCCAGCCTGGGGTGGTATCTCGTTCG
>Ga0209633_10000040_pt1 | contig 153814 bp, 121 predicted proteins | sample Cruoilmetagenom1_FD_187290 | JGI IMG/M metagenome (GOLD analysis project Ga0209633, IMG submission 187290) | Oil polluted marine microbial communities from Coal Oil Point, Santa Barbara, California, USA - Sample 1 (SPAdes) (version 2) | ecosystem: Environmental > Aquatic > Marine > Oil seeps ... | reverse complement strand
AGGTTTAATTGCTTATTGCTGGTTTCCCTATAAACCCACCATCAAAAACATGCCTCAGCAGAGACAGGTAGCCACATTGTAAATAGTATCAATGAGTTACAATGTGGCTTATCCCGAACTGGGGTTATAATAGTTAGCAGTAATTTTAGTATTAAAAAAGACGCCTGTTTATGGGCGTCTTTTTTATTTGTCTATCCTTATCACTATGTTCATGCCTACCGCCATCATTAAGACCAAGCGAGCCAGCTCTTTAATAAATTACTCAGCGCTTTATCTTCATAGGTCGCCACCTGACAGTAATCAACTCCGGCCGCTTTTAAGCCATGCTCAAAGCTGTCTAAATGTCGTGCACGCTGCTGTGGATACCAAAATACCAATAAAGCCCGATAGTCGGTCTCAGAGGCGCGAATACGCTTGGCCACTAATTCCGCTTTGCTTGCTAATACGTCTTCCGCAAACATCACCATATCGACTTTTCTATGCTGCATCTCATCGATAACGAGCTGTTCATGTTGATAGCAGATGACATGCGCGCCCAAACGCTGCAATTCATCCGCTAAAGCGCCACTATCTTGATAGTAGTAATAGACGATAACTAGCCCCGTCAGCAGATACTGCTGGCGCGATTGGCGTTGAGTGGACAGCGGAATAGTAACAATAAACTCAGTCCCTACGCCAAGCGTACTATCAACATCAATGCTAGCCCCCATTAACTGCGCCATTTGCTTAACGACAGGCAAACCAATACCCGTGCCTTCGTACTGGCGAGTTTGTGATGAATCTACTTGAAAAAATGGATTAAAGATATCGTCTATAAAACTGCTATCAATACCGATACCCGTATCTTTTATCCGAATCTGCCAGCGATTGCTATGATCGAAATGGGTCAATTGCGAAGTAAGGCTCACCTGCCCGACTGGGGTAAACTTAATCGCATTGCTCAGCATTATCGATAATATTTGCTGAATTTTTTCGGCATCACCTTCAAGGCTATAATCAATATGATGGATATGGCTAACCAGTGCCAAACCTTTTTGACTGGCAATAGGCTCAAATTCTGCCAACAGGTCAGCAATTAATTGTAGTGGATTAAACTCAATTTTTTTTAGGCTAACCTGCCCTTTTTGAATCTGGTTAAGCTGAATGATTTGATTCAAAGCTAAAACTAATTTATCACTACCATTGCGAACAATATCGATCGCATCTTTTTGTTCATCATTAAGGTGTTCATCATCTAGCAGTTGTAGGCCGCCAACGATAGCATTAAGTGAGGTTTTTAACTCATGGGTAATCATGCTTTGAAAGTTATGCAGCTGCACATCGAGCGATACATCTTTTTGATGCAATTGCTGCTCGAAAACCGCGAGCGCTTCATAATCTTGTTTCGATTGTTGCAGGCGATTGAATAAAGTCGTAAACGCATGCTTAATTTGCACCAACTCTTGAAACTTAAAGCGTTGCGGAATCACTGGTAATTGCTCAAGCTCAGGGTTTTTAATAACAATGTCACAGACTTCATTCAGCGTCGCAATATCTCTGGAAGGCCAATTCAATTTGCGCAAAATAAACAACGCCCAAATAATCGCTAATACTGTCGTCATCACCCATAACCATAGATTGCGTTGCAGCCAGTTTGCACGCAGCGCCGTCACATCCAAGGTAATATTGATATAGCCTACCAAAGTATCATCCGTACTTAACTCACTTGGCGGGGTTTCTTGAAGCGTAACATCTGGCAGAGCGCTAGCTGTCTGCTGCTCAGTGTTGGTGTTAAATTTGGCATTATCACTAGCCATAGATAGCGTGCTACTACCATCAGTATAATATCCAATGACTAGATAATTAAAACTAACAGTATTAGCAAAGAGCGCATTCATCCAATCATCTCTAGATAAATTTCTATCGACAATAGGCTGCGAGGTTGAATAAAACAAAATACTTTCAATATTCTGCTCATTTTCTAACAAAAATCGTACTTGCTCAGCGACTACTTCGTCGCCATCTACGCTCGCCGCACTAATGGTTAGCAAGTTCGCCAATTGCTGGGTATGCTGACGCACTTCTTTATAATGTTGCACCAAACCATAAACAAAAGACAATAGAAAACCTGCCAATACAGCCAAAATCATGGTCTGCATGATAGATTGCCAAATAAGCATGGGAAGGGTTTTTGTTGGGCGGTTGTTCATATCACTCAACTGAGTTAAGACAACATGTGATTATAGTATAAGCATATTATAGGGGTAATAAGCGCAATGCGACATTTTAATGTAACTTAAGAATGTCTTAAATTAAAAAATGCCATGACAACTGGTATAGTCATCATGGCAATTCATACTACAGAAAAGCCAAGGATAAAAAAACAGTAAAGATAAAATAAAACGGTCTTTATTTGCTAAAAAATATAAAGACAATCTTATCTCGCTAAATTAACGTTTTTTATCTTTGTTAGTGAATCTCGGCTTATCTTTGGTAGTAAATTTCTGCGCACGATTGCGCTCACGTTGGCGTAGCTGCTGCGCTTTTGCTTTGGTTGGCGTGTCGCTTTTATTGGCGTATGGATTATCATTTTGTTTAAAGATAACATTTAGCGGCGTACCCTCAAGCTTAAATACTTGACGGAATTGATTTTCAAGATAGCGCTGATAGCTCTTCGGTAGCGAAGAGGTTTGGTTACCATGAATAACAATCACTGGTGGGTTATGACCACCAATATGCGCAAAACGCAGCTTGATACGGCGGCCAGCAACCGTTGGTGGCGGGTTGGCAGCAACGGCATCTTGTAAAATCTGCGTCAAACGGTTGGTTGATACCTCAAACATCGACGACTGATAAGCACGCAAGATAGAAGGATATAAGTTACCCACGCCTGTACCGTGCAATGCTGATATTTGATGGATTTTTACGTAAGAGATAAAGTTGAAACGGCGATCCATCTCAATCTTAATATAGTTCTTTTGATCTGCAGTGAGACCATCCCATTTATTGATGGCGACTACCAAGGCACGACCCGCATCAAGCGCATAACCAATCATATGCAAATCTTGGTCGACGATACCTTCTTGGGCATCAATCACAATAACCGTGACGTTAGAATCGTCAATTGCTTGCAAGGTTTTAATGACTGAGAATTTCTCTACCTTTTCATCGATTCTGCCACGGCGACGGACACCGGCGGTATCAATCAATACGTAGTCTTTACCCTCGCGCGTATAAGGAATATAAATACTGTCACGCGTGGTACCCGGCATATCAAATACCACCACACGGTCTTCACCCAATAGGCGGTTAACCAGCGTTGATTTACCAACGTTTGGACGACCAATAATAGCCAGCTTTAAGCCTTTTGGCTCGACAACGTTTTCTTGCGTTGGCATATCAGCAGTCAGAACTTCTAGCAAGTTACCAACACCGCGCCCATGACTGGCTGCCATCGGATACGGCTCGCCCAATCCTAAGGCATAAAACTCTGCAGGCGCGGCATCGTGCGCGCCATCAACTTTATTGGCTACAACATAAACAGGTTTACCAAGGGTATGCAAAAACTTGCCAATCTCAGCATCGGCACCAATCATACCGGCACGGGCGTCGACCACAAAAACGATAATATCAGCTTCATGAATGGCAGTATGCGACTGCTCCGACATATAATCATCAATGTTACCGCTACCATCATCCGCTTCACCAATACCACCGGTGTCTACAACGATGAAAGATTTGTCTTCATAGGTTGCATCACCGTATTGACGATCACGAGTCAGCCCTGACAAATCAGCAACCAATGCCTGCCGACTTTTAGTGAACTGGTTAAATAAGGTTGATTTACCGACGTTTGGACGACCAATTAAGGCGACCACAGGCTTGATACTCATGGGTTACTCTCAGTGAAGGGCACAATGGCGGACAGCACGCTTACTCTTATCATAAAAATAAATAGCTGCACTTGACCGCGAATTTAAATAAATTATAAAAATAAAACGATAAAATTAGATAACAACGAATATAGTCAATTGGAAATAATATCAATATATGAATAGCCACGTGCTACAGATATAAATTCTAAAATGAATCGACTATATAGATAGCGCTATTATATATGAATAACGCAGCAATAACGCCTAATACATAGCGGTCGCATAGAGTACGCGAAAGCGACCGCTTAAACAAGCAATTTATACAAGGCACGAAACGCTGACTAAGCAGCGTTTTGTATTGATATAACTAGTACTCATGTCACTATAAGCAGGCTTATTTAATCAGTACAATCAAATAAGCAATGAGTTATAAAAATCTAGCGCGCCAACTGCCAGATAGCAACTTGCCCTGAGGTGCTTTGGGTCAGTAAGCGGCTACCTTGTACTTGTAGGCTACTTAATGCGCCTTTAGTCTGTACACGGCTAACGATTTTGCCGCTAGCAGGGTCAAATAAATGTACTACACCATCAAAATCACCGACAGCAATATAATTGCCAATCATTACAGGGTTGGTTAAATGACGATAAGCCAACTCTTCGCTTTCCCACAAAACTTCACCATTGCTGCGATTATAAGCAACTACTTTGCCGTCTAAGCTGGTTGCAATGACTTGCTGATTGTTCACCGCCAGTGATTTTAAGCTCGCAAGCTCATTGACAAAAAGCACTTGACGAGAAGCTAAGTCGATACCTAGCAACTGACCACTATAGCTGATGGCAAACAATTGGTTCTTATCGACGATAGGCATGCCATCGACATCGCTCATACGCTCAACTTCACTACTACCCGCACCGACACCAACGCGGCGTGACCACTGCGGTAGGCCATTATCGATAGTGACGGCATGCAAGCGACCATCAGCCGTAGCCAATAGTGCGGTTTTCGCATCTAGCAATGTTGGCGCTGCACTACCGCGTACGCTGATAGCTGGTACTTGGGTGGCAAACTGCCAAACCGACTGACCGTTCTGTAACGATAACCCATGTAAGAAACCATCGTTCGCCGATAAAACCACGCGGTTATTGCTGATTAAAGCAGGCGTTAGTACCGAACCGCTAAGCTGGGTCTGCCAACGCTTAGCACCAGTGGCACTATCAAACGCCATCACCAAGCCGCCACGGGTACTGATAATAGCGGTTTGGCTCAAGGCATCTAAGGCAACGCCGCCGGTAATTTGATCACCAACATTAACTGACCATAGGCGTTGACCGGCATTATCAAAGCCTATTAAATCACCACCGCGTGAGGCAGTAACGATTTGCGAATTGGCATAGCCCACTTGCAGGTCAAGCGGATCTTTACTACTGGCTTTTTTGCTACCAACATCGGTACTAAAAACCGGCTGCAATACACTAATTGGCTGCGCAATTTGCACCAATTTGACGGGGTCATTGACGACTGGTTTGATACCTCGATTACACCCAACGACTGCAGTTGCCATCACTGCGATTACGGCGACATGCATGGCCGTCGTTTTGATGGTCTTAGCGTTTATAGTTCTGTTTGAGCGAATAGCTTGAGTCATTATAGGGTCTCACTAGCAATAAATTAATCATTAATAAATTAGCTATCAGCAAGTAAACGGTGAGCAATAATAACCAGTACATAAATAAGCACTCATTATTAATACTACCCTCCTGACTTACTGCGCTACTTAGTTTTTAAAACAGTTTTTTAAAACGGTTTGTAGAACGATTTGAGGTATTACAATTTTTATTAAAATACTTATTAAAGCGTTAGCGCTCATATCTAGCACCAGCGATTATTATTGAAAATCTTTTTACTATCTATTTTCAACCTCTACTATTCAGCAGTTTCTACCGTATTTTCATCTTCAACCACTGATGGCTGTTGTGCAGGTGCTGCAGCTACCGCAGGTTCTTGGATAAGACTGGCTGGCGCCGCAATAGGTTCAGGTACGATACCCAAACTTTCCATCTTTAATGCCAATACTGCACGTGTTTCTTGACGGTTACGTAACAATTCCCAAGCATTATTGTAAGACTTAACCGCTGAGTCTTTATTATCTTGTGCCAGATAAATATCACCCAATAGCTCTTGCTGACTCGCTTCAAACGAGCTTGGCATATCATTATTGGCTTCAGCCAAGGCGTCGTCGGCATCACCAGCCGCTAGTAACGTCTTCGCATAGCGCAGACGGGTAATCGCTTCTAGGCCTGCATCGCCCAAATCGATTGCTAGTGCCTTTTTAAAGGTCTCACCAGCACCTTTAAAGTCATCGTTATCCACTTGTTGACGGGCTTTAATCATCAGCGCTTGCCATGCATAGACAGAGTTACCATGAGTGCTCACTAAAGCATCAATATCTTTGTCTAACTGTTTACGGCTCTCCGCCAGTGACGCTTGCGCCTCTGCTTCTAAATCTGGATTTTGCGACGCTAGGCTGACTTCCTCATTTAAACGCTGAATATCAGCATAATGGTCGGCTGCAACCGTATCGACACGCGCATGGTTATTTTGCCAATACGTCCAGCCGAAATAGGCGGCCAACGCCAATAAAATCGCGGTGACAATATAGCTGCCATACTGCTTTAACGCTTGCATTGAATTGTCTGTATTTGGCGAATTGGGTGTCAGAGCCATATATTTTTACCTGATAAAAGTGTTATTAAATGCGAATGCTAAAGCCACCATCGATTACTGGCGAACCAAGTTTTCTTTTACTAACGATCAAAGTTTTCTTTAGTCGATAGCCAATCTGTCGCAACCGTTTGTTGCTCACCCGTCTGCATATCTTTAATACTAATGGTATTATCATCGAGCTCTTGCTGGGCGATAATCACCGTCAATGCAGCGCCCGACTTATCCGCTTTTTTCATTTGTGCTTTTAAGCTGGTTGCGCTCGCCATTTTTACCCGTAGGTCAGGACGGCTGTAGCGCAGCTCTTGCGCATAGCCAATACCCGCACTATAAACTTCTGGATGAGCAACCACAAAAACGTCACAAGCTGGCAGCTCTGCAATCGGCGCCACGGCCTCGATAAGCAACAATAAACGCTCAAGCCCCATTGCAAAACCAACGGCTGGCTCAGACTTCACTGGTTTATTATGCCCTTTGTCATCAGGGCTACCGATAGATTTTAATTGCCCAATCAAACCATCATAACGACCGCCCGCACAAACGGTCGCTTGGCTACCAAGCTTATCAGTTACCCATTCAAAAACGGTTTTATTATAGTAATCAAGACCGCGTACTAAGTGCGGGTTAATAACGAACTCAATACCAAGTGCGGTTAAATACGCTTGCACCTGCTCAAAATGCGCCTTGCTCTCGGCACCCAAAAACTCAGCAAGCTTTGGTGCATCTACCAATAACGCTTGGGTACTCGCCTCTTTACTGTCTAAAATACGCAGCGGATTGGTCGTTAAACGGCGTTTGCTGTCCTCGTCTAGCTGCTCTTGCTTATCAGTCAGATAAGCAACCAGTGCTTCGCGATAAGCATGGCGCTCATCAAGCTCACCCAAACTATTAAGCTCTAAGCGCATCTCGTCTTTTAGACCCAATTCCTGCCACATCAGATGCGTCATAGCAATCAGCTCGGCATCAGCATCCGGTAGCGCACTACCAAAGCTTTCGACACCCAATTGATGAAACTGACGGTAGCGACCTTTTTGCGGACGCTCATAGCGAAACATCGGACCGATATACCAAAGTTTCGGCGTATCACCGCGCAATAAATTGTGCTCAATCACTGCACGTACTGCCCCTGCCGTACCTTCTGGACGTAAGGCCAATGGCGTTGGCGGCTCAGATTTATCGGTAAAGCTATACATCTCTTTTTCGACGATATCGGTTGCGCCGCCGATAGCACGGGCAAACAAGTCAGTTTGCTCAACGATAGGCAGACGAATATGCTCATAACCGTATCTGCCCAGCACATCAGCCAATATCGACTCTAAGTGCAGCCATTTTGCAGACTGTTCAGGCAAAATATCATTAAACCCTTTGATAGCTTTAATCATGGTACGGTCGCATCCTTAAATTTTTTAACAAAGTACTCTATTACTAATTATTTTTGTCGTGACGCTTACACATTAAGCTTTTAATAGCTCAGCGTCTTACGCTTACTTTATTACTTTACACGAATGATTTCATTCTCACGTTTTTTCGCCAAATCCTCGGCATGCGCACGTACCATGCCTTCGATCTCATCGACCAAATTATTGGTATCAATCAAATGGCTTTTTTCGCCCATACGGTAGACCAGTGATTTTGGTGCCGCGCCGACAATACCAATGTCCGCTTCTTTCGCTTCACCCGGACCGTTTACTTTACAGCCAATCACTGACAAATTCATCGGTTCACGGATATCTTCTAAACGTGATTCTAACGCCGTCATCACTCTAATGACATCAAACTCTTGGCGCGAGCAGCTTGGGCAAGCGATAAAGTTAACGCCATTTGAGCGAATATTTAGCGATTTTAAAATATCAAAGCCGATTTTAATCTCTTCTTCCGGCTCTGCGGCTAAGGAGATACGAATGGTATCACCGATGCCATCTAATAATAGCCCGCCTAAGGCAATCGCAGATTTAACCGCGCCTGTACGATAAACACCGGCTTCGGTGACGCCTAAATGTAGTGGATTATCAATCTGAGCCGAAATAAGACGATAAGCATCTAATGTCAAAAACACATTGCTGGCTTTAACCGACACTTTATATTGATCAAAGTTCAAGCGCTCTAATATATCGATGTGGCGCATGGCTGATTCGAGCATCGCCGCGCCGGTTGGCTCAGTATATTTACGCTGAATGTCTTTTTCCAATGAGCCGGCATTAACACCAATACGAATAGGAATATTATAATGCTTGGCACAAGCAACCACTTCACGTACTTTGGCGTCGCTACCGATATTACCCGGGTTAATACGCAGGCAGTCGGCACCAGCTTCAGCAACGGCCAAGGCAATTTTATGGTCAAAATGCACATCAGCTATCAAGGGTACGCTGACACGCTTACGAATTTCCGCAAAGGCTTTTACCGTATCCATCGTCGGCGTCGATACGCGCATCAAATCCGCCCCTGCTTCAACGCAGCGCTCGATTTGGGCAACGGTCGCTGCCACATCACAAGTATCGGTATTGGTCATACTTTGCACGCTAATCGGTGCATCACCACCAATCGCGACATCACCGACATATATTTTTTTAGTAAGACGACGGTTAATAGGCGCTGACGTTGACATAGACAAACCCTTTCATTGGAACAAATTGGAACGAAAAAAAACTGGAAACAAACATCGCTTTTATAACGCTAATAACTTTTTAACGCCAATAGCTTTCTTGAGACTAACAACTATTTAATATTAACAATAACTTAATATTAACAATATCGGTTTTAGAAATAGCAATCACTGGAAAAATTAGCGCTCACTTTAAAACCAGTTATTTAATAAACTGACCAACTAATAAACCAATTACTTAAAAACTAAGGCGCGAGCTCAAAACTGGCTTGCGTACCTGTAGCATAACTGTCTAGGGCTACCGCTTCTTGATTAAGCATCAAACTGACATTTTTAACATTATCAATCTGTACATTAAAGGGCGGCATACCAGATAATTGATAATTACCAGCAGTCTGCGAGCCAGCTATCAAGCTATTACCGGTAGCGTCAGTGATAGTGACGACAGCGGCATCTGTCAGCTTAACATCCAGCGTAGCTGGTGCCATACTTGCATCGCCGCCCAAGTTAAGTGCTGAACCAGAAGCACCAACGCCATTAGCATCGGTATCAATCGCCGCACCTTGCGCTTGTTCTAGCGCTGAGATGTCTTCACTGCTGGTTACTGGCTGCTGATTATTGTCTTTACTGGCATTACTGACCATACGAAATAGGAAAATCGCTAAGATAATGACGCCAATGACCGCGATGATTAGTAATGGATTAAAACGGATACGGTTATGAGTATCACGCTGCAGGGTACCCATCGGGCGTAATGGCGACTCAATATTGTTGGTTGAGCGCGACTTTAGCTCAGTTGGGTAAGCAGCATCGAAGCTATTGGCTATTTTTACTGGATCTAAACCCAAAAACTTTGCGTAGTTAATCGCAAAACCACGCGCAAACGCCGCCTGCGGTAAATCCGCAAAATTTTCATTTTCTAAGGCTTGCAAATGTCGTTTTAAAATAAATAACTCGGCGGCCGCGTCCTCCAAGCTCACTTGCTTAGTTTTGCGGGCTTGCTGCAACATGGCACCAAATGATCCCTGAGCGTTAGATTGAGTGTTTGATGATGGGGTGGTCATTTCCATGGTGCCTCTGGATTGTTAAGCCAAGTCTTAAGTTGTTTTGCTTCATCGCTTAGTGGATAAGCGGATAAAAGCTGCTGTGCCAATTGCTGGCGGGTTGCTATGTTATTTTGTGCTGCTGCAAGTTTGATACCTTGCAATAGCAAGCGCGGGCTAATACCCTGCCCTTGTACCAGCATCAAAGTTTCGTCATAAAGCCTTTGTGCTTGCTGCACACGCTGCTGCTCGAGTAATAAATCGACCAATTCAATGTGTGCAATCACACTATTGCGGTTGCCATCTAGGGCACGCAAGAACGCTTTGGCAGCGGCTGGATGATCATTCAGCTGAAGGTAAGTGCGTCCTAAGTTTTCTAACGCCCCAATACGACCTTCGTAACCAAGTGCTGCCCCTGCAATTTCAAACTGCGCCGCCGCCTCTTTATAGCGCTTCATCTGCGACAGATAAACGCCATAATTGTTGTGGGCTTGATCAAAATCTTTATCAAGCGTAATGGCTTTTTTAAAGTATTGATCGGCTTTTTCAAGATTAAGGCGACTGCCCTCTTGCTGCAACAAAACGCCCATCATATCATAGGCTGGCGCATAACGGCTATCGGCAGCAAAGGCTTTTTCAAGTTGACGCTGAGCGGTATCAAGCTCATTTTTGCGGATATATTGTGCCGCAAGTGAGGTGCGAACGCGAGCAATTTCTTGCTGATCCAAATTACGATTGTCACTCGGCCGCGTCGAGGTTTGATAAGGCGTACCACCGGTTAAATCCGTGGTCGTTGTACTCTGGCAACCGCTAAGTAGCAAGGCACTTAAAGCGCTGGCTAACAAAATAACGTTTGCGCCGCGCTTTTTGGCAATACGAACAACATTGACACTCAATTGCTGCGCCGTCTGAGAAATAAATGTTTGATATTTGAACTGACAAGGATTTTTAAAAGTCATCATAGCCGCCATCATAAAGCTGAGGTTCAATGCGTTCGATCTTCGAGGCATCAGTTTATTGACATACTCCCACCACTTTCGCTAAGCTCAAGCGGGGGATTCTAGAAGCAAACGCTCTTAGGCGACTTTCTCACGAATGTCACAAGTTTTCTGTTTCATCGGGCGACCTTTACTGCGTCCTCCCTCCACAGACAACACGGCATGTCCTGCCGCAAGAATATTTTTAGCTGCATTCACATCAGCATTTGCTTTATGCCCGCATTTGACGCACTCAAATTTAGCCTGAGTTTGTCTATTCTCTTTGGTAATATGCTGACATTGGGAGCAGGTCTGACTGGTGTATTGTGGGTTTATTTTGACAAGTAGCCCACCGCGCCAGTGCTGCTTGTACTCAAGCATATCAACCATCATGCCCCAGCCTTGATCTAAGATCGACTTATTCAATCCTGACTTGGCTTTAACGTTACGCCCTCTGTTTTCTAGTGTACCGCTTGCAGATTTCGACATATTGGCTACTTTTAAGTCCTCACAAGCAATCATGGCGTGGTTTTTGCTGATTGTGGTGGTGATTTTATGCAAGTAGTCATGGCGAATATTGGCGATGTGATGGTGTAATTTTTGAATCTTACGGTTCTGCTTTTTCCAGTTTTGACTGAATAAGACTTTTCTACTTAATTGACGCTGTAATGCGGCCAGTTTAATTTGATTGGCTTTAAAGCTGTTTTTGGATTGGATGTGCTGACCTTCTGAGGTAGTAATCAGTTTAGTGATGCCCAAATCAATCCCTATGGCGCTTGTAGAGGGGTGAATTGGGTTTTGATCCAGTTCTCGCTCCGTACCAAAAGACACGTACCAGTGACCTGATTTCTTGCTGATGGTGATGTTTTTAATGGTGCCGATGATGTCTTGCGATTTTCTAAACTTCACAAAGCCAATGCCGCTAGGTAGTTTGATGCGGTTGCCTTCAATACGGCAATACTTATCAAACTGAACAAGCCTAATTGAGTCGCAGCCATCAGATTTACGTTTAAATCTTGGCATCAGTTGTCGTAGTTGAATCTCTGTGCCATCGCTTAGCTTAAAGAACTTGGGTTTTCGGAGCTTCTTTTTATTTTCTTTGAGCCTAGCATGAACTTTAGGGTCGAAAAATCGTGACCAAGCAGAGGCGAGATCACGTACTTTTTGTTGTAAAGATACGGCGTTGGCATGGATTCTTAAGAAAGAAAAATCAGAATTGTTCTTTAAATCCATGATTTTATTAACCAAATTGGTGGCATTAATAAATTCATTTTTGGCAAACATCTCAAATGAGATCGCTAGCATTTGATTCCAAACAAAGCGTGCAGAGCCGACAAGATTATTTAGAATAATCTCCTGCTCTGCGTTAGGCTCAAGCCTAAATTTGTACGCTTTGTTGATTTTCATGGAATACTCTTTACAAAAAAACGAATATTATAATGCTTAACACTGTACCTATACATCGTTGATTTTAGTGTAATTTTAATGGTTGATCTATGTAAAGTTCCTAAGAACTATGCGAAACCTCATCCACACTCGTACGAGTGGAGGCGTCTTTATCGTTCAGATATGCTGATAGTAACACGACAATACAATAAATTGTTGCTTAATGGAGTCTGAGTGAAAGAGGCTAAAAAAACTCATTGCAGTACAGCTATTTTTTCTCCAGTAAATCGATTATATCTAAATTAAACAAGATAGCTACCACAATCATTTTTAATATTCTTTCAACTATTATTTTCCCGATCTTTAATACTTTGCTGCCAAGCGGCTGAGCGGCGCGTTCTGTCAGCGACTTGTCCAACCAATTGACCACAAGCGGCATCAATATCATCACCGCGCGTTTGGCGAATGGTGCAAACAAAACCCGCTTGGCTTAAGATATCACTAAAGGCATGGATACGATTATTGCTTGATTTGTCATACGGCGCATGTGGGAACGGATTAAACGGAATCAGGTTGATCTTACTTGGTAAACCTTCTAATAACGCCACTAGTTGATGGGCATGCTCATTACGATCATTGACGCCATCAAGCATGACATATTCAATTGTCACATGCTTTTTATGACGCGGATTGACATCATAAACGTAGTTTTTTGCGGCGGCAATCAGCTCTTCTAGCGGATACTTTTTATTAATAGGCACCAGCTCATTACGCAGCTCATCATTTGGCGCGTGTAAGGAGATCGCCAAGGCTACATCGATATCTTGCGCCAATTGGTACATTTTTGGTACGACGCCCGACGTTGATAAGGTGACGCGGCGCTTTGATAGCCCATAAGCATGGTCGCTCAGCATCAACTCCATCGAACCAACCACGGGTTTATAATTTAATAACGGCTCACCCATTCCCATCATAACGACGTTGGTGACGTTATTTTCCCATAAACTATGGTCAACGTTTTCTAAACTGTCATTGTCATCGGTCATATAAGAGGCATTTGCCACCCATAATTGTCCGATGATTTCAGCGGCGCTTAAATCACGCTCAAAACCCTGCTTACCAGTACTACAAAAGCTGCAATCTAATGCACAGCCCACTTGCGACGATATACATAGAGTTTTACGACCGTTTAATTTACTGTCATCAGCTGGAATCAATACTGTCTCAACCAATGAGCCACCCGTCACTTCAAAAACCCATTTACGCGTACCATCATCACTATATTGACGATGAATTACTTTTGGCGGAACAACACAGGCATTGGCTGACAATTTATCACGCAATGATTTGCTCAAATTGGTCATTTGCTCAAAGTCGGTTACACCCTGCTGATAAATCCATTTAATGACTTGCGTCGAGCGGAACGGCTTTTCGCCGAGGCTCTTAAAATAATCCGCCAGTTGCGCTTGGGTCATGCCCAATAGATTGGTTTTTGCCTGCGCCTCATCAACGAGCTTAATGCTATTCGCAGGCTTTGTTGGGATATGTTGGATGGGTGTTTGAGAAGTCGACATAATAGGGAACCTTTTTGCAGCCATTGCGATAAGCGCTGCAATTATTGAGATGGGCGTTGCCAGTCATACATTATGTATATACGTTATGTATGAGTGCAGGAGCAATCCATTATGAGCGCATTTTTTATCGAGGCATTGGTAAATACTTAAAAAGCATAAAAACCTGATGAAAACATGCTGATAAGGGATTGATAATGCTCAGTAAAACTAATAATGAGGCAAGTGACTAGAAATTTCAATGAGTCATTTTAATGATTCATAATAAAATACCGGAATATTATAATAGCTAAAACGGCTTATACCCTAAGATATAAGCCGTCTCGCCACACTAATTATTAATAACCAACATCATAAGCTGATATCAATAATTGTTGCTATTAACGCGTACGTGCACAAACTTCATCTTCATTGAAGAAGTAGCTGATTTCACGAGCTGCTGATTCAGCTGAATCTGAACCATGAACGGCATTTTCATCGATGCTGCTAGCGAAGTCAGCACGGATAGTGCCTTCAGCGGCGTCTTTTGGGTTAGTAGCGCCCATGATATCACGATGCTTAGCGATAGCGTTTTCGCCTTCTAATACTGATACCAATACTGGACCTGAAGTCATAAATGAAACTAGGTCATTGTAAAATGGACGTTCAGCGTGCTCAGCGTAGAAACCACCTGCTTTTTTATCATCAAGTTGCATCATTTTAGCGGCAACAATTTTTAGACCTGATTTTTCAAAACGGTCGTAGATAGCGCCGATGTTATTGCCAGCAACTGCGTCAGGTTTGATGATAGATAAAGTACGTTCGTTAGCCATGAAAAGCTCCTAATGGATGAGGGGGTTAAAAAATTGAACTAAAATAAGAAATGAAATAGCAAAGGGGTTATTTTATTTCTAACCACTAATTTTATCTCTGACCGCTATGTTGACTTAGGCTGACCAAGATGACTCATGCTTTACCAATACGAAAACATAAAATCAAGTAGTATGAGCGCCAACATAGGATTGCTGCCTATTATAATGATTGAGGCTATAAATGATAGGGTTAATTTAGGAAAGTCGCTTGTATAGAGCCAAAAACTGCTACTTATTTATCTATCATTACTCGTTCATTATTATAATAAAAAACCCCAATGCTCAGCATTAGGGTTTTATGAATTACTTATAACATAAGGTTATCACTGACTAAGCATCATACGGATCACGAAGTACAATCGTCTCTTCACGGTCAGGACCAGTTGAGATGATATCAACAGGGCAACCAATCAATTCTTCGATACGTTTGATATATATTTTGGCGTTTTCTGGTAGGTCGTCATAGTTGGTAATACCAACGGTTGACTCGCTCCAACCTTGTAGGGTTTCGTACTTAGGCGTTACTGACTCATAGAATTCAGCATCATGCGCGCCAGCACATTCAGTTTCAGGTAGGTTATAACCGACACCGATTAGCAATTCTTCTAGACCGTCTAATACGTCAAGCTTGGTCAAGCAGATACCTGACATAGAGTTAAGTACCACAGCACGGCGTAATGATTCGGCATCGAACCAACCACAGCGACGCGCGCGACCAGTCGTTGCACCAAACTCATGACCGACTTTGGCTAAATGCGCGCCAACATCATCAAACAATTCAGTTGGGAACGGACCGCTACCAACACGCGTGGTATACGCTTTAGTGATACCCAATACATAGTCTAAATACAATGGACCGATACCCGTACCAGTAGATACACCGCCCGCGGTTACGCTAGAGCTGGTGACAAACGGATAAGTACCATGGTCGATATCAAGCAACGTACCTTGCGCACCTTCAAACATCAGGTTCTTGCCAGCAAGACGTAATTGATTTAGGTCTTCGGTTACATCGGTAACCATACCTTTGATTTCTTCTTTCCACTCTTGGCAAAGCTTAAACGTCTCATCAAAATCAATGGCGTCAACTTTATAATACTGAGTCAGTTGGAAGTTATGATATTCGATTAAGTTACGTAGTTTTTCTTCTAAGTCATCACGGAACAAGTCAGCAAGCTTAATCGCACGGCGCGCAACTTTATCTTCATAAGCTGGTCCAATACCGCGACCTGTCGTACCGATTTTGCCAGTGCCACGTTTTGCTTCACGTGCTTGGTCAAGCGCTACGTGATAAGGCATGATCAATGGGCAGTTTGGTGAAATACGTAGGCGCTCACGTACTGGCACGTTGTTGTCTTCTAGCTCTTTCATCTCTTTTAATAATGCGTCCGGTGCTAACACCACACCATTACCGATGAAGCAAGTCACGCCTTCACGTAAGATACCTGATGGAATTAGATGTAAAACGGTGGTTTTACCATCAACGACTAGGGTGTGACCAGCGTTATGTCCGCCTTGAAAGCGTGCAACTGCTGCGGCTTTTTCGGTCAGTAAATCAACGATTTTACCTTTACCTTCATCGCCCCATTGGCTACCCAAAACTACGACATTCTTACCCATGATTAATCCTTACCTTGATGTATTGAGGTGTGTGCAATAACGGTTTAAAACTGAAATTATGCTAAAAAATATAATTAAAAGTCATTCTTTAGCGATTTAATAACCCAGTCATTTAATGATATTTCTTTAAATAGATTTTAGATTCAAGATATAGCTTTTAAAATTAAATAGCGTTTAAATTTAGATAGCTTCTAACTGCCACTGATTACTCGCAAAGTTTAAACGATGCGTCATAGCCGCTGGACGGTCATCGCACGTTAATGGCATAGTGACGCGGTAACCTTGCTGACGTAAGCTTGTGACCTGCTGCAATAATATTTGCATTTGTGCTTTATCAGCATTAGCCTGCTTTAATGCCTCATAATCAACCAATACAATAATCGGTGATTCAAGCTGCGTATGCGCCAGCAAACGGCTAACATCCATACTAAAGCCTGTCGCTTCACGTGACCGCTTAGCACTTAATTGCCCCACGCTCTGCATACCATCAAAGCGCCCGCCACGTACTAGCGGCTGAGTTTCGCTATTGATATAGCCGTTAAAGATAATACCGGTATGATAATGATAGCCCGACAGTTCGGTCACATCGATACTTACTGGCGTCTGCCATTGCATCTCTAAGTGTGCTTTTAGACGTTGTAGCTCATCGACAGCCGTCACAATGTGTGTATCTTGTTTGGCAGTATCTGACAGTGTGTCTAATAACTTTGCCATATCATGGCCAAAGCGGGCCAATGCGTAAAAATCATCACCCATTGTCAGTAACTGACAAACACGTTTTAGCTCTGGTAAATTTTTATTGGCATAAAGATGCATCAATTGCTCGGTGTCATTATCAGACAACTCAGCCAGTGCCGCTAAACGCTTGAATATCGCCACATGACCCAAGTCAATATGTAGGGCGGCGCTCATATCCAAGCTATTGACCATACTAAACAGCACATCTATCAGCTCAATATCGGCTGCAAGTTCGCCGCAACCAAATATCTCCGCACCCAACTGTAGCGGTGTCCGCGAGCCAAACAATCCTGAAGGCAAGGTATGAATGACATCGCCGGCGTAGCAATAACGCGCAATACCATTACCGCCGTGATGGGCATCAATACGCAAAATCTGCGGGGTAATATCAGCGCGCACGCCCATCAAACGACCGGTCAGCTGATCGATAATCTTAAAGGTTTGGCGCTTTAAATCTTCTGAGGCTTCACTTAATAAAGATTCAGTAAACTCAATCATCGGCGGATTGACCAACTGATAGCCATGACTAATAAGCTGCTGGATCAATTGATGTCTCAGTACTTCTTGCTTATGGGCATCTTCAAACAACACATCGACGACCCCATCAGGCAGCAGCCAGCTGTTATTGGCAACATCGCTGGCAAAGTTGCTTAGATATGGCAAGCCATTAGCGGTAGCACGATTATCAGCAGGCTGAGTCGCCGCTGGTTTTGTCGTATTTGACTGGGCAGGTTTTGCAGAATCAGAACTGGCAGACACAATGAATCCTTGTTTGGCGTATCGCTTACCAAAAACGCGGTACTGATGCGGTACTAAAAGGTTGTATTTACAATTGCAGGGATGTAAGGCGTTTTGTATTTTTGACGCGCAACATCACTGACCCAATTATCTATAAGCAAACTAGGTGACCGCAAAAGGGTGAGTAATAAGTATAAGTTAGGATGATAAGACGAGTATCTTTATGCGCTAAAATTTATGCGATAGAAAACTATGATAAATAATCAAGGCACTTTATGCTTTAGTTTAGCATAGCAGCCAAGCTTCGCCTAGTGACAATTAACCCCAATTACCATCTAATTCATGGTCAAAAGGTTTATAGCCTTCCTTATTAATAAGGTATGCATTCAGAACGAATAAATGAAAATAAAAAGTAATACCTATCATCGATAAGAGTAACACAGAGTTATTTATGCTAACTATCTTCCATGATTTTTACTTATTTTCTAGAACCCCGTTTCTTAACATCACTGCTTATTAGTATTACTGTTTCTGTCAGCCTGAAGCGTTTGCAGTCTGTTGCTTGCATAACGCCTTATCGGTAGACTCATGTTACACTAACACATATTTTATCTCGGAAAGCCTTATGTCAACTGATTACCACCCAAATCCTGCCATTAATCAAACCAACGTCCTCGGCACTGCCCTTGCCAGCTGTTGTTTTGACCCGCTTACTGGCTATTATCGCAATGGCTTTTGTCATACTGGCAACCACGATGTTGGTCAGCATACCGTGTGCGCTAAGATGACCAGCGAATTTTTAAACTTTTCTGCCAGTCGTGGCAATGACTTGATTACGCCGCTGCCTGAATATGGTTTTGCCGGTCTACAGCCTGGTGATTACTGGTGTATTTGTGCGCTACGCTGGGTTGAAGCCTTAGATTTCGATATTGCCCCGCAAATAAAGCTTGAAGCCTGTCACGAAAGCTTATTAAGTCTGGTGGATATCGAGACGCTAAAACGCTTTGCATTGTAGTTTGCAGAGAAGCAGTGTGCATAAAAAAATTCATTTTAGTCGCATGTCATAATCTATTTTAATTAATATTTATTTTATTTGATATTAACCACAGACTAAAGGAGAAGGTATGAAACAAGATGATGACCTGATTGTCAAACCGACAACTCGTATCACACCTGACTCTAATGTCAGCCTTATCGACCCTAACATGGGCGATGAGCGCTCTTATTTAGACAATTATGATAGCTATGACAGCTATATTTATGGCGATGCGGACGCGACGGTCGAGGATACGATTGAGACGATGACCGTCTATGACCCCGACTCTGAACGCTATGAAGATATCGATTTATCCAGCGATGACGAAGTGGTCAATTGCTATGCTTATTCGCGTAAAACGGGCGAAAAAGTGAATAAAGTGGCACTGAATGATGTCAGTCGCGCTTTAAGCAATAGTGGTCAGTTTATCTGGCTTGGTCTTTATGACCCAAGTTTAGAGACCATGGTCAAAGTCAGAGATGCTTTTGAATTACATGAGCTGGCGATTGAAGATGCCTTTGCCGAACATCAGCGCGCCAAGGTTGAGAACTACGAAAATGACATGATATTTGTGGTGCTACGTACCGCCAAGCTCGAAGACAATATCATTCGCTATGGCACTACCGCGATATTTATGGGCAAAAACTACCTGATTACCATTCGCAATGGTCCATCTAACTCTTATATGCCCGTACGCGAGCATTGTCATCGTCGCCCAGAAAAGCTACGCATGGGACCTATCTTTGTCCTGCATGCCATTCTCGATTTTATCGTCGATAACTATATGCCGATTACCGATCGTTTGGGCAGTTATCTACGCGAGCAAGAACGTAACATTTTTACTTATGAGTTTAATAAAGAAACGCTTAGAAATTTATATGAATTAAAATCCCAGCTGGTACATATGCGTGCGGTGATTTTACCGGTGCAAGACATCTGTAGTTTCTTTATCAATCACGATAAAAGCGACTTAATCTCCCCGTTTTCTCACGCTGCTAAACCCTACTTCCGAGATGTGAATGACCATTTGCTACATTCTTTGGATGCCATTAACGGCTTAAATGAGATGCTCAGCGTGGTCATGAATACCTATCTTGCTATGGTCAATATGGGACAGAATGAGGTAGTACGTAAGCTTGCCGCTTGGGCTGGTATTTTAGCGGTACCAACGGCGATTGCTGGTATCTATGGAATGAACTTTGATTTTATGCCAGAGCTACATTGGCAGTACTCTTATCTGGTTATCATGGCAGTTATTATCTCGTTATGTAGCTTTTTATACTTTAACTTTAAAAGGTTGGGTTGGTTATAAGTCAGATCATGTCTTCATTTAAAACAGGAAAAGGGCTGCCATTGGCAACCCTTTTTATTAGCAGCTATTAATTATCAAAAATTCATCAATAACAATTAATCACTTTGTCAAAAATATTTATCGAAAGACCTTATTTACGATAATGGGTGCTATCGACGCTCGGTAGATGATGCTCGGTACTGGTCACTTGATGATCATCCAAATAATCTTCTGGTCGCCCAAACATCTTCGCCGTCCACGTTAATATCACAATTGACGCACTGAGCACCATGATGGCAAAGGAAATCGTTGCCAATAACCATAAATGAAAATTATCTGATACCGCTTGTACATCGACCACCAAATGTCGTGACAAAGCTGTAATCGCGATAAATATCAAAAACTGCACGGGCAAACGATGGGTTTTAAAGTAAATCCCAATCATCGCCAGTAGTTCAAGATAAATAAATAGCAGTAAAATATCTTTTAAATCTGCTGAGCCTTTTTGAAAAATAACAAAGAACTCTTTACCCGCTGTCCAAACCACCACCACACTAATCAAAAATAAAATAATATAGTGGCAAATATCGACAAACTCACGGCCGATATGTTGCATGCGCTCATGTATCCCCATATTTGGCTTTGATACATGAGCGGTATTGGTTTGTTGGGCTTGATGGACTTTACTATTTTTCTGTTCCGATTGCTGTTCTGGTTCTTGCTCTGACAGCGGCTTCATTAGCTAACTGCACTGTTGTCTAAACCAGCAGATTTTTCGGCCGCATCAACGGTTTGGCGAATAAGCGTATTAATCGTCATAGGGCCAACGCCACCTGGAACTGGTGTATAAGCACTAGCGATATTTTCTACGCCATTTAGTTCGATATCACCAACGCCGCCATTATCAGTCGGATGGAAACCTGCATCGATGACTACCGCGCCGGTTTTAATCCAATCGGCTTTGATCAGCTCTGGTACACCTACTGCCCCAACCACGATATCAGCACGCTTAATATGCGACTCTAAATCTTGCGTTCTTGAATGGCAAATCGTTACCGTACAGTTGGCATTTAATAGCATCATTGCCATTGGTTTACCTAAAATGGCACTGCGGCCTACGACCACGGCCTCTTTACCTGACAGCTCAATATTATGATGCTCTAGTAAATGCATGATACCTTGCGGGGTGCATGAGCCATAAGCGGACTGCTGCATCGCCATACGACCAAAGCCAAGACAGGTCACACCATCGACGTCTTTTGCCAAGTCAATCTGCTCAAAGCAAGCACGTTCATCGATATGAGCCGGTACTGGATGCTGCAGTAAAATACCATGAACGTCTGGATTGCTATTAAGCTCGTCTATTTTTGCCATCAGCTCTGCAGTCGTTGTCGCACTTGGCATTTCAACGCGAATAGAATCCATACCGACACGCTTACAAGCATTGCCCTTCATACGCACATAAGTCGCAGACGCAGGATCGTCACCGACCAATATCGTCGCTAGGCTTGGGGTACGTCCTGTCTTAGCTTTAATAGCGTCTACACGCGTACTCAGTTGCTGTTCTATTTGTTTAGCAAGTGCTTTACCGTCCAAAACGGTAGCAGATCCTTGGGCAGTTGACGTAATAGACGCAATTGACATAGTAACTCCAATAGAGGGTGCGATAAAAAAAGTAAAGACAGCGCCTGCAGTATCTTTGCATGCCTGTCTTATGCTCGGTCAATTCTTTTTGACCGTTAATTGAGACTGATATTGTACCTGTCTGGGCTAAAAAATCCTAGCATCCTATTCAAAGGTAATAATTAAAAATTAATAACATGGCCATAAAAAAGTCGAGCTATTAAATCCTAATAGACCGACTTTAGGTATTCAATAACTTTTATAAACTGACTAAGCAACCACCGCTTCTATAAGCGGTAGGTAATTTATATAACTGAATACTCTTCTAATAAAGCATCGTACTGATACATCTTACTTTTTAATACCAAACTAAATATCGATATCACGCTCTGAAAAATGCCTATTAAGACGTCGATACCTTAGCAGGCTTCTTCTAACATTAGCGTTTATAACTTTATACCTTCGTTGCTTATTACCAGTAAATCGACTCATTGTAGCTTCTCCCTCTGCACAAATACCTTGCTTTTTAATAACCAGCCCCACTGTTTTGAATAATATTTGAATATCTAACCACATCGATTGATTATTAACGTACCAAATATCAAGCTCAAAGCGTTTTTCCCAACTGATGTTATTACGACCATTGATTTGAGCATAACCAGTGATTCCTGGTTTCACTAAGTGCCTCTTAAACTGCTCTTCACTATATAATGGTAAATACTCTATAAGCTGAGGACGCGGGCCTACTATACTCATCTCACCTTTGAGCACATTCCATAGTTGGGGTAATTCATCGAAGCTACTCGCTCGAAGTTGCTTACCAAAATCTGTAAGACGATACTCATCCGGCAAGAGATTGCCTTCTGAATCTTTATCATCGCTCATTGTCCGAAATTTAATAATCTCAAATGTTTTACCATCAAGGCCAGACCGAGCTTGACGAAATAATACAGGTGCTCCAAAATTCTTCCTAACTTTGTATGCCACCAATATAAAAATAGGCAACATTAAGATTAAGGCCATTAGAGCAATACTCACGTCGAATACTCTCTTAAGCATTTTAAACCTCCTATGTAGAGCAGTTCACGATATACCCAAACCCATAATGCTTTTCTTATATATAGTAAATATTAAATATATAAATCCTTACAAACGAATATATAAGGTAAAGTAACTTCCAAGATAAAAATAATTAGACTATGTATTTCCTAAAACGATGACTAAGAGATATATTTCGATATAAAAATCTAACCTAAACCCATCTCCACTATCATATGAGCGTTTACCTTTTTAACGTCATACTTATCGACCGCAATACCTCTAGAGGCCGACCCCATTTGCTCATAAAGATTGGGATGCTCTATAAACTGACGCATGGCATCTATTAACTCATCAATGGCTTGGACGGGAACTAAATAACCATTTATACCATTGGTCACCGGCTCCCTACACCCTGGAGCATCCGTCGTAATAATAGCTCGTCCCATTGACATAGCCTCTAACACAGAGCGTGATGTGCCCTCGCGATAAGACGGCAATACATAGACTGAGCTGGCCGCTATGGCAGGTCGAACGTCTCTAAGCTGACCCCAATAGATGATGTCGCCATCTGCTATCCATTGATCTAACTGTGCTTGCTCAATGGCTGCTGGGTTTTCATCTATCGAGCCTACTAGATGAAATTCAGCATCAGAATATTCTCTCTTTATCTGTTTAGATGCTTCAACATATTCCACTATTCCTTTATCTTTGAGCAGTCTAGCAATTAACAAAAAGGATGGCTTGACGCCCCCTGACTCATTCCTAGGTAATGGAGATACATTGAAATCATTTAAATCCACCCCTGAGCCGTTCACCACTACTGTGGGAATGATTGGTTGAACTATATTTAGTTTTCTTAATAAATTTAAGTCATCGTTATTTTGAAAAAACACCTTAGAAGACTTTGCTAATGCTTGTTGGTAAAGCGCATGTACAAATTTTTGAAAAATGCTACGTTTGTTGGTCTCTTCTACTTGCTGAAAGGTATAACCTAATCCTGATATCAACACAAAACGATAGGGTACTTTGGCCAACCATGCTGCTAATGTTCCATACACCACAGGCTTTACAGTGTAAGAGAGTACATATTCTGGTTTGATTTTATTTAATATCTGATAACTATGAAAAAAGGTCTTTATATCTTTAACTGGGTTAGTTCCAGTTCTTTGCATAGCAATCTGATGAACATGATATCCACGACCTATAAGCTCATTATGGTCTGCAGCATATTTCTCTAAATCAGGAGAAACGACATGTATCTCATATCCTAATTGAGCAATGCACTCCAAAAGCTTGCCTCTAAAATTCAATACATGAGGCAAATAGTTAGAAAATATTAGAAACCTTTTTCTCTTAGGCATAATTTCTCAGCTTAATTATTTAAATCGTATAAAGAGAATAGCCATGAATAGCATTATTAATACTGCAAACTAAAATTCGACTCAAAGTATATTTATATATTCACATATATAAATATACTATAGGTAGTTTTTATACTAATTACAATAGAAAGACATAAATAATTTATATTTATACCTTTGAGAGAGGTGGTTAAGAATTTTTACTGATTGATTTTAGGAAGTGGGTTCTTATTTGGAAGTTCTTTATTAGGAAGTTTCTCATTGGGAAATAACGTGCGAATTTCGCAGTCAGCACATACGAACAGTACATATATCATAACGAATGGATATCTATAACGAACAGCTGTCCCATAGTTGAATACAACTAAGCCATATACAGACATGGATAAAGCTATAAATAACAACCAAAAAGCGAGCTTATCAGGACTTTTCATCCAAGCTTTACGTGTTATCAGAAACAAAATAGCAAGTATAAATAAATTTTCAAATGACTGAATTAAAGGTAAAACGCCGCTCGCTTCCCATATAAATGGTTTAGACAAAAAGTAAATACCCGACGTCAAACCTTCAACGACAAACTCGCCTACTCCAGAAATAAGCATGATTTCTTCAGCTTTACCTCCATCTTCTACAAACATAGCCGCCCTAAAATGATTAATTTGAGGGATCGCTATCGGAGCAGAAAGAAGCAATCCAGCTAGGCTTATCAGGCTAATTGTCACGGCTTTTGCTAACCCCATACCCTTTTTGGCCACATTAAAAATAAAATACATTAGAACAATAGGACCTAAAATAAAAAAGTTCTGGAATTTAATTAGGTATAAAGGAATAATAAATAAAATACTTTTAAGTATCTTAGACTCACGGGCATAGACAACAGTTAACACCATAAAAAATAGAATGAGAGTTTCTCGCAAGCTTAGCGCTGTGTATAGAGCCATGCTGGGAAACAACAGATAAAACCATATTGATACTTTTGTAAAAATATTTTTGACATACAAAACGAAGAATAAAACGATATAGAGAAAAGTATTATAAAATCCTAAACTAATAGGAGAGACTGGGGCTGGAAATGGTAACAGTGCAAGCATAGCACTGGCTTGAAAGACATTATCACCACCTGTAAATGCTTCAATCAAACCCAGTTCTCCAGATCTTATCGCATTCACGCCCTCCCAGTATCTAAACTGGTCTGGCATATAAGACGTACTGAACAAAAAATCATTTAAGAAAAATGGAATTAGACAATGCAACCCCAATACTATTTGATAATTAGATGGAACTCTGAACTTGTATCCGACAGTAACAATTAGCAACAGACATATCAGCAGACTAGGTAACTCAAAAAGTCTGATACCTAAAAATCCATACGTATAAATCCAACTTAGGTCTGACATTAGTTTGTCTCTATATTTTTAATAAAAGATTAAAATTACATGTCTGTTTCGGCTACTATCGAGGGACTGTTGTGATTAGCATATTGGGGCATTATTCTAATTTAACCTACTGGCTTGGTAGGACTACGTTTTAAAAGGTGTCTTGCTGATTGTAGTCTAATAATTGTATATATTCAAAAAAATAAATATAATCATAATTTTGCTGCTCATATAAATCATTCCATATAAATCACTGGGTCTCAAGCCAAGCTTGGAACATTAATATATTCCAGAGTTGATCTTGATGATTATATTTACCACTCAGGTGTTCTGTCCACATCATACGTATGGGTGCGGGATAGAAATAACCTTGCTGCAGTAATAGCTTTTCATCTAATAATGCTTCAGCCCAATCCCGTAATGAGCCTCGTAACCAATCGTGTAAAGGTAGGCTAAACCCCATTTTAGGTCGTTCAATCAATTGGCGAGGGACATGACGAAATAGTACCTGCTTCAGCAACCACTTACCTTCCCCATGACGTATTTTGTACTCTAATGGCATTTTCCAGGCTAATTCAACAATACGATGATCGAGCATCGGCACTCGCGTCTCTAAGCTATTAGCCATAGCAGCGCGATCAACCTTTACCAAAATATCATCAGTCATATAAGTCTGTGCGTCCATAGCCATCATCGCATGTTGAAAGCTATCTGTCTGCGGCCAACAATTTATGTCACTTATCAACGTACTAGGTTCTTTTGCACCTATGACTAACGTCTCAGGCTGCTGCCAATGACTGGTCAATGACTGGTAAAAATCCTGTTCACTATCAATATTTAGCACACCTGCTAGCTTGTGAGCCTTATCACCAGGGGCACTCAACCGTAATTTTTTAGGGAGAATAGGATTAAGCGTTGTGAACATAGCATCCCAGCTCTTGGGTGCGAAAGCAGTCAGTGTCGTCGACGCCAATCTTCTTATCGGTCTAGGCAGTTTACGATTTTTATTCCAAACTTGCTGAGCCATGAGGTAGCGATTGTAGCCTCCAAATAGCTCATCACCCCCGTCACCACTTAAGGCGACCGTCACATGCTCACTTGCTAACTGACTGACTAAAAAGGTCGGGATTTGTGAGCTATCTGAAAATGGCTCACAGTATATAGATGATAACTTCGGTATCACTGATAAAGCATCTTTAGGGGTTATATAAAGCTCAGTATGTTCGGTACCAATGTGCTTAGCCACAGCTTTTGCATGTGTTGCTTCGTTATATGCCTCATCCTCAAAACCAATAGTAAACGTCTTAATTGGCCGCTCGCTTTGCGCCTGCATTAGTGCAACTACTGTACTGCTATCTATACCACCGCTTAAAAAAGCACCAAGTGGAACGTCTGATTGCATTTGACTGCCAATACTCTCTACAAGTGCTGATTCTAAAATATCAACTGCTTGCTCTGGACTGCCCGTAAAAGGGTTTTTTAGCCCTGATTCAACTACCGTATTAAAACGCCAGTAGGCCTTGGGTACCGCTATTTTAGCTGTTTCCAATTCTGCTAAAGGTAATTGTAACCAATAACCAGGTCGCAACTTTTTAATGCCTTGATAAATACTATAAGGAGCAGGGATGCAGTTGTGACGCAACAGTAAAGTGATTGCATCACGATCAATGTCTGCTTTAAATGTCGGGTGCGCTTTCAAAGCTTTTAATTCAGAACTAAAGAACAAACTATCGCCCTGCCAACCCCAATATAAAGGTTTTTCACCCATCCTATCCTTAGCTAGAGTCAGGAGTTTTGTTTGCTTATCCCATAGAGCAATGGCAAACATACCTACCATAGCTTGTAGTGTTTTCTCTATACCCCAAGCTACGAAACAAGCGAGCATAGTCTCGGTATCTGAATGACCTCTCCATTCGAGTAAGAAGCCTTCTTGATTAAGCTGTTGACGTAGTTGCAGATGGTTATATATCTCACCATTAAATACAACCACATATCGTCCACACACAGAATGCATCGGCTGTGCGCCTGCAGGCGACAGCTCTAGAATGGCTAAACGCCGATGACCAAGCGCTAAGCCAATAGTTTCATCCAACCAACTATCGCCAGCATCCGGACCTCTATGATAAAGAGCATCATTCATCTTTAGTATTGCAGTAGTAGCAGAGTAACTACTAGTATGTACATTAAAAAAACCATTCAAACCACACATAATTAAAATGCACCTTTCTTTACGATGGAGTTGAATATACGTGCTAAAACAGGGGCCTGAACTTGTAGTGAATAAATACTATCAATAGCAGCTCTACCAGAAACACCAAATGTCTCACACCGAATAGAAGAGCGTAATAATTTATCTAAACATATGTACCATTGTTCATTATTTTCAGCTAGGTAGCCACTTTTACTGTTATTTACTATACTAGGATTTACGCCTACAGGACTAGCAACGACAGGTATGCCACAAGCCATATACTGAATAAGCTTATAACCACATTTCCCTTTTTCCCAAGGTCCATCAACTAAGGGCATAATACCTATATCCATTTTTCTAATAAAACTGGCTTCAGTTAACTCATCCCATGGAACAACATCCACTTTCATCCCTGGAAGTTTATCAACAATACCTTTAGTAGCTCCCACTAAAAGTAAACGAGTATGATATTTCCTGCTAATCATAGTCAATGATTCTTTGATATCAAGAATGTATTTTTCAGTAGACGGAGACCCTATCCAACCAATTACCTTTTCATTAACTTCTTCATTCGCCTCTACTTTGTATCGAGATCCGTCTACTACTGTGGGAACCCATTCTATATATTTAGCACCAGAATTTTTTGCATATTCAATTAGATACGCGTTTCCAACAACTACACAGCTAGATTTCTGCATAACAGTGTCAATCTTTTTTGATAAGAACATACGTATAAATGGGTTGCTTGAGAGATTATATCGATGAAAAACTGCATCATCATAATCGACTATATAATCTTTCTTTAAAAAAGATAGGAACCGTTCAGCAGATGCTGGTAAATAAGGAAATATTTCATATTCAATCCAAATTAGATCATAGCGGTATGCTGTTATCAATGTTATCAAACGTTTCAAATAATACTTAGTAATTGCTGCTTTAGAACGACTTCCATTGTTGTAAAGATTTTTAAGATAGGCTTCATCGAATAAACTTTGTACAGTAAACTCAAAACCACTTTCCTTAAGCAAAGGTAGAAACTGTAGTGTTCTTAAGCGAGAGCTTGCACCAATGCGTGGATATTTTGTCAATAGCAATACCTTCATTTATACAACCTCATTCGCGAGTATGATAGAAAACAAGAATTTTGCTTAAGTCTTTACTTTCATTAAATTAACTCTCTATATATTTTACGATATTTCTCAGCCCCTTTATCAGCAGAGAAATACTCTTCGGCAGCATCCCTACAGCGCCTACTCAGGTCTTTATCTTGATAAAGGGTATCCAATTTTTCTAATGTTTCATTAATAGATTCCTGACTACCATCCTCTATGACTATGCCTACTTGATACTTTTCGATAAGGCTAGCCATATCGCCAACACCTCGATTGCCAATAACGGGAATACCACAAGCCAAAAATTCTCCCATCCGAGTCGGGGCCGATCCTAACTTACTTATACCTGCAGTAAAATACAGTAGTCCTGCTTTCATATCAGCAATAGTTTTTGCAATATCACTGGGGCTTGAATTCATAATCTCTAATTTAGAATGCTCTATCCCATACTTTTTAGCCATTTCACGTAGCGACTGCTCTGAGTCACGTGTAACAATCTTGAAAGTCGCATTTTTATTTTTTTGCAACTGAGACTTTAATGATAAAAACAACCAATCTAGGTGATACCAGCCACTGATTACTGTACCCATGGTACCAAGTTTTTTATCCTCAATTTCTGTGCTGTTCAAATTAAAGTTCTCTAAATCAACACAAGTGGTAATGACAGAAAATTTCTGGCTATTTAACTGCGGCTGTTGGGCTTGTAAATACTCAACCGCCGCTTCGGTAAGGCTAACTATATGAGCGGCATCCTTGAGTAGCCTAGCCTCCAGCCAAGCCAAGACTCGATGAACAACGCCATGTCGAACTAGCCTACCCGCATCAATCATCTCCTCTGGCCATAAAGCACGCATATCGAAAATAAAAGGTACTTTAGTTTGCTTGCCTACAAGCCACGCTGCTATCGCAGGTATATAACTACGACAATGTACATGTTGCGCCCTACCAGAATGTGAAAGTACCCAAGTGTGATAAAGTAACGATGATAGATCCCATAGCGTGGCTATTAATCGAGGCTTATGATGGTAGGATTTAGGATGCCAGTCAATGCCATAGCGTTCACACTCTTCTTTTAAAGCCTTCACATCATCCGTCTTAGATAAATCCACAACCTTCTCAAAACTTACAATAGTAAATTGGTATTCATCAGACAGACGCGACAGATAAGCCAGTATTTGAGAACGACCTAGAGGTTCTAATAATCCAGTATAAGATAGATATAGTACTTTTTTTCTATTCATTCTTTTTTAGTCTCTCAGGATATATTATATTTAAATTGGTTTATGATTTTTTATACCGAAAAATCAGTTGCTCAACTCTCATGTCAGATTTACAATCTGTAGATACTATTGACAATTCACATTGCTTGACTCTAATAATTACATTACCAAAGCCCTCATAATCAGAGGATAAAACAAAAAATTTAATTTATTATAATATTTTCTGACTCACTATCTTTTACTTAAATATCGATCGAATTATAAGTAACATCAAACTCAACACTAGAAAGTCCTGAAAGCTACCTAATCTTAACTTCAATTTAATTCATGCTGTTATCAATGCTAGATAATGCTTGTTTGTAAAAGTCTATTGAGTAAGGCATGTTTTATTCAGTTAATGGCTTTGGTCTATATATTGTATCTATTTTATAGGAATTAAACTATAGAGACGAAGCATTATGGTTTTTGGCTAGAGTTCTTTAAAGAATGCCATGCATGATTTAAAGAACTCTTAATTAGCAGACGTACTTATCCAAAACCTTCAAATAAATTTTTCCACTTAGGCATTATCTTTTCAAGCTGATACCTATTGGCTCTCTCTTTACTTTTTAGGCTAATTTTTTTTCGTTGCTCACCATCTCTCATTAATTCAGTCAATGATAAAGCGAGGTTGTTAACATCGTTTTTAGGAACTAAAATAGAACCTGAGTCTTTCAGAATTTCTGATGGACCAGTATCACAGTCAAAGCTAACAATAGGAAGACCAAAAGCCAATGCTTCAATTAAAACAACCCCAAAACCCTCAAAACGAGAACTCAAACAAAATATCTCAGCCTGCTGATAATACTTACTCACATTATTAGTAGCGCCAACCAATTTAACACTATCAGTTAAGTAGTTTTTTTCGATAAACTCAGTTAGTGTGTCCCTATCCTCACCCTCACCAACTATTTTTAATGTCCAATCAGGCATGATTTTATTTACCTGAACCCAAGCCTCAAGCAACATATCAAATCCCTTTTGAGGTGTTAGACGACCAACAGCTAATACAATTTTTGTATCTTCTTTTTTAATGTATTCTTGAACAGAAAACGGGCAAGGATTGTCTATCGACGTTATTTGCGATTGATGAATAGTACTTTTTAACCAGTTATCTTTATCTCTTTCAGTCAAAGTAACGACTGCATCACAATATTGTGCAGCCCGCCTCCTAAGTTTGGATCTCTTTTTTCCTTGATTAACATTAAAATTGAAATGCTCCCAACATATATGCTTAACGGGTAAGCCCAAAACTGCAGGTAAAGTAAATTCGACACAGCCTATATCTACTGCTATTACTACATTAGTTCGTTCATTTCTTAAAACTTTTCTTAGCTTATAAATTATTTTAGGCTTGTCACTTAATTTATTTCTTATTCTAAAAATAGTGTTATAAAAGTTTTTTATATCATAAGCACTAACAGGCTGACGACCTAGATTAGAGCCCGAGAAATCTATTAGTGGGATTATTTTGATATCTTTATTTATAGGAAAGAAAGGTTTATCACATGGTCCAATGCTGGCTAATACTATTTCATAGCCCGTTTCAGATAGACTGTTAGCAACCATAGAACATACTCGCTCAGTTCCAGCGCCATTGTTAAGACCACCAATAACTAATAAAATTTTCACAAGACCTCTTTACATATAGTTGACTCGTTTTTAAGAAAGTAAAGCGCTGCTGCCATTAGCTAACAAAACCCTTCTACCAAATGACTTATATTTCACCTCATTCATACTACTTACATCGAATGTAAATCTATTAAAAATGCCACTAGTAGCATCACTATACTTATTACCTACCAATAAAACATTTTGAAAACCGTAGTGTTTAGCAAGAATTATCTGCTCAGCCAAAGCACTGCCATTTGGAAAACAATAAATATTACAATCAAAAAGTAGGTTTTCTAAAAAATAATTCTTACATTTTTTTAAGTCGGTTAAAAAATACTCTTCACTCTGATTTTCCATTGATAAATGCTCAAAGGAGTGCGCACCAATTTCATGTATCGAAGATAATTGCATGACATCTTTTTTAGTCATTACTGAAGCACAAAGAAACTCTGGATATTTTAATAGAAATTCTAATAATTTAGCTCTACAAGATATAAATTCAATTTCAGGAAGATACTTAATAAGAAAAGATGCTTTTGCACCTAATTTATATCGGTCAATAGTAGTAGTATCTATTTCTAAAGGTATTTTTTTTAGAAGTTCAATAGGCGCCTTTCCAATAAAGTCCTGTAGCAGAACATTTACAGGGGGTAAACCTGTTTCTATACAGTAAGGAATTATATTTTGATTTACTCTAACATTATGTTTTTCTAATATAGGCACTGCGTAATCTATAAAATCCTTATAACCATCGTCAAACGATAGTATTAATTTAGGCTTCTTTGCTTTTATTTTTTCAAAATCACTAAATAAACAAATATGGAATTCTTTCTTTAGATAAATAATTATTTTATCAAAAAATGATGGGCATATCGCTTTATAAGCACTACCCGTATCAGGTGACACTCTATGCAAGTTAAGAACTGTTACTATGTTATTTCTAACCAACATTTTTTTTCTAGATTCCAATCTAGTCTGTTTTGCCAATATAGAAAACACAATCTTTTTGAATAATTCATTTCTCATCAACCCATCACCTTTTATTATTTATAAAGAAATCTATGATTATTGTATATAGCTTTAAAAATGGTTCTTAAAAAAATAGATTGAGGTCATCTAATAATTATATAAAAAAAATATCCATATCGATATCTTAACAACTATTAGTTAACACGAAATCTATCTATTGCATTTATTAGAATTTATGTTTTCTGAAAACCACATTTGAAACATTAATAAGACCCAAATCTTATTATCATCATTTTTTTCTGCATAAAACAACTCTAACAACCTTGATACATAGTCATAATTAAAAACGTTATACTCGTTGATCAACTCTTCACTTAAGTATTGATCTAAAAGATATTTAAGATCCTGACGGAGCCAAGAATTTATTGGTATACCAAAACCTTGTTTTTCTCTAATAAATAGACATTCTGGCATATATCGTGCTAAAACCTCTTTTAGTATCTTTTTATTCTTCTTGTGCAAAATGGGTATGCTAGCAGCGAACTCGATTATTTTATGATCAAGAAAAGGCTCTCGGCCCTCCAAAGAGGTACTCATTGTTGACCTATCTACCTTAACCATTAAATCATCGGGTAGATAACCTTTAAAATCTAAAATCATCATTTTTTCTAAGTTCGATGTGACAGCAGCAGTCTCTTCAGAAAAATAATACTCTTCTTTTATTAATCTTTTAATCTCATCTTTTGTGAAAATAGAATTTGAAACCTTGAAGCTATTAACTATATCTTCGTGATCTAGCATATTTTTAAGCTTGATAATTTTTCTATATAATTTTTCATTGGCTCTATTCAGCATAAATATAGGAATAGGAATTAAGTTTAAAAGTTTGTTTGTCATTTTTTTGAATGGAATTTTAGATAAAGTCCGAAATCTTTCTTCCATAAGCGCATAGCTTGTATATCCGCAGAACAACTCATCACCGCCATCACCAGACAGCACTACAGATACTTTTTGCTTTGCAAGCTCAGATACTAAGGTAGTGGGTATAGCCGAGCTGTCTGCAAACGGCTCATCAAATATACTTGGCAATTTTTTTATAATAGCTAAGGCATCTTCTTTTTTACAAATAAGTTCGGTATGATTCGTACCTAAATATTCTGCAATATCTTTAGCATAGTTAGATTCATCGAAGCTTTTATCTTCAAACCCAATAGTAAAAGTATTTATAGGTATCTTGCTATCTTTTTGAACAATAGCTGCTACTAAAGAGCTGTCTATTCCACCACTAAGAAAAACACCTACCGGAACATCTGCTATCATTCGTAAGTTAAAGGCCTCTTTTACAATAGATTCTAGCTCATCTACAACATTATCTGTCGCAACCTGATTCTCATAAAAATCATTAATATTCCAGTAGCACTTTTTTATCAGACTTTTTGATTCAATATCGTATTTCAAATAATGTCCAGGAAGAAGCTTTTGAGTATTTTTAAGTATGGTTTTTGGAGCGTGAATATAACCAAACTGAAGATAAGAAGATACAGCTTCTAAATCTATATCTTTATTGAAATCAGGATAATTCATAAGAGGTTTTAATTCACTTGAAAACATAAATGCATTATCTGTTAAAGAATAATATAAAGGTTTTACACCTACACGGTCGCGGAAAATTATAATCTCTTGTTGTTCAGAGTTGTAAATTGCAAATGCAAACATACCTCTAAACTTATCAACGCAATGTATTCCCCATAAATGATAGGATTTTAAAATCACTTCTGTGTCAGTGTTGGAGTCGAATGAGTAACCATTTAGTATTAGTTCCTGTCGTATCTCCTTGAAATTGTAAACCTCTCCGTTATATACAAGAGCCAGGTGTTCGTAGAACATAGGCTGATGGCCATTAGAACTGATGTCTATTATTGAAAGCCTTCTGTGACCTAGAAATATAGAACACGAATCTAAAGAAAAAACCTCTAAACCCTCATCATCTGGGCCACGGTGTTTCAAGCTATTTAACATCTCCCTAAATAAGCTCGTATTTATACTCTTTTTATAGTCAACAACTCCTAATAATCCACACATTATTTAAAAGCCTCGATATATTGTTTCGCAATTTTATCCACTGAAAAATCAGCCGCACGACTCTTTAAAATATTTTTATCATGTTTACCATTAATAGATTTACACATAGCTTTAGCTAAAGCGCTAACATCACCAACTGGCACTAATATTCCATATTTTCCATTTTCGAGAATCTCTTTTGGTCCTGACTTACAGTCGGTAGAAACAACTGGGGTACCAACACTCATTGCTTCAATCAATACGTTACCAAAGCCTTCGCAGTTAGATGAAAGAACTAATAAGTCAGAGGCGGCCAACCATGCAGAAGGTTTTCTACTAAAGCCTGCAAAGTTAACTCGTTCAGCTATCTCTAACTTTACGGCTAAAGCTTTTAATTCAGTTAATAAATCGCCCTTTCCTAGTATAGTTAGATAAGCATCTTCTTTTGTAAGAAGAAGGGAAAATGCTTCTAGCAGCGATGGGTAATCTTTTTCCTTTTTCAAAGCACCAACAGCGATTATTTTTTTACCACTATGACTTTTCCAATTCCTATAGCCTTCCTCTTCTGTACAAAGATCTGTATTAATTTCTACAGGATTAGATATAACGGTAATACTTTTGCGTTTTAGCCCACCTAGGCCACACAAATCGTCAGCGACACCATCAGATACTGCAACTATCGCATTAGCAAAAGGATAGACTAAGCTTAAACTATATTTAAAAAACCTGCGCATTGATCTTTTTTGCATCAAAGGAGCTTGAGAAAAGGTTGTATGATCTGAGACTACAACCGAGCCAGATAGTTTCGCCGATTTAAATGCGACAACTGCTAATAATGTCAAAGGCCACATGGATGCTAATACCACATCCGGCTTTTCACTTTTAAAATATTTTAATAAAGGCTTAAACACATAACGTATGCGATCTGCTTTTAAGTCTACGATTCGAATTTGGCTGTTTAGCTCTGATAAGAATTCTCCCTGAGCTTTACTCAAGACCATATCAACTTTAAAACCTTGTTTAATAAACTCGTTAGCTAGTAAAAGGGCTACCTTTTCTGCACCGCCACACCGAAGGTCTGGTAAAAAAAACGCAATTTTTTTCATTATTATCTAGCCTCTTTTAAGCAGATTCTTTCTAAAATTCTTGTTACGTATTTTTCTTCATACTCATGGAAATACTTTCTATAACTCGTATAATTTCACATATTGAAACAGCCTATAAAAAACCCCCTATTTAATACCATTAATCAAAATTCAGAAAGCAAGTCAATAAACCTAATATGCTTATTACTTTTTAAGGAATAAGAGACTGTTGTGTCAATATGGTATACTGTTAATTCGTTATTATTAGCGCTTTGTATATACTTTAGTACTGCTTCTGCAGGGCTATGTAATTTAACTGCTTTCGAATGTTCTAACCAATGCTCTTCACGCGGATGCATTATATACAACCCTACATCCTCAATGATTTTCATTATATTTTCTTTAAGCTTTACTTGCTGTTTAATACTAAAATCCTGAAAGGCGGTTCCTAATAAAATAGTATCAGTATTTGTCGCCAAATTTTCTAAGTCTCTACTGTCTAAAAGCTCACTCCAATCCCAATCAAGATTGACTACTCTATTTTTTTCTACAATGTTTTCTAAATCAGGGAAAACGGTATAATGACGCTTGGTTCTATCTCTTAGATATTTAGCTCCTCCATTAGGGAAAACCATTTTAGAAATAAATCCTTTAATTCCTTTTCTAGCGAGAGCTGTCTCATCAAAATACTTTGAAGACTTAATTACATTATATGAGCCATCATCGAATGTATTAACCTCTAAACTAGGAAAAAATCTATTTGAAAGCGCGAAAGGATAGCTATCAACTACCGCTAAAAATACTTTACCTTTAGTTATAAATGCCATTAACTGTGCTAAAGCAAACTTTGTAAAGTTGACCGAAATTTTACTACTGCAAAATACATTTATAGTAAAAAAGGCATTCTTCCTGATTCTTTTATAAGTAGTATAATATTCAGAGTCATCTTCATACTTATTATCAAGATAACAAAATACTAAGATATATTTACTTATATTCTCTACATTTATTATTTTTTCAACAATTAAAGACTGTAGTCTCGTTCTTACGATAAACACATCCATCTTATACACTCCAACACATTCAATCGTTCGACCGTCTTAAATATAAATACCGTATTGCAATCTATTAAAATATTAGTTATTAGTTACTTTTCCAAGGCCATGAAAATTATTTAAAATTAAAGAAAATATGAATACATATGCTCATAAGCTATATAAAGAAACACTCATTATTTTTATGGTCTTCAAAAAACCCTTCTACATTATCGCCAGTAATAGCCGTGTTGGCATTAACGTTTCGCATTACCTTTTTACCTATAATGTTAGCTAGATACTTTGGCGCCAATCCAAATCCAGGACGCACACTGCGTACAGAATCTTCAGTGATGGTATCGCCTTCTGCCATATCTTTTACAAAATACAATGAGCGCCGAAACTTAGTGTTGGTTTTTTCGCTGGCTTTTCGGCTGTAATCTACCTGCCCTAGCGCCTGCCAAGCTGTTTTGGTATCACGGCATAAGGCGGCCAAATCTGCAGGCTCTAATGAAAAACTGTCATCTGGTCCACCACCATTACGATCAAGGGTGAAGTGCTTCTCGATGATAGAGGCTCCAAGGGCGACACTTGTGATTGCTGTGGTATTATCAAGAGTGTGATCAGATAAGCCTGTGACCAAACCAAACCGCTCTATCATATCTACAATAGTACGCAGGTTATAATCTGCAGCTGGCGCAGGATAACCACTGACACAGTGCAAAATAGCAAGCTCATTACAACCGCCTACACGTGCAGCATCTATCGCTTCTTCTATCTCCTCAGCACTGGCCATACCTGTAGATATAATCATCGGCTTGCCAGTGCTAGCAACGTATTCAATCAATGCTAAGTCAACTGCTTCAAAAGAAGCTATTTTGTATGCAGGTGCTCCTAGATCCTCGAGTAGATCTACAGCGGTGCTGTCAAAAGGGGAGCTAAATATAGTAATACCTAGTTGACGAGCATAATCGAACAGTGGCTTATGCCAGTCCCAAGGGGTATGAGCCCACTCGTACAAATCATATAAAGTACGTCCAGCCCATAAACCCTCTGAAATTTGAAAATCCGGCAAGTCTGACTTTAAAGTAATCGTATCAGGCCTGTACGTTTGCATTTTAATGGCGTCAGCACCGGCGCGTTTGGCCTCTTCTATAATACGCAGAGCCACATCAAGTTGACCATTATGGTTTGCCGACATCTCAGCAATGATATAAGGAGCTTGATTACGACCTATGATGCGACCATCAATATGAATATTATTTGTCATCTACCTTCTCCAAAATAATCTTATATCTCTCTCCATACATCTCTATATGCGCAGGAAATCGATCAGGATCACAGACTCGAATTTTATCAAACTGACTCTCAATACTTTTAGAGGGATCAATTGCACTATCATCTGGTGTCCGCCTTGGATAATACGTCGGTTTTATATTTGGATCTTGTGGCTTAGGTGAGACACTCTTAAAGTTACTAACCGCAAAATCTATCAACTCAATCTCTTTTTCAAATAACTGAGCATTAATTTCATTCCATAGGGCATGTTTGGGCACTTGAAAATTTAATTGTTTCCATATTCTTCCGCTATCTAACTCATCATTAGCTTCTAGCAGTGTCAGAGTTATCTCCTCTTTACCTTCTATAATGCTCCATATATGTGGGCTCCAGCCCCTACCTTTAGGTAAGTCACTGGCATGCAGTACCAAGCAGCTAATATAAGCCTTGCGCTCTTGGCTACTTATAATCTCTGTACAGGAAATGAGAAATAATATGTCACCTCCAGACAGATCCTTTTTCTGACGTACTAGCTCTATCTCATGTTTGCTATTGTTCTTTTTTATCCATGCATATAGATAGTCGTTGACAGGGTGTCTAGGATTACTACATAAGAAGCTGATTTTCATAGCATTTCCTTTAGAGCTATCGGAGTAAAACTTTAGATAGCCGTGTTACTCCTAGCCCATCAGTAACCGCACTAGCTACCCTACTCATTGCTCTCATTTTAGGTACGATTGAAGCGATACATTGTCCAAGTGCTAATGGCTCAGCTTCCAGCTTATTTATATTAAAGGTCAGTGCGGCTCCTACATCTTCTAATACGTTAGCAATATCCCGTTGGTTATCTGCCAAAACCAACATAATAGTTGGCAGTCCCAAGCAGCATCTCTCCCATGAGGTTGACCCTGCAGCGCCGATAGCCAAATCACTATTGGCCATGAGCTCAGCCATATTATCTACCCCTGCCTTTACTACCGTACGCCACGACATTATTGCGGCTTGTTGTTTTACTGCTTCAATCCATGGTGATGTCGAACCCATAACGATGTTCATTGAACAGTGATCAGGTAAAGATTTCGTTTGCAGTCCTTTCAGGATTTTGGTTGTAATATTATCCTTATCAACCCCACCTAAATTAATCAAAATACTTGCCAATTTATTATGCTGACGCCGCTCTAAGCTATAGCTTCGCCATTCTGCAAATTCAGGTCTGAGTAATGCATAGTTAGATCCACAGAGTAATTCACAATCTTCATTAACATAGGCGGCATAGTCTTGCGGATCACGCCCAAAGTTTTGGTCAAGTAAGACGTCGCAATCATGCTTTCGATCTGCCAAATCATCGATAACCATTAGCTTTTTGCAATAAGGCTTCAGTCTTTTTTCCCAACTCTCATCTAGTGCATAGTGATCAACAATCAACCAATCAGGTTGTATCGCCTTTACTATCGAGATACTTAACTCCGCATCTCTGTGTTGTGTACTAGCCAGCCAATCAGCGTGAGCAAGTGTAGCCTTACTTTCTGACTCAATAACTAAGCCATGCTCTAAAGGAAGCGTATACACTTGATAACCACGCTGCCGTAAAACCTCGATTAAATTCCCATCATGCTGACGGCATATAAAAAAACTCTCAGCTCCTTGCCTAGATAGCTCATCAGCTAAAGTCAAGCAGCGCATGACGTGACCAGATCCTATCTGAATAGAAGCATCACAACGAAAGACAATCTTGTACTCTTTTGCTTTCATGGCGAGTAATCACTGACTAGTAATAATGCATTTGCAATCTTTAAATCCTCATAGCTGTCTATATCCATGGCGCTTTTTAATGATATAGGCTCAAATGTGTGATCTGGTGAGTAGAACGTTTTATGGGTTACCAGTGCTTTCACTGTAGATATCCAAATAGCACCCGTTGGACAATAGAGCTTGGGTAAATCTTGAGAACGTTGAGTCAGAGTGTCAGAAAAAATCTGCTTGGGTCTGCCTACCTCATCAATAGTCGCCGCCCACCACGGATTCATCCACCCATATTCAAAACAACTGATCTGAGCGGTACGCTGCTCCGTTTCAAATACCGACACCAATGTTTTTATGTCTTCACTGGTACGCAATGGACAGTTAGCCATCAACTGAACCACCACGTTGTACTCTTCTTGCCAATAGTCCATAGCCTGTTGCAAAGCACATATGGTTGCTGCGCTTGCTGTGGAATAATCATCAGCGCAATCAGTACGTAGAAAAGGTACTTCCGCACCAAATTGTTTCGATATTTCTGCCATCTCTGGATCGTCGGTAGACACCAAGATTCGATCAAACAATTTAGATTCTTCCGCCGCTTTAATCGTCCATGCAATCATCGGCAGACCATTAAAATCGGTTATGTTTTTTTTCGGGATTCGCTTCGAACCGCCGCGAGCAGGAATAATGGCAATTCTACGCTTTACCATAATGTCCACCCGCCATCAGCCTGAATGGTTTGACCATTGATTGCTTTACAGTTTTCTGAAACTAAAAAATCTAGAGGCCCTATGAGATCTGACTCGGATAGCATACGACCACTTGGCGTAAGCTTTGCATATCTGGCTTCAAAGCTATCATCGACGCGACCGCTGACACCGCCATAGGCAATACAATTAACCCTTATATCGAAATCAGAAAAACGTACAGCCAATTCCTTTGTTAGATGTATCAATGCTGCTTTGGCAACACTGTATTGAATCGGCGACTGTTTTGGATAATCCTCATATAAAGCAGGGTTGGCAGCGACGACACCGTACTGAGAGCCTATATTAGTGATTGTCCTTAGCTCGTTTGGCTGAGTATTGAACAGCCCCATTGATAGCTCATAAGGCACGATGACGTCCATCAAATACTCTGCTAAAAAATCTTCACGGCTTGTCTGACCTAATGAGTCTGTCTGCAAAAAATCCAAACTACGCGCATTGTTTACCAAGTGATTAATGGTATAGCCAGAACCTTGAATGCGGTTAATGATGTCCTGTACTGCTTGCGGCTTAGTAAAATCAACTATTAGTGGCATCAAACAACAGTCGCCAACTATCTCTTTTATTAAACTATCGGCATTATCTTGAGAGGTCGTCGTAAATAACACCTGCCAGCCCTTAGTTGCAAAGTGCTTGACAAATTGCCTGCCGAATTTACCTGTACCACCAGTAATCAAGATTGTCTCTATCATTGGCAACCTCTTTCAAGCAACTGAACGACCCTTGTATTAAACGCTTTGTCTGACATTACCTTTTTTTCTTGTATGCCGAATATAAAAGCTTGCAAAGCAGTTTTAAAAGCTGAGAACGAATCTGTAAATGTAAAGTCCATCCAACTATCCGTACCAAATACTCTAATCGAGATTGGAGACTGTCCATTACCAAGCGCAAAAAAATTGGTCTGTATACCACTTTCCCAGCGAACCATTAGGCTACCCGAGCCATCACTGCTATCAGAAGCAGGAGCAGTCATTTCGACTATCTCGTCACCCTCAGAGAGCATGTTTAGCACAGGCTCAATAATATGAACGGCATATTTAGACCATGATTTAGGGGTAAACGCGGTGATCTGTTTAATGCTGCCCATTTTTTGCTTATCTACTTCACTCAATGTCAATTGCTTGCTATACCTGAGCGCTGAACAGGTAAAAATCTGACCTGAATATTGTTCTAATGCATATAACCTATCTAAATCATTAATGGATAGTGCAATGGGTTTGTCTATATAAATAGGGATGCCTTGACGTAAGAATGGTTCGGCATACTGCAAATGATGATAGGCATCATCACGCGCCAACAGAACGGCATCTACTTGCCCAATCATATCTGTATAACAAGTCACAACGTGCTCGATTTTTGCAGCTTTGGCAATGTGCCGAGAAAGTGCGATATCTTGCGTCCAAATAGCAGTAACTCTTGCCTCTTTGATTTGACTCGCAGGCCATTGTTGCTGCTCTAAATAACGTGGTATGACAGGATAGCCACATTTTTTCATTTCCACCGAATCATAACCATTAAAGATGGCGCTCCAAGAATAAGGATGCCCATTACCTTCAGATGAGCCGACGACTCCCAATTTTAATGTCATCGCTGCCACCTCGACGGATTAAGTAAACCTTCATCTGTAGATTGTAAGAAGTCAGGAATGTCAGTGATGGGAGTATCAATTGCAGCAATTATTTGTTTCAGCTGCCAAATATCATCTACTCCGACTATAATTTTATCGATCTCACTATGTTGGTTAAGATAGCTTAAGCAGGCCTGCAAAGGAGAGAGGCTTTGTTGATTTAACCACTGATGGTACTGTTTAATTAATGGTGCCCATGGCGCAAAATATACTGGAATCTTTTCACTTGGCATCAATAAAAGACCTTGCAAAAATGCTGATCTAATATGGATAGTTACACCTTTTTTCTTCAAATGTTTAAGCATCCCTGTATGCTGCATGCGCCGATCAAATATATTCATAGGTGCTTGAATAACATCAAAATCAAACCTCTTAATAAGCTCGGATAATTCATCAGGACCATAAACAGAAACGCCAATCTGGTCCACCATGCCCTGCTCTTTGAGTTTTAATATCGACTTATATATTTTCTCTCCGTTTGTCCCTAGCAACTGGGCTGGTCTATGTAATAACAAGTCGTTCAATTTGTCCGTTTTTAAACGCTTTAATGAAGACATTGTTTGTTCTAACACCCACTCTTCTACGTTTAGACAATTGGATGGCACTGCCGGTAACTTACTTACTATCTCAAACTTTGCAAGGTTATACAAACCTAAGACTTGTTCACTGTCACCATAAGCAATGGCGGTATCGAGCATCGTTATGTTAAATGCGCTGGCTACTTTAAGTAACTCCTCAACCATGTCACGTGGTACTTTGTTTGCAGCATTAGCTAGACCATATTTCAGTCCGAATTGCGCCGTTCCTAGCGCAAGCTTGTGACTGTGCGCTAGGATATTCATGATTCTTTACTCAATATGGTTTTCAGCGTCGAGCATACAGTGTCCTGTTGCCCTTCAGTCATCGCTGAAAACAGGGGGATACTGATTGCTTCTTTATAATACTTTTCCGCTTCAGGGAATTGACCAGACGCAAACCCCATCTTTTTATAATAGGGCTGCATATGTACAGGGATATAATGCAGATTAGCTTGAATTCCTGCCGCGCGCAGCGCGTTAAATACATCAAGATGGGTGATGTTAATTTGTTCTAATTGCAGACGAATGACGTATAAATGCCTAGCTGAATAACTGTCGGGGTGTTGCCACGGTAAGGTAATTGGTAGATCATGAAGTAGATTGTCATAGCGAGACGCTAGCTCGTGACGCTTGATAACAAACGTTTCTAACCGTTGCATTTGTGATAGCCCAAGAGCGGCTTGCAACTCTGTCATTCGATAATTATAGCCAAGTTCAATCTGCTGATAATACCAAGGGCCATCCATATCTTGCGTCATCAACTTTTCATCACGGGTAATACCATGACTACGCAGTAGCAATATTTTTTCTGCTAGATCTGCCCTATTGGTCACGGCAGCGCCACCTTCAGCACTGGTGACTATCTTGACCGGATGAAAACTAAATATAGTGATATCGCTATAGCGGCTATTACCGATGGCTGCATCTTGATATTTACCGCCAATCGCATGTGAGGCATCTTCAATGATGCTAAAACCGTATTTTTTAGCCAACTTATGGATCGCTTGCATATCACATGATTGACCACTGAAATGCACAGGAATCACTATTTTGGGTAGCTTTCCTACCTTTTGCGCTGCAATAAGCTTTTTCTCTAATTGTTTCGCGCAAAGATTATGAGTGCGAGGATCAATATCAACAAAATCAACTTTGGCACCGCAATACAGAGCACAATTTGCTGAGGCGACAAAAGTATTTGGTGTTGTCCAAAGCCAATCGTCATTACCTAACCCTAAAGCCAAACAAGCGATATGTAATGCCGATGTCGCACTATTAACAGCAATAGCATACTTGGCATCACACGCATCTATAATGGCCTGTTCAAATGCAGGGACTTGAGGGCCCTGAGTCAAAAAATCTGATTTAAGGACCTCAACAACCGCATTAATATCTTGCTGATCGATGTCTTGGCGAGCATAGGGAATCATTTATATACTCCCTATTTTTTCGCAGTTTATCTCTAGCCAATCTTGTAGATCGTCGTCAGACATCCACTCTGAATTGCTGTCACTGGCATACACGAAACCTTGAGGTACTTTTTTGCCATCTTTGATTCGTTTTGGACATGCTGCCCAGTTATGTATCAGCGGTAAAATTTTGAAATGCTCAGGATACTCATAGGTATAGGAAGCGTCTTCGCTACTGATCATTTGTTCATGCAGTTTCTCACCGGGACGAATGCCTATAATCTCTTGCTTGGCTTCTGGTGCAACTACTCGAGCTAAATCTACCATCTTCATGGAAGGTATTTTTTTCACGTAAATCTCGCCACCAATCATATCTTCGAATGCATGCCAAACTAACTTAACGCCATCTTCTAATGAAATCATAAAGCGGGTCATACGGTCATCTGTAATCGGTAGCACACCTTTATCTTTAATAGACATGAAAAAAGGAATCACTGACCCACGCGAACCCATGACATTACCATAACGTACCACTGAAAACTTAGTGCCATGCTCTCCAGAATAAGCGTTACCCGCTACGAACAATTTATCGGATGCAAGTTTAGTAGCACCATAAAGATTGATCGGGCTACTGGCTTTATCAGTAGATAGCGCAACCACACCTTTAACCCCTTTATCAATACAGGCATCAATTAAGTTCATTGCACCATTGATATTGGTTTTTACACATTCAAAGGGATTGTATTCAGCGGTAGGCACAATTTTGGTAGCGGCAGCATGGACAACATAATCAACGCCGTCTAATGCACGATATAAGCGCTCTTTATCACGGACATTGCCGATGAAGAAGCGCACTCTATCATCACCGACGAATTTTTTCGCCATATCCCACTGCTTCATCTCATCACGTGAAAAGATGATAATTTTTTTAGGGTTATATTTCTCTAAGGTCATTGGCAAGAAGGTATTGCCAAATGAACCTGTACCGCCGGTGATTAGAATAGTGCTATTAGTCAACATGTAAAATCCCTCTACCAGTTGCAAGACTACCAAATATTATTCTATTATTTATTCTGTAATAAACTTAACAAAACTATAACACACATCAATATGCAAAATAAAGCATATATATATTTATTAATATCAATATTTAAATATATAACCAGTAAAAATAGATTAAACCTAATATAAATGACAAAAATTAATCATCAAAAAAAAGAGCTCTGGCCTAAACATATGATTATTCATACATTTAAACCAAAGCTCTTTATTGATTAGAAGAAATTACAGTTACCTACAGTCAAAACAATTTAAAAAACAATTTAAAAAATATAGGTCACAGTGTGCGATGTGGAAAAGTAAGCAGATTAGTCATTAATATAAAAGTTAAACTAGCAATTTTGAATATTCATAACTATCGTTATGATCTGATACCAAGTTAACACTTATCAATAAATCCTCCGCTTTCAGCTTATTTATAGTATCTTGCAACGCCCATAATGGGGCGTTTATTTTTTCTGCTATTTCTAGATTTGTGCTTACTCCATCACAGTAAGCCAGAAAATCCATCATATTTTTGACAACTAAGCTACTGTCTTTGGTACCGATTGTGGGATGTAAACCTCTCTTGCCAAGTTGTGGTTCGCATAAAAAGTTTGTTGCAAGTACTTCATTAGCTTCAAGACATTCAATCGATTTTTTTAGCACTTCATAACTACCAAGCAGCCCAGTAGCAGTGACCAGCTCCAAGTCATCTAAAGAGGTGTGATACTCTGGATAGCATCCATACTTTGTCCTCATAATTGAACATACAGGCAGATCTATACCCTTGCTACAGTACTGTCTTTCATCACTTCCTCTGTCTAAGAAAGAGTAACTGACAAACTCTGGATGTGTATGGGTTAAAACATGTTTTGCCACTTGGTCTGCTAACGTGTCACCGGTTTTGGAAGGCAAATATGAGTAAGCCCTATCATCGCCTACACAGGTAATATTAAAGCCAGCAATAATGTTTTGTTTCATCGCTTCATGATGATAACTGAGATAGGTTATTGAGCCAATAGTTTCAGGGATGATAATAATACGATAAGTATATTTTCTAAATGGCAAGCTTAAAAGCCACTTTGCCAAAAATACCGTTACCACTGGTCCTGATAGCTCATTGTTTGCCATTGAGGGATGACACAAATAAGTTGATAAAAAGACCTCCTCTTCTGTTTCCCCTGGAATGATCAACTCACCATAGGTTAAGCTTCCTTCCCGTAAATCACTGTCTATATATACTTTATAAGTACCTGGTTTAAGCGTGTCCCTCTCTTGTTGAGTGATACAAAAACCCCATCTTTCTTGATAGTATGAGGTTATATAAGGTATTGCATTCGGTTGCTCTGGTAATGAATACAGGTGCTCCTGCAATTCTTCAAGCGATACCTCTTGATCTATAGGTATAGAGTAGCCAACCACATGAAGGTTAGAAACTTGAAAATTACATATCTTTTTGCCATCAGGAGTAATGATATAGGCGTCTCTAATACTCCACTCTTTTGGGACTTCCCAATCAAAGCATTTGGTACCAGTTGCAACCTCAAACACATTCAAATCACTCAATTGCATATCATTTTTTAGTATCTTTAAGGATTCTCGAAAGCCTGCACCAGTTATGCTACGACATATTGGAAAAAGCTTTTCACAAAGCTTGTGCATTGTTATACCAATATCTTCCATTACTTCGTTCTCCTTTAGGCTAAACGAGAATCTCCCTTACTTTATCTAAGCTTGTAACCGCTTGGGTGAAGTACTGGAGCTTCAACTCATAAAAACTCACTTACTATGATTATGCTGTGCCGTAGTTTTTTTGTAAATGAATGCATCCTATATTACGAATATATATCTTGTGATATAGTTAAACCTTTATAAAAGTAGTGCAGTAGTTTTAAAATAAGCGGAAAGTAAAAAGATTATAACTTATTCAGCAGACTTTCGTGCTCAAGTGATTAAAAGCTTTCTGAATAAGTCATGTATTCTTCTGCTATTTCCATTTTTTTAAAATGATTGTATCTTATTTACAAAGAACTGACTATACTAATTTTATTGTAGAATGACCATAGCAAATGTAAGGCAAGACGAATATTTCTATTTATTAGGCGGTTTTTATTAGAAAAATATGAGGTGCTTAAGAAATAGAACTAAAAGAATTAGCACAGGTTATGTTAAGCGCGCTTGTACAGTAAGTTAATTTAATATTTCAAACCATAGGACTTTTATTACTTCTTCAGAATATAATTTTGAAGAAGTAATAGCATTCTTGCTCATATTATTATAGAAATCATTTTTTTCTAACAAAAAACTTAACTTTTCAATGAAAGTTTTTATATCGTTTTCCTTAACTAAAAAACCATTATACCCATCTTTAATAATAGATCTTGGCCCGACCCTTACATCATAAGCAACGATGGGTATACCTTGCGATATAGATTCTAGAAGTACCATTGGAAAGGCTTCCTGTAAGGAGGTCATAACATATATTTTAGATTTACGTATTTCTTTAACCGTCTCATCATTAGAAAGAAATCCTGTAAAAATTATAGAATCACTAATATTTAAAGATTTTGCTAGTTGTATCAGGTTTTCTTTTTCTTCTCCATCTCCCACTATTTTAAGTATGTAATTTTTATTATTAGCTAAAAACTCCTCCCATATAAGTAACAATCTATCGAACCCTTTTTCTACTGACAATCTTCCTACAGATATAATCTGCCTCTTCCTTTTAATATCTTTTTTATCTTTTTTATCTTTTTTATCTTTTATAAAATTAGGCACAGTTAAGCATTTTGTTTTTTTATTTAATTTATTTAATTCAGGCTCTACTTCGTTTTTCAATTCTTCCGTAAGTAATAATAAATAATCTATATTATTATATCTATACTTTATATCCTTCAAATACCCTTTATACTGACTATAATCACAATGTAACTGCGCAATGAGCTTATTGCTACCGTTTGAATATTTATTAATCAACTTAGTATGTTCGTTCCTAGTAGAAATAATAATACTTTTTTCAATATTATTAATGGACTCTGCAACTACTTTGTTATGCAAATAATATTGAGAAAACCTAACGAAAGAATCATTTATAACTCTTATAAATTTAAGTTCTTTTAAATTTTTTTTTAAAGAAGTGGTTTTTTTGGGTAGTTTATAGGTTAAGTACGTAATTTTCACTTTATCATTCAAGTGATAAACAGGCTCTCCATCATAATAAGTACATAATATTTCTACATCATAATTCATTTCAATAAACAAATTAGATAAATTACAAACCATTCTCTCTATTCCACCATGCTTTAAGTAATGGGTAGTTATATATATTTTTTTCATATAACTTCTCCTTAATTTTTTCTAGGTTTGGCTATATTCAAAATTAAGTACATATCAGAGCTCCCGTCAGTAATGCTAAGCGTATTTAGCCATTTCTTTGAACTTGACATTGCGTACCACAAGTTCCTGATAGGTCCCATAATCAATTATTTTGCCGTGTTCCATAAAGTAGATAAGATCACACTTCTCTACTGTCTTTAGTCGATGTGCAATCATAATAATGGTTTTTTTACCACTGAACTCATGGATGGCATCCATGACTATCTTTTCAGTAATACCATCTAATGCACTGGTCGCTTCATCGAATACTAATACTTCGGCTTGGTGATAGAGCGCACGCGCAATGCCAATACGTTGCCGCTGACCACCTGAGAGCTGTACGCCGCGCTCACCTACTCTGGTATTGACACCGTCTGGTAGTTGCTCAACCAATTCTGTCAGATTGGCTAACTTTAACGCTTTATTAACTTTTTTTAGGCTGATGTCTTTTGCCGGAATACCAAAGGCAATATTTTCAGCAATGCTTCCTTCACTCAGAAAAATACTTTGTGGTACAAATCCCAATAGATCTTGCCATGCTCGTTTATTATCTGCAGTGATACAGACATCATCGACATATATACCGCCCTGTTGCGGGGTCAGCAAACCAAGCAATAAATCTATCAAAGTTGATTTGCCAGAGCCTGATGAACCAACCAGACCAATCACACTATTGACAGGGATACTCATATTGACGCCGTCCACAGCAGGTCTCTCTTTACCAGGATAGGTAAACTCTATATTGCTAAGCTTAATACTTCTTTTCAAATCAATTGGTGTGGATACGACGGTATCACTGCTAGTTTTTTGACTATCAAATGATCTTTCTAAATCATTTTTGACTGCTTCAAACGCAGCAGTATTACCTTTAATCTGAGATAGACTAGAATATATTTGTTGTAGAGCTGGCAACAACTTAAATGCCGCTAGAGAATAAACAGCTAAGATTGGTAAGACTTCCCCTAAATTACCAGAATGTACCTTAATCAGTACCAATACCAATGAAATCATCGCACCAAAGGCTATAAGCTCTATAAAGTATCGTGGTACTTGGCTAATAGCTATATTGGTTCCTTGAGCACGAGCGAAGACGTTACCACTATCATGAAACCGAGTGATAAAATCATGGCTACGGTTTAGCAGTAAGACGTCTTTAATACCGCCAAACCCTTCGTTCATGAGTCTAAAACGTTGGGTCGAAACTTCAGACAGCTGTTGACCGTTACTTTCTAATTTTTGTCGCACCAATCTATATAGTACGAAGTATGCTAACGAAAATATGAATAGTCCCAGTATCGCGATCACTGGATCATAAATCACGATACTGATAGATATAAATAGTGCTAAGACTAGCTTTGAATTCATTTGCATTAACGGTTGTATGATGTCATTACTGATGCGTGCCGCTTCTGTAGATACCTGCTTAGTCAGCTGTGCACTACTACCGCTGGCATGAAACTGCCAGCTTTGCTGCATATAGTAGCTATAGAGACGATCCGCAATCTCAGTACCGATACGCGCGCCAAAAATTGATAATCTCCAAGTTGTAAACATAGAAATGACAGTAGAAAATGCCAACATGACTAGAACGATCACACCACTATAGAATAAAAAGTCCATAGGATTATTCAGACCAGACATCTTATATAACTGCGCAAAAATGCCATTAGTCTCTAGTATACTAATATCACCAACTAAAGCCATAAAAGGGGCTATAGAAGCAATCCCTAATAGCTCTGTAAACGCCATAATAACAACCAGCACTTGCAATAGATAAAACTGTTTTAACTGTTTATCGGTCAGCAGAACAAAGAGCTGTTTGATTACTTTCAACATAACTTATTCAACTATATTAAGTTCAATATAAAAAGATACAGCGGGACTGGGATCAATTTTTTGCAGCCTCTGTCAGCTTAGGCACAGCACGCCAGAAATGTTTATATTAGTCCTGCATCACAACGTAACGTCTCTATTTTATTTAGTATCAACCATGCAAGCTATTTTGTAAAAAAGTAACATACCAAGGCATCGCTTTTTTTATGCCTTGAACAACATCAAACTGCGGATCATAACCCAATGCACTTTGGATCTTACTAATATCAGCCTGGCTGTGGCGCACATCGCCTTCTCTAAAGTCACGATAAATAGGCGCTTCGCTATAATCTATGCCATTAATGCTTAAGTTATCTTTTAGTGCTGTAAATAAAGTGTTGAGCGTGGTACGACCACCGACAGCGACATTATAGACTTGGTTTTTGGCATCATCCTCGGCAGTTGCTGCCAAGATATTGGCCTGTACCGCGTTTTCAATAAAATTAAAATCTCGGCTGGTGTCACCATCGCCATTGATATAAACATCATCGCCTTGGATCATGGCTGCGGTCCATTTAGGTATCACCGCCGCATAAGCACCGTCCGGGGTCTGGCGCTTACCAAAGATATTAAAGTAACGCAGGCCAATAGTATGAAAGCCATAAGTACGAGCAAAAACTTCGGCATATAGCTCATTGACGTACTTGGTCACAGCATAAGGTGATAAAGGCTTACCGATAGCATCTTCAACCTTTGGTAATGCAGGATGATCACCATAAGTCGAGCTACTAGCGGCATAGGTAAAGCTTGCCACCTTCGCATCGCGAGCGGCGACCAGCATGTTTAAAAAACCTGAGATGTTGGTTTCGTTAGTATTAATAGGATCTGCGATAGAGCGTGGTACTGAACCTAATCCCGCTTGATGGAGAATATAATCAACATCTGCGCAAGCGCTTTGGCAGTCTGCTAAATCGCGTATATTACCTTCCATGAAGTTGAAACGTTGCCATTGCTCAGCAGTTACCACCGATTGAACTTCATCTAAATTGTGTTGAAATCCCGTGGCAAAATTATCTAAACCCACGACTTTTTGATTCAGTAATAACAGATTCTCAAGTAGATTCGAACCTATAAATCCTGCAACCCCTGTGATGAGCCAAGCCTTTGGTTTATTAACTAATGCTTCTGTAACTTGTTGATAAGCGGTTACTTTCATAGTAAATGTCTCCCAAATTACTTTGATTGCTCTAGATATTTAAAGACGTATGTCAGTATCTTCTTTAGTAAACAAATACTTTAGATCATAGAGAACATGATTGTCTTTACCTAGCGCTCTTATTTTCTCTATGCCCATCTTGATAAATTGCTCATGAGCGACCGCTAAAATAATACCGTCATATTGATTTGATACAGGTTGAGAGATAGGAGTAATACTGTATTCCCGATTAGCTTCGTTAGCATTTATCCAAGGGTCATGAACGTCAATCTCGACGTTGTACTTTTGTAGCTCATGTATAATATCGATCACTTTAGTATTGCGCACATCTGGGCAGTTTTCTTTAAAACTGAGTCCTAAAACCAAGACTTTAGCACCTTCAATTTGTATGCGCTTTTTGATCATGGTTTTGACCAACTGTGTGACAACATACTCACCCATACTGTCATTCAAACGCCGACCTGCCAATATAATCTCAGGATTATGGCCGATAGCTTGCGCCTTATGAGTCAGATAATAAGGATCAACACCAATACAGTGACCACCGACAAGTCCGGGACGAAACGGTAAAAAGTTCCATTTGGTTCCCGCTGCCTTCAGCACCGCTTCAGTATCTATTCCCATTTTATTAAAGATTACCGCTAGCTCATTGATCAAGGCAATATTGACATCTCTTTGGGTATTCTCGATGACCTTGGCTGCTTCTGCGACCCTAATACTGGGCGCTTTATGCGTACCCGCGGTAATGATTAAGTTATAAACTTCATCAATAAAATCAGCAACTTCAGGTGTCGATCCAGCCGTTACTTTTAAAATATTAGTTACGCGGTGCTCTTTGTCACCCGGATTGATACGCTCAGGACTATAGCCTGCATAAAAGCCTTGGTTAAGGATTAACCCAGATACTTCTTCTAGTACTGGCACACAAACCTCTTCGGTCGCGCCAGGATAGACTGTAGACTCATAGACCACAATGTCATCTTTCTTTAGTAATGAACCTATTGCCTTTGAGGCCGTGATTAGTGGCGTCAAGTCAGGTTGCTTTGAGCTATCTATAGGTGTCGGTACGGTTACAATAAAGAAATTACAGTCTTTGAGCGTTTGGATATCTGAGCTATAGCGTAAATGTATCGCTACAGCTAGCTCTTCATCACTAACCTCCAAGGTATGGTCTGTACCTGCCATCAGCGCAGCAATGCGGCTAGCATTAATGTCAAAACCTACCACTGAATGCTGCTTGCCGAACTCAACTGCTAGAGGAAGTCCGACATACCCCAAACCAATCACTGCTATTTTTAGCTTATTTATATTTATCATAGAGTTCTACCACCTGACCGTTTTTGAAGAACCTGATGAACCAGCTTGATTGAAAATGTAACAGTAGCAACACCATATTAGCGACTGTCGGCATAGGCATAGCGATGATTATAGCTATATTTGCTCATAATACCTTGCCTTACATCGTTGAGAATGATGCCATCTACTTGGATATCAGATTCATGCATCTGCTTAACGGCATAGATTAACTGTTTTTCCATTGAATCATCGTATCTGGTTACCATGAGTACTTTGTCTGCATACTGAGCTAACACCATTGCATCTGAAGCGGCCAATAATGGTGGTGAGTCGATGATAATATAGTCGTACTGAGACTTTAATTCTGTTAACAAAGCATCAAACTTTTCGCTGATTAGTAGCGATTCAGGATCACTTGGATGCTTTCCACGTGGCATAAAGTCAATATGCTCTATACCACTAGGATGAATAAAGTTCTCTATACTAGAATCAGAAACGTCATTAACTATTTGAGCATCGGCGCTCTTGCTAAGTTGATTAAGTTGCAAACTGCTATCGTCTAGCAACAGATAATCTGCCAAGCCATCATATTGACTCATACCAAAAACCTTGTGCAGCTCACCCATACGCATATCGGCATCTATGATCAAAACTTTTTTGTTCAGCTGAGCAAAGACTTCTGCTAAGTTAGCAGAGATAAACGACTTGCCAACGTCCGGGCTTTCCCCAGTTAACAAAAGTACTTTTGCCTTTTGGCTATCTGAAATCACCGTTGGCATACTCAATATAAGTCTGGTTCGAAGGCTTTTGATCGCCTCATAACTCAAGCTACTATTATCAACATGGGCCAGCATACGAGGGGCTGCTTTTTTGTTAGTACTTAATCGTGATAATACCGCAGAGCGTGGAATTGTGGCGATGACTTGCAATCCTGTTTTAGACTCTATACGTTCAGGGTCTTTAACGACATTTCTAAGCATCTGCATAATGAATACTAATAAAGCACCTAGCAGAGCACCTGCTAGAGTGGCTAACGTCATTATTAATTGTTTCTTAGGGGTGATGACTCTATTGGTATTGATAGGCAAGTCAATGATACGGGCGGCGCTGACCTCACCTGCTTTGACAATTTTTAGCTGCTCGTAGTTTTTAAGGATCGTGAGATAAATCTCTCTATCGATGTTTACATCCTCAGAGAGTGTCAAAAACTCTCTCTGTACTTCTGGTAGCGCACTAATGGTATCGTCGATTTGCTGCTTTCTAGCATTCAATACGCTAAGTTGTTCATTTATCTGAATGACCAGAGGATGATCATTGGTATAGTAAGTTGTTAGATCTGCTCTTTTTAGCTTAAGCTCACTAATTTGTGTATCAAGTCCAGCATTTTCACTGAGCAATATTGACGCTTCTTGTGCTACATCAATGGTGCCAGAATTCTCACGAAATTTATTAAATATCGCTTCTGATTCTTTGAGTTTTTGTTTTAAGGCCGGAATTTGTTTTTTCATAAACTCAATAGTCTTGATAGTTTGTTCCGAGCTACGTGCTTGGTTCTGTGCACTATAAGACAGTACAATATGTTCTAATATCAGGCTGACTTGCTTTTGATTTAGACCTGACAAAGACAGTTCGATAATACCGGTCTTAGTGCCTTCTTCCACTACTGATAAGGCACTATTGATAGAGTCTGTGGTGATTTGCAGTGATTGCTTGGTAATGTCGATAGGATGTTTACCAGTAGGTAGCTCATTGACCATAATTTCAATGAGGCCGCTCTTACCTGTGAAACGATGGGCTTTGTTCAACTGTCCCTTAAATTGCTCACTGCCACTACTCAAAACAAATCCTGTGTTAGTTTTTAATAAAGTAAAGGGGTTATCTAAATAGTCTTCTGACACATTAAACTGACTCACTTGTACTCGACCATCACTTGTCTCGAGTATCACGCCATCAGCAGTATTCATTTGCACGTTCGTTTGGTTGTTTTTTATTCTATCTATCTTACTAACTGCCGGATCATTCAACCTAATACTCAAATGAAGCAAATCCACCACTGGCTCTAAGACCATGCGCGATCTTATTAGCTTAATCTGCGCTTGCATTGAACTATCATCAGGTGGCAATAGCTCAGCTATATTCGACCCTAGACCTGATAAGTTTTGGGAAGTTTCATCAATTTGAATCAATGCATCTGATTCAAAGGTAGGATTTTCGTAGCGAACATATAACACCCCTATTATTAAACCCAAAATTGCAAACAGAGCAATGATTTTCCAGCCGCGTAGTAATACTAAGAGCAGACCCAGTAGATCATTATCTTTGTCCGTATTGTGTCTAGATAAATCTTTTGAATGGTTATCCATAACATTGTTATCCATAACTATGTCTTCATCAATTAGTGTTAGTCAGTCAGCTTATTTTTTTAGTCCATTATTCAATGCTGGTGATGATATTATCAAACGCCATAACTGTTATCGCTTAAAAGTCTGAGATTGACCTGATTGCAGAAGTTGATGGTAAAAGAGCACTGATCACACGGTTCCAACGAGTTAGGCCCGTAGGATCCACGTAAAGAATGTCATTGGCTTGCATCTCAAAGCGATTTGCCAATGCTAAGCCGGTAATAGTCTGCATATCGGCATAATAGATATTGGTATAGTTATACTTTAAGTTATCACGGACAATATATACTTTGGCAGCATTGGCTGTACTCGCATTTAAGCCACTTGATTCACCCAGTACGTGCGCTAAGCTAAGCCCCTGCTCAGGGATAGCGACTGGTTCGATACGACCAAACTCTCCTAGGACATAGACCTTATTACGGCTTTGACTATTGACATGAATGGAATCGCCATCTTGTACATAAATTTGGTTGGCAGATAGCCCCATTTGCCTTAATGACTGCAACCCTAAGTTATAATTTTTACCTCGGCGATTTAATACAATATTATTTGAATCGCCTGTCGTAGTAGTACCGCCTGCCATGGACAAAGCGCCATATAAGGTGACCGGTGCATCAGTAATAGGAAATTCGCCAGACTTAGTAACTTCTCCGTCGATAAAGAATTTGCTACCAAGATAGTTGATGACTCTGACTTGCGGGTCTGAGTATTTGAGATAGCGTTGCAACCTACCTTGTAATACTGCAGTGAACTGCGGCACACTCATGCCACTCGCCTTCAGGCGGCCTATCAATGGAAACTGAATAAAGCCTTGCTGATCGACAGTAATACTTGATGTTGATGCACTGATATTTGGATAGTCAGTGAGCACGATACTCATTACGTCTCCAGCTTCAATACGATAACCTATTGGTCTTGAAGCTTTGACCAAGTTATATAGCTCATTGTCGAGAACTGGGACTTGCTTAGCGGGTAAGGTTGTTACGTCTAATGGTTGAACATTGAAGGTAATGCCATTTTCTGCGACAAAGGCACCACTGGGCGGTAAGTTGCCCGCTTGTAGTCCAGAATTAATACTGCTACAACCAGATGTGACAGTGAAGAGCACTAAGCACGCTATCGTCGATAATTGAGATGAATATCCGCCCATAGTAAATTCCTTGTAAACTGTGGCTATCAGTAACAGCTATTAGCGATACCGTAATTTTCATAATGTAGGGCTATGACAAACTGATTAAATAACTACATTACAAACAAAAAACGTCTTAGTGATAATACGAGTCATAACCTAGTGAACATTTATCAAAAAATTAACGATTATAAATTTACTTAATCGAATTTAAATATTCACGTACACTTATATATTTATATACTATCCAACAACATTTAGCAACAAAACTTATTTATTACTTACATTGGCTAAGAGGGTTATATAAAAAATAGCGTAGAGCCATTATCTGATAGTAGTTATACGATCAGCTATTAGATAAATAGCTGATCGTTAGATAGCGCGTTATATAGAACTGGCGTAGTGGTTAGCTTTGTGGCGGTGTTAGAGCTGATGAAAGGGCAATTGGTAGGATTGGTTAGCGGCGATACTCAATCATTTTTCTAGACAATATAGTCAGTGAAAAGTAATATCGATACATCACGCGCTGCTGATATCAATTTTTCTTGCTTGCTGTGCCTGCGCAGACAGAGGCTACAAAAAATTGATATCAGCAATACCGTAGCGTTTTTAGGGTATTTTGACTATATGTTCTTATCCTCCGGAAAATTTCTTTTGAATGATAAAAATAAGATAGATTTTTGACAAAAAAATAGGAGTGGTTACATCAGTAACGACTCCTATTTAAATACATTCAACTTGAACTTAATAAGTCTGTAGCTCAATACCTACACCTACGCCGACATCAGTCGACTGGATGTCTGAATCTACTGCCCAAATTCGGCTGGAGATAAGTGCTTTGGGGTTGTATTGATGCTCCCAAGCCACATCAATACCAGTTAACTTATCAGTCGTTGGGAATGCTTGATTAATGGCTTCATCGGCTTGATTCACCTTAGCATGCTGTAATTTTGCGTTAATAAAATTACGGTTATCGAGCCATAAACGACCACCAAGTGCGATACTCTCCGCATCACCGCCTAGCGCATAACCTAATGGGAAGCCTTGCTGATAATAGCCATCTTTATAAGTACCATGATCATAAGAAACCCCTCTAACTTCACCGCTAGTACGGGTATCTGTATACTCAGCATAAAGCTGATAAGGTTTGCCGTAAGCAGCAGACGCATAATCAACACCGGCTAAATACATGTTTTTCGCTGGCAAGCCGCCTGCTTCATCTTCACCGATATATTGAGCATAAACGCCAGCAGGCACATTCACCAATGGCGCTAAATTTAAACGCGCATCAAAACCACCCAACTGATTGGCAGGATCCCCTCTTTCGTTACCACCATTATCTTTGGTTCCTAAAAGAGCGTCAGTAAAGGAGCCAAAACTCTGTGGACGACCTTCACCGCCCCACATAAAGGTACGTGAAGCACCGACTTCTAACCATTCCCATGGGCTAGCCGTCAGCCTTGCACCAAACAGCTTAGCATCAGGAATCGCCTCATAATCCTCAAACTGACCAGCAAATAGCTGATACTGCCAAGGTCCGACCCACGATAAATATGGGGATGTCGGCGCAGTTTGTTGATCACGCTGCATGGTAAAACCTGCGACCGGCAAGCTTGCATCGCCTCGAATAAGGCTACCATCATGCCCAGGTCCCCACCACGTTGGAATTTTACCCGCTATCAACCACTGATTAGCAGCAGTACCAGCAAGGTACGAGCCCTCAAAGCTAACGTCTGAACTGTCATCGATAAGTTTGTCATTTTTTAAATTGGCTTGTAAATTAAATTCCCACTCCGCTTCGCTAAGCGACACGCCAACGCTTGCTTGTTGACCCGCCAGCTTATCATCAGCAAATTTTTGTGGTAGCTGATCTCTATCGGTTTGTATATGCAGTGCGGCCGACCCTTTTACCACTGAGTCGCGGTTTTGATTCAATCGTGTTTGTACCGACTGCAGGATCTGCTGCTGCGCTGGCGTCTGGGCATTAGCCGTATTTAAAGCACGTTTAATCTCATTAGCAGTCAGCGGCCAAGTACTGGTGCTAATCTGCGCGACCCCTTGAGTATTCAGCCAGTCAAGATCTGCCTTGAGCTTTAGATCGTTCATATACAGGTTTTGTGCAGATGCCAACATCGACACTGATGATAAGACACCAAAACTCAATAAAATGCTTAGCTTCTTGTACATGATCAAATACTCTACGGTTATAAAGCGTTTATTATAAATGCCAATGGTTTATAAATACTATGGGTCAAACATCAATTTGCATTAACGTAACTAAATTTTACTTAATTCAATAACTGACATCTTATTGGTTATGTATGTTAACAAACACACTATCAATTGCTTGTACTGTTTGCTTAATTTCGTCTTCCGTCAACGTTGGATGCACCAAAAACATCAAGCTGGTTTCGCCGAGCTGCTTAGCGACTGGCAGTCTACTTTCAGGACGTAAACCTGTATTATCAAACGCTTTTTCCAGATAAACTTCCGAAGCGGATCCTGAAAAACAAGGAACCCCTAATTCATTAATCTCTTGAATAATACGATCTCGCGACCACTCTCCAGGTAGGTTATCTGACTGCACATAGACGTAGAGCTTATAATAGGCATGGGTCGAATCTGCAAACTGCGCTGATTCTTCTAACCTAGGTACAGAAAGATAGCCTTTTGCTTCCCATTTAGCACAGGTATCTAAAATAGCTTGAGCATTAGCCGTACGTTTGTCTGTCCAATCAGGCATTCTCGTTAATTGAATACGACCAAGCACTGCTTGCATTTCAGTCATGCGCCAATTGGTACCAAAACTTTCGTGTAACCAGCGATAGCCTGGTGGATGCTCGGTCTCATAGACGGCTGCATAGCTTTTACCATGGTCTTTATAAGCCCACATTTTGCGCCATAATTGCTCGTCATTGGTGGTGATCATACCGCCCTCACCGCCTGTGGTCATCACTTTATCTTGGCAAAAGCTCCACGCACCGATATGCCCAATACTACCAACGCTACGACCTTTATAGCGCGCACCATGTGCCTGAGCGCAATCCTCAATTACGTATAGATTATGCTTATCTGCCAACGCCATGATACCATCCATATCACAAGGCCACCCTGCCAAATGCACGCAGACGATAGCTTTGGTCTTAGCCGTCAATACCGCCGCGATCGACTCAGGCGTGATATTACCGGTTGCCTCATCGACATCAGCAAAAACAGGGGTTGCTCCAGCATTAACCACTGATGAGATACTCGCAATAAAGGTACGCGGCGTGACGATTACTTCATCGCCTGCGCCGATATCTAACGCTTGTAAGGCAACGTCTAATGCTAAAGTACCATTACCCATTGCAATGGCATATCTGCTATCAGCCCATTTAGCAAACTCAGTCTCAAACTGACGACACTCTTGCCCTGTCCAGTAATTTACCTTGTTGGATAATAATACTTGACTGACAGCATCAGCCTCTTCTTGAGTAAAGCTTGGCCAAGGTGAAAATGGGGTGTTTAACATGGTTGCCTCGATGGTGCTTATTTATAATTGACGATTAATCACTGACGATTAATCACTTATAACGCAATATTTGATTCTGATTTTTTATTTATACTCTTTATTTATTGAGGGGTCTTGCCGGATTACCAATCACGACTGCGCCAGCTGGGACGTCTTTGGTAACAACCGCTCCCATTCCTACAATGGCACCTTTACCAATAATTAATGGCTTATCAGGTGTGCCTTGTTTGATGACTGCCCCTGTGCCGATATAAGCATGGTTATGGATATGAATATTGCCATTGCAACTGACACGTGGGGCAAAGGTGACATAGTCGCCAATCACGCAATCATGTTCGACATAGCTATATAGATTGGCATGGAAGCATTTACCGATAGTCACATTCGCAGCGATAGTGACAAATGGACTGATCGCAGCACCGGCAGCTATACTGACTGCATCCATAATTAAGGTGGTCGTTCCTTTTACTGTCCACAACGAGATACCATCTTGAACCAATTTATCTGCAATTTTTTGACGAATGCTGCTATTAGCAATGGCAATCAGGACAAATTTATCATCACTTTTTATACTCTTAAATTTTGCATAATTCATCGCTGTATAGCCGTTAACATTAGCATCTTCATCTAATGCATCGTCAATAAATACGATTTGGCTATTTTCTTGAGCATCTAATCTTTGTAATTGATCAACGGCTACCGGCATTAAGCTACGACCACAGCCGGAAGCACCATAGACGGCAAATACTTTACTCATAGCTACTTTCTAAAGCTGGCTGGTCTTGAGAACCAGTAAACTTACTCATCGTCGCTTCGCCGTCGGCGTTAATACCATCTTTGATAACTACTTTTTTTACTGTCTTAAGTAGTATCTTGATATCTAACCATAATGATTGGTTATCTACATACCAAGTATCAAGCTCAAACTTCTTATCCCAACCGATGGCATTACGACCATTCACTTGCGCATAACCCGTAATACCAGGGCGAACATTATGGCGACACGCTTGTTCTTTACTATATAGCGGTAGGTATTCCATTAATAACGGGCGTGGTCCGACTAAACTCATATCGCCTTTGACGACATTCCACAGCTCAGGCAGCTCATCCAAACTACTATTACGTAGTGCTTTACCAAAATCAGTCAAGCGCTCACTATCGGGCAAAGCATTGCCAGCACTATCTATGCCATCTTTCATCGTGCGAAACTTAATCATCTCAAACGGCTTACCGTCTAGACCCGGACGTGTTTGACGAAATAGCACTGGCGAGCCTAAGTTCTTTTTGACTTTGTAAGCAGTGATGGCGTACACCGGAGATAAAGCGACTAAAGCGGTGGTCGCAGCAGTGATATCGAAAAGGCGTTTGATCATTTTTAATGCAGTCCTATTTTTGTTTTATAACACTTAATCTAATTACGATTAAATATTATTCTCCTTGCATAATGATACTTTTTAAAGAGTCAGCATGATATCGAGGAGTCAGCTCTTTAAGCAGCTCATTAGTAATATTAAGTTCAGATGATGAGTTTTTTTCGAGTTTATGAAACAAATCAACTAAAGACTCAATATTCGGTTCAGCGATATAACCAAGATTATTTGTTAATACCCATTCAGCAACACTAGTATTTTTTCCACAAACAGCTATCACCTGACAACCTGAGAATATATATGACGAAGATTTACTTGGAAAAGCATACTTTGTGACTTCATCCTCAATAGGCATCAGGCCAAAACTGTATTGATGCAATAAATTAGAAGCCTCATGAGCAGGCAGTACGCCTAGATAACTTACATTTTGATACTGAGCCGCTAACTCTTGAATAGCATCGCTGTAAACACCGCCGCCAGCGAATACGAAAGGTAGTTTACCCCCCTCTTGAATATAACGTTTAATAGATCCAAGCAATAAGGGTATACGTTGTAATCTACCTGCATTGCCACAGTAGACAAATCCATTTATACGTTCAAGATTGGTGTTATGTGCTTGATTCGAATCTTGCACTGCAGGGTTAGATAGCAACTTAATATTTAACTGTTTACCTGTTCTTTTAGTAATATAGGACTGCATCTGTTCAGTTAAAGTAATAATAGTAGACGCTTTGATGATTGTTTTAGTATCAATACGCTCTAGCAATCGAGTGAAAAAATTGTTTTTACCCGTAACAATAGACGTTATTTCAGGATGAATATCTTGTAAGTGATATACATACTTCTTATCAAATAGCTGACAGTACCATCGTACGGCTAAAGGAGTAAATACCGGAGGATTTGTAGCCACATAGACTTTATCAGGTCGAGAATAAACCAAACTTGTAAAAGTAAAACCTGTGAACAGTAGCAATTCAGATATTCTTAATACCATAGGGCTAGAGGAATCCGTTAAAGCAGGTAAAGTCAAAAACTTCACATCTTGACCACGTCCAGCGTTCTTTAGCTTTTTAGTAAACCCTTTATTAACTTGAGTCATCACAACAGGCTTAGCGTCTTTACTAAGTGATTCCGCTAACAACAACAGAGCTTCGCCAATAGCAGGATTCTCTGGCCAAAAGCTTCTACTAATAATGGCTATCTTTTCATTCTTGGCACTCATTAGTACTTCTTCCAAACTATACGATTAACATAATCAGTATAACTTAAGATAATTCTAACCACTTTCTCACTGACATTGGGCATACTATAATCATCTACCAAGCGTAATGAACGCTCCTCACCCCGTGCCTGCGACTCTAAAATATCTAGACCCTGTAAAATGCGTTTAGCAGTCAACCCTACCATCATTACTGCTGCTTCTTCCATGCCTTCAGGACGTTCATGAGCTTGTCTTAAATTAAGAGCGGGAAAGTTTAAAATAGAAGACTCTTCGTTAATCGTACCGCTGTCTGACAATGCCGCTTTAGCAGATAGCTGCAATTTATTATAATCACTAAATCCAAGTGGCTTTAATAACTGCACAAGTGGATGAAACTTGATATCCAATTCTTCAATACGGTTACGAGTACGGGGATGCGTGGAAACAATGACTGGAAACTGATATTTCTCTGCCACCGCATTGAGCATATCAACCAAATCTAAAAAATTCTGATCAGAATTGATATTTTCCTCGCGATGGGCACTGACGATAAAATATTGCTGCTCTTTAAGCCCTAAGGTTTCTAAAATATCAGACGCTTTAACTTTAGCTTTATAGTGGTTTAACACCTCAAACATGGGGCTACCCGTTTTAATGACCAGATCAGCAGGTAAACCTTCGGCAAGCAAATAGTCACGCGCAATAGTACTATAGGTTAAATTAATATCTGCAGTATGATCTACAATACGGCGGTTAATCTCCTCTGGTACACGCATGTCAAAACAGCGGTTGCCCGCTTCCATATGGAAAGTAGGAATTTTACGGCGTTTAGCAGGAATGACTGCCATACAGCTATTGGTATCGCCGAGCACCAGTAAAGCTTCCGGCTGTACTTCCTCTAAAACTTTATCGACGCCTATAATGACGTTACCGATAGTTTCAGCACCCGTTGCCCCTGCCGCATTTAAAAAGTGATCAGGCTTACGAATCCCTAAATCAGTAAAAAATATCTCATTGAGTTCATAGTCATAGTTTTGACCCGTATGGACAATTATGTGATCAAAATATTTATCACATGCTTGCATGACTCGAGACAGTCTAATAATCTCCGGACGTGTCCCTACGACAGTCATTAGCTTTAACTTATTCATAATACAACTCTTATTCTGTTATTGGCATGGCATAAGTATCAGGTTTTTCACGGTCAAAAATCTCGTTTGCCCACAGCATAACGATCATTTCATCCTCACCTATATTAGTAATATCGTGAGTCCAACCCGGTACAGTCTCGACAATTCTTGCTTCATCACCGTTCGTTTCTAATTCATAGTATTCGCCAGTAATGATATGCTTAAATTTAAATAACGCATTACCTTTAATGACTAAAAACTTTTCAGTCTTACTATGATGATAATGTCCACCACGAGTTATGCCTGGATGCGCAGTGAAATAGGAGAACTGACCCGCATCCGGTGTTTTAAGCATCTCTACAAAGACACCGCGTTCATCACCATGCTTCACTACCGTATAGTCAAACTGATTAGGCTGTAAGAAACTTAAATAAGTAGAATATAGAGCACGGGTTAAACCAGTACCTACTGGCAGCGTTATCAAGGTGTCACGCGAATGCTTAAACTCTCGTAGAGTGTCCGCTAAACCCCCAACGGTAATCTGATATTCTGGCTCAATGACAAAGTATTGCTCTGGTGAATAATGACCTTCAATCATCTGCCAAAATATCTCTACAACATCGTCTATATAAACTAGGCGAATAACCGCATCAGGATTATTAATCTGAATGGGTAAATCGTTAGCAATATTATGGCAAAAGGTCGCCACTGCCGAATTATAGTTAGGGCGTGACCATTTACCAAATACATTAGCCAAACGACAAATATAGACGGGATTACCTTGATTCTTATTTAAATCAATTAATACCTGCTCTCCGCCGAGTTTACTTTGACCATAGGCATTGTCTTGCTCTGCTTGAATAGATGAAGATAAAATAATTGGAGTCTTTTTATTATACTCTATTAGCAAATCAGCAATTTTTTGCGTTAAGGTAATATTGCCTTCTATAAACTCTTGTTCATTTAATGGACGATTAACGCCCGCTAAATGTATGATCCAGTCTGCTTTGATAACCGCATCTTTTAAATCATCTTCACTAGAGTTACGGTTAAGACACAAGATATTAATATCGTTTTGTTCGGATAAAAACTGAATAATATTTTTAGCAATAAAACCATTAGAGCCTGTCACTAAAATATTCACGATTACGCCTCCGGATCAACATGTCTGCCTTCAGTTAAAGCACGGACAAATTCAAGCTTGAGGAGCAGCTGCTTCATACCTTCCACATCTAAGCGCTCTGTATTATGGGAGTTGTAATCCTCAATCTCGGTGATATGCAGATCACCTTCTTCGACATATTTGCCATAGTTAAGGTCACGCTGGTCTGCTGGTACTCGGTAATAATATCCCTGATCGATAGCCACTGCCATTTCTTCGCGGCTTAAGAGGGCTTCATAAGCTTTTTCACCATGACGTGTACCCATAATGACAATAGGATGCTCGTCAAGATTCATCAGCTCTTTTAAAGCTTTGGCGAGCACTTCTATAGTGGCAGCAGGTGCTTTTTGAACGAAAATATCGCCATTCTCACCGTGTTCAAAAGCATACAATACCAAGTCTACCGCATCCTCTAACGTCATCATAAAACGCGTCATATTAGGATCAGTAATAGTCAAAGGTTTACCTTTCAAAATCTGCTCGACAAATAGCGGAATCACTGAACCACGAGAAGCCATGACATTACCATAGCGTGTACCACAAATCACCGTATCTAAACCTTCTAAATTACGCGATTTGGCAACCATTACCTTTTCCATCATGGCTTTGGAAATACCCATCGCATTGATAGGATAAACGGCTTTATCCGTACTTAAACAAACCACACGTTTTACTTTATTTTGAATAGCCGCTTCTAAGACGTTTTCTGTACCTAATACATTGGTCTTAACTGCTTGCATTGGATGAAACTCACACGAAGGCACTTGCTTAAGAGCAGCTGCATGGTAAATATAATCCACACCACGGGTCGCACTAAGTAAGCTGTAATAATCTCTCACATCGCCAATGTAAAACTTGAGCTTAGAATTGGCGTAGGCGATACGCATGTCTTCTTGCTTTTTTTCATCACGACTAAAGATACGAATCTCAGCGATATCGGTATCCAAAAAGCGTTTTAATACGGCGTTACCGAATGAGCCTGTACCGCCGGTGATTAAAAGTGTTTTGTCTTTAAACATTTAAATACCTTTTTATTAACTTATTTATTAGCTGCATATTCAAACATAGCAATATTAGCTTCAATCGCATCTCTTTGAGAAAATTTATTTCTTGCCCATTTAAGTACGTTTTTTCGCATTTCATAATGATCATCGTTGCTCATCAATGCCAGCTTATTAATAGCATTACTAAATGTACTTGGATTGTCTAATGACAAATCCCAACCAAGACCTTGTTCAGACAGATTACGCCAAGGAGTAGCATCAGAAATTAACAGTGGTAAGCCTGCGCACAATGCTTCTGCAATAACATGACCATAATTCTCTCCTTTTGTAGGCATAAAGAAGAAATCATATGATGATAATGTCGGAACTACCTGTTCAGGCGTTAACTCGCCTTTATACTGTACATCAATATGTGAAGGTAAATCAGCTATAATACTTTGACAATGCCGCCAATAACTCTGGTCTTCAATTGGCCCATATATATCATAAACCAAAGGTTTTTGAACGCTTTTAAGTATTTCTAGAGCAAAACCTAAGTTCTTCATAGGGGAAATACGAGAGATAAAAACAGCTTTGATTATTTGTTCTCGTATAGCAATATTTTTAGCAAACTCCTGAGCGCTAATATCTTCTGCTATAACAATATCCATATCAGACCCTAAAACTCTTTTGATATCTTCAGCTTCATAGATACTTGAAGCCTGATATATAGTTCCACGATGTAAATTCAAAAGCTTATATAATTTTATAAAAGTATTTTTTTTTCTTGATTTTAAACTCAATGCACCTTCTGAAAACTCACCCCTAGGACCAACGATAACTTTTTGACGTAGAGTTTTTGCTATTATTAACGGTAATACTGAAAATGTAGGCGAAAAAAAGCTATTTAAGTATATTAGATCATAATTCTTCTCGAACAATATTTTAGTAACTTGCTTATAACCTATACTGCCTGACTGTACATAAAACACTTCTGCGTTGCCAACTTTATTCCAAACATTATGGTCTATCGAATTGTAAGGTAAAGTGTCACCAAGGTCTCGATTACTGGTAATTAACTTGTAAGATACAAAGCTTCCAGTTTGGTCGAATAAATTTTTGATGGTCTTTATAGGACCGCCACCTTTATATCCAGGAAGATAGTGTCCCGTAAAAGTTAAAATATTCAAAAGACCTTTTACTCCTTTAATAATTTTATTACTAATAAAATTAGATCATTAAACTCAACCTATAGTATTTTTACTATACTGCTTCAAGCGGTCCTTTAAAATTGGCTGATGGTTCGTTATTAATTAGCGACAAGGACAACTGAACAAATCTTTCTGCTGCTATAGCAGGAGTCCAGTTTTCTCTTATAATTAATCTTGATTTTACACTAAAGTCGTTTATTAACTTTTTATTATTAACCAACTGGCTCAAACAGTCATATAAAGAATCTTCTGATCCAGACTTGAATAACAGTCCATTTACACCATGTTCAATTAGTGAAGCGCCAGCCCCTGTCTTATCTGAAGCAATCACTGCACATCCAGCAGACATCGCCTCATTTACTACTGCACCCCATCCTTCATACGCACTACTTGGCAACACGTATATGTCATATTGTGCCATAAGGAAAGGCACTTCATCTGAAGGTATAAATTCTTTAAATTCATAAAAAGAGGCACCTAATAACTTTTTTGCAAGCTTCTCTAAATATTCTCGTTCAGAGCCATTACCAACTAATGTAAGTTCAAATTTTTTACCCTCATTCTTTATTTTTGCTAAAGCTTTAATAAGTAAGTCAACACGCTTACATTTAATCATACGCCCAACCCATAGAATACGAGTGACATCAGAACCTCTGCTCTCACTCATACTAGGTATTATTATAGGAAACGCTGTAAAGTACCCCCATGCCCATACACGTGAGGGCATAGATGTCATTAAAGCCATGTCTCTTGCAGCAAATGGACCAATGGGTAAATAATGAAAATACTTACTTTTACTTAACTGCTTAAACTCTAGAAACATTTTTAAATATAATGGATGAAACAACCTAAACATACCTACTGGTGGCTTCCACCATCGTTCAGACATATAAAAACATATTTTATTATCATCAACACGTTCTTGCATTTTACTAATTAGCCTTTCGCCACATATAACCACATCAGCTTCATGCCAAAACTTATCAAATCTTATGTGACTTTCTATTGAGTCATTGGGGTGAATAATCCATTCTTCATTATAATCTTTTTTCCAGCCATTATTTAGTCTTTCAGAATCTGGTCTTCCTAATGCAGCAAATAGAAAGTTCTCCTCGCCGACTAGTGACACCAATTCTTTAGAGAAAGGCAATTGATGATGGCTCACGATATTATTCACTTGCAGTATCTTCATATAATTCCTTAGTTCTCAAACAATGATTTTTTATGTATCGCTCGAAGATTAAGTAAATATGACTCTAAAAGCCAGAACTTCTATAGTCAGTTCAAAATAAAAGCGAGACATTATAGCTGTGTGCGACTGGTATAAATTTTCCTTGCTTGCTGTTATCACAGAGGCTACGAAAAATTCATCCCAGTAGCACTGTATCGATTTTAAAGTAATTCTACTATATTAGTATTTATTGCATAACGATAATAGTTCTTGCTAATAAGTTAATAAACTTAAATCTAACATACTATTATATAAAACAATGATTAAGTTCAATTTCAATGGATTGATAACTTATCTATAATTCCAAAAATTGAAAGCTGCTGATTCCCAGTTATTAGAGGGGAATCCCTTGATAAACTGAATTATAATATTCATATCAAGCTGATAGAAATTGCCGAAAACTCCAGTAGTGAATAAATATAAAAAAATAGAACAGTAACTTAATATATACCCTATAGTTATAGTTTTAACGCCTTTAGGCAATTTATAAATACCATTGGCAAGAGCGATACACACGAACGGTAAAAAGTAAATCCTAACTCTTTGAGAAATGAGAGGAATACTTATTGTTAGGATTTCAATAAGCAGCATTAATAGTGTTGCACGATACACCCAATCATCTACTTTCGAGTGAATAATTTTAATCTTAAATTGAAAATATAATGCTAAAGCGAAAATACTAATACGCACTAAAGAAGAATATAGGTTAGCCACTTTTGAATCTTCAGCGTACATTTGTAACTTACTAATAGCTAGGTAATTAAATGAGCTAAACACTCCTGATGTCAAAAACCCTATGAATAAAGAGCCAATGGCTAAGCTTCCCAATACTAGTATTAGAGTAAACTTTTTTGTACTACGCTTAAAAAAATTTAATTTACCTAATAGTAGTACTAAGCTTGAAATATGAAAGCCACTAGCAATTACAATAGAAAATATACTAGGATATCTCTTGATTATCAGAAAGCTTGATAACAAAACTATTGAAGCTAAAACTTGTCTTAATACATCATTGATATAGGGATATGTCAATGCAAAAAATATAGTTACTGCAAGTAAAGGAAGTTTCGTATATCTTTTAAATATTACCAATAATAGAAGAGTATTAATAGATTTAATGGCAATTGCAAAAAACCAAAAATTCATGCCCAAGGAAGCAGAAAAGACTGATAATGCACTATACAAAGCCTCAAAACTTTCAAAATTATTATGGTAATAATTTTCTTGATAAGCAACCCAGTCGACTCCTACTTTATAACCTAATCCTAAAGTAAAAAGCACTAACACAGAAGCTATAAACCATAAAAAACTCTTAATATTATTGCTTAAGTTGGTTGATTCTAACAACGAAAACAAAACTAATATGAGGAATATTACAAAGATACCATTCATTGAGCTTACCAGTTAGAGAATTTTGTGATTAATCTTGTCAACTAAGGTTGATCCATCAACACTTCTTACTTTTCTAACAAAGAGCTTCTCAGACTGTTTGAGTTCATCCCAATCATTAATCGTAAACCACTTAGTTAAAGAGTTATCGATGAGATGAAGATTCGCTAAATAGTCTAATCCAAAATATTTAAAATCTTGTAGCCCCGTGCATTGAGAGACCAATTGGGAATTGCCCAAAATAGTATGGATGTAATGCTCATCTGCCGCGTAGGTATATCTGAACATATTTTGAAACCATCGGTTATTTTCATGGAAGTCTACTGCATATCTAGCACATGGCGCATTTAATGCAGTCCAATTACTACCTCCGTAGGCTATTATATTATCTTTCCAAGTATTTGGAATATGTGCATGGAAACTAACTCTTCTTATAATACGGTGTAAATTGTGAATAATTTTATTTCTAATAGGGAAGGGATTATCCATTAAGAATTTATATTGTATTTGACGATAAAGCAGACGGTGATCTGTCATTTTAACGTACTTAATAAAGCTCTTATCTTTATTGTTTACAAAAAAGCTATCTATATAGTCGATAGATTTGATAGGGTAGCAACTACCTGATAAAAAGATATAGTGAGAAAATTCGTCTTTGTGCTCAACCGCTAGTTTTAGCAATTCCATCATTACTGTAACCATAGAGAATCCAGCCCAAGAAACTTTAATTCTCGGTGTAAGGAAATGTACATTTCCTTTCCTGGATAAGTTTAAAAAGCTCGTGTCATCTACAAACCCATCAATATGAATAAATATTTCACAGTTATTCCCCAAAGCAGTTATAAGCTTTGATAGATGTTCTTTGTCATTGTGAGCCATAATACAGTATGCAACTTTGTTCATAGAAATTTCCTATATATACTTATCCGCACTTTTTAATACATTTGTGATTATTTGAATATTTTATTAATGTAATTAAACTTAACGCAGCAGCCAGTTAAAATAGTAAAAGTTATAACCTCACTGAAAGCAAGTCCATAGGCTGCTCCTACGGCACCGAGAGATTTAATCAAAATAGGAGTATAAATAATATGTAATATAGAAACAGCTATAGGGACTAAATAATACAGCTTTGTGTGTCCCATAGGAACGAGTATATAATTACATAGAATAACTGAAATTACTGAGAAAAACATAGCTATAGATAAAGGAATCCTGAGAGGTACAGCATCTAGATAAGCATCACCAAGCAAAACATTAATAATTGTTATATTAAAGAATATGTATAGAAAGGTAATTATTAATAGTAAGAAAGTCTGCGATAAAATTATTGCTTTCAATAGTGAAAAAGCTTTTGTCTCGTCTGTAACTAATAAGGCGTTCACTCTAGGAAAAATAGCGCCACCTGCAACTATAAATAATCCAGCTAGGGCTCCAGTAAATTTATTAGCAGCACTATAGATACCCATTTCATGTTCTGAAGATAAGAAGCCTAGCAGTAAAGGAGTGCTAATAGTATAGACACTAATAGCAAGACTCCCAATGAAATAAGAAGTAGAGTCTGATATCTCCCTAAACGTATTTTTGAATAGCCTAAAGTCTGGCTTTCCAATACTTTTATGTTTTATTATACTTATCCATGATAATAAGGCAGCAACTAATAAAGTACAAGACTGTATGAGAGCAGCTATAACAATATCTCCTTCATCTTTTACTAAATAAAAGGTAGAAGGCAGTATACTTAGCTTGGCTATCACTTGAGAGATTAGTATTACTTTGATATTCTCGATACCCTGAAAGTACCAAAGTGGAAATATAGCGGTTGCGACTAACTGTGGCGTAAATGCTAATAGTATATATAGAACATTATTAAGCTTAGAATTAAATATTGCTAGGCCTAGCATAAGCATTATACTGAAACTTAAAAGCATGAGCTTAGCGAATATAATATTCCAAAATACTTGATCAATACTTAATCCTTGCTTCTTTAAAATAGAGATCTTTTTAGTTCCACTAAGTGTGAAACCAAAGTCTATTACTATGCAGAAATAAAGGATTATAGAGTTAGCAAAAGATAATGAACCATAGTTTTCGGTTCCTAATACTCTTGCTAAATAAGGAAAAATAATTAAAGGTATTAGGTAGTTTAAACCCTGTACGAATATTAAGTAAATTATATTTGTTCTTAACAAGGACATATAATCCCTAACTCTCATAATTGATTTTAAAAAGGCATTTTTATAAAAATAATTTATATATATATAGCTAAAGTTCATCAATGATATACAAGATATTATTTATTAAACCTTATTTAAAAATCTTTACGTTTGTTGCTCTATATTATCTTTATAGCCATCTACAAACTGCTTAAATTGCTGCTTCAGCCAAATGACATCGAATTGTTTTTGTTTTTCGTTCAATTCAAACAATACCGATTCTAGCTCATCTAATGGAAAGCTATGCTCTATTGCTTGCATGATAAGAGAATGATCAGTTGGTTCAACATTATCTTCACCGATGATGAGCTCTTCATAAAGCTTTTCTCCATCTCTAAGTCCCGTAAAGATGACTTCGATATCACCTTCAGGATGCGCGGCATCTTTAATATCAAAACCACTTAAATGAATCATTCGGTGGGCCAAGTCAACGATCTTGACCGGCTCTCCCATATCAAGCACAAACACCTCACCACCTGATGCCATTGCACCTGCTTGGATGACTAAGTTTGCCGCTTCTGGAATCGTCATAAAATAACGAGTCACATCAGGATGGGTTACCGTAATCGGCTTACCTTGCTCGATCTGCTTGGTAAATAACGGCACAACAGAGCCTGACGAGCCTAGGACATTACCAAAACGCACCATACTGATACAGGTCTGGCTATCTGTCTGGCTGAGCGCTTGACAAACCAATTCTGCCAAGCGCTTAGAAGCGCCCATCACATTGGTCGGTCTTACTGCTTTATCGGTCGATATTAAAACAAAAGTCTCGACATTTGCTGCAATCGCCGCCCGCGCACAGTGATAAGTACCTTTGGTATTATTAATGACGCCTTCAAAGGGATTGTGCTCAACCATAGGTACATGTTTATAGGCAGCAGCATGATAAACCGTCTGTATATTATAGAGATTCAGTATTCTAAGCAGGTTCGATTCATTGGTGACGTTACCGATGACCGCAATAATTTCAATATTTTTATAGGCAGGCGTATTGGCTTGCTTGATGGTCAGCTCTTGATGGATACTATAAAGCGCAAACTCGGACAGCTCATAAAGTACGAGACATTTGGGCTGGTTCTTGATTACTTGACGGCACAATTCACTACCGATAGAGCCACCAGCACCAGTGACCAACACGCACTTACCCTTGATATTCATTTGCAGCAATTTAGCGTCAGGTTCAACAGTCTGTCTGTCTAACACATCCAATATGTCTACTTTGCGCATGCTACTGACGGTCACTTTTTCGTCAGCGATTTCCTCTAAACTTGGCAATTCTTTTATTTTTATGGCAATACCTGAGAGTCTATCTATAATCTGGCGTTTTTGCGCGCGGCTGATAGAAGGAATAGCCAAAAATATCTGTGCAATGTCTAGCTCCTCTACTAAGCTTACTAACTCATCAGCAGTATAAATCTTTTTGCCGAGTAAATAAGCACCCGTAAGCTGTGGATCATCATCAACGTAAGCCACAACATTATATTTATGCGAGTTTCTTAAACCTTCTAATAAATCCCGACCTGCTTCTCCCGCACCATAAATAACAATATTATCATAATCGTTTTCATCCCTAATACGGCGCTGGTTTTTACCTTGTAATCGCGTTAGAAGCTCACGGATGGTTAGCCTACTATTCCATAACCAAATAAAGAATAGAAACAAATATAGAATGGGTACGGCACGTGGCACATTAGGAAGGAGTTTAAAATAAAGAATGGTCTGGGCAATGATGATAAGTACAAAGAATAGCTGTAATACGCTACCCATCATCGCATCAAAAAAACCTCTAGCTACGCCATTGTAAAACCCAATAGCGTATAAGCATAAGACTGGAACCAATGCGCTCAGACTTAATACTAATAAGCTGACATGATGGTCTATATATCCATATCTTGCTGCAATGGCGAAGAATAAACAAACGGCTGACATGATAAAGTCAGCCAACATTAAAATACTACGCTTAATGCTTCTAGGTAGGCTAAGTAAAAACTTAGTGCTACGCTCAGCAAGACCAGTAGATATCATAGAGTTAACATTATGTGATTTGGATGAGGCTGATGGATCTATTGACATGACAAACAACTGTTTTATTCAAGCATTAATATTTAAAAAATTCTATATCTATCCGCTAACGATTAGTTATTATTGCCGTAAGCATAACTATAATGATAGCTATACTTACTTAGTAATCCCTGTTGTACATCGTTTAAGATAATACCGTCTACTTTGATATTGGCTTTATTCATCTGATTAACCGCATAAACCACTTGCCCTTCTATAGACTTATCATAGCGAGCCACCATTAACACTTTATCTGCATACTGGGATAAAATCATAGCATCAGAAGCAGCCAGTACAGGTGGCGAATCAATGACAATATAATCATAATGCAAATTCAGTTCTTTGATTAAATGATCGAAACTGCCATTAGCTAATAATGATGCCGGATTACGTGGGTGCTGACCGCGTGGCATAAAATCGATATTATCTATACCAGTCGGATGAATAAAGCTTGCCAAATAACCCTCTTGATTAGCAACAATTTTTGATACCTGAGCGTTATCTTTTGATAAATGAGTCGTATCTTGTGATAGATAATCTGCCAAACCATTATCTTGACTCATACTAAACATCTTATGCAGCTCACCCAAGCGCATATCAGCATCCATAATCAGGACTTTTTTATCTAACTGAGCAAATACCTCAGTTAGATTAGAAGAGATAAATGATTTACCAACACCAGGGCTTTCACCAGTAATTAGTATCACTTTCGCTCTTTGCCCCGCTCGACCTTGGGCTGGCATGCCAAACATTAGATTTGTTCTTAAGCTCTTAATGGCCTCATAGCTCAAACTATTATTATCTACGTAAGCCAGTAGTCTGTTAGGCGCTTTCTTATTACTCTTACGTAATCTTGTTAATAGTGGAGAGCGTGGAACCGTCGCTACCACAGGCACACCTGTCTTAGCCTCTAAACGCTCAGGGTCTTTTACCACATTTCTAAGCATGTTTTTAAGCAGTACAAGCATAGTTCCAAGCATCGACCCCAATAAAACTGCCAAAACAATAATCAAAAGCTTTTTGGGAGCAATGGCTTTATAGGTGCTGATTGGTAAGTCAACAATTCGGGCAAAACCTAACTGACCTGCTTTAGCGATCTGTAGTTGCTGATAGTTTTTGAGTAGAGTTAAGTAAATCTCTCTATTAATTTCAGTATCTTGTGATAACTTAAGAAACTCTCGTTGTAGTTCAGGTAAACCTGCAATAGTATTATCAATAGTCTGCTTTCTATCTCTCAAAACTTTTAATTGTTCATCGATTTGAATAACTAAAGGATGCTCTTCGGTATAATAAGTCGTTAAATCAGCCTTTTTAAGTTTCAACTCATTCAGCTGTACATCAATATTAGAATTTTCAGTGAGAAGTAGCTCAGCCTCTTTTGCAACATCAATTGTGCCATATTTTTTACGAAACTCATTAAACACTCCTTCGGCATCCTCAAGTTTTTTCTTAAGAATAGGAATCTGTGTTTCCATAAACTTGATTGTTTTGGTCGTCTCCTCAGAGCCACGAGATTGGTTCTGACCTATGTATGATAGGATAATATCCTTAAGTATCATACTCGTTTGCTGCTGATTGGCACCAGTCATCGAAAGCTCGATAATACCCGTTTGCTTACCTTTTTCAACAACTGACAAGGATGTGTTAAGGGCATCCGTAGTCGACTGCAATGACTGCTTAGTGATACGGATAGCATGACCATCAGCTGGTAAGTCATTGACTGTAATATGAATCTGACCATCTACGCCGCTAAATTTCTGCGGCTGATTAAGCTGCCCTTTAAAGTCGTCAAAACCGTTAGTTAAGACGAAACCATTACCTTCTCGGCTTAAAGTAAAAGGTTGGTTTAGATAAGCTTGTGAGACATTAAACTCACTGATCTGCACTTGGCCTTCTGCTGTTTTTAGAGAAACACCCTCAGGTGCATTTATTTGTGTATGAGTACGATCGTTGATTACTTTATCAATAGCACTAACTTCAAGATCAGCAAGCTGGATGCGTAAATGTAGTTGGTTGACTACTGGCTCCAAAATCATTCTTGAGCGAATCAGCTCAGCCTCAGTCTGTGCCTTACTAGCTTCAGAGCCCAATAGATCAGAAATATTCTCACCCAATGCAGGCAGGCCTGATGACTTTTCATCAATTTGGATCAGAGCATCGGAACGATAGGTAGGATTTACGTACCTGCTATATAAGACCCCTATTATCAAGCCCAATACTGCAAAAAGAACAATAGTCTTCCAGCCGCGCAAGATAGAAAACAGCAGCGCCATAAGATCAATTTCGTCATTATCTTCTTTAGAGGCAGAGTTTGATAAATTTTTTGAATCTGTATTCATAACGGTATGTTCATCACTTAAGGTTAGTCGTTTAATAATATCTAGTTAACTAATTTTGTCTGCCCACTGCTCGAGGCTATCAACAATATCTTGATATGCCGTTTTAAAAGCACTCATTTCATGCTTATAAGGGTCGGCAATGTCTTTACTCATCCAATGACCTAACTTAAAGGTTTTGCCGCGACAAAATGGCCAGCGTTCTTCAATCCATTTCGTTTGACCATCTGACATGGTAAAAATAATGTCAGCCTTTTTTGCCAAATTTTCGTCAAGCTGTTTCGCGACATGCTTAGTGATATCAAGCTGCTGCGCTGTCATGATCTCTAATGCAGCAGGATCTGCAGGGTGACCGACTAAAGCGCCAACACCTGCAGAGTCAATATTCTTATGTGGATAACGTTGTTTCAGTAATGCCTCTGCCATCGGGCTACGACAAATATTACCAACACATACGACTAAAATATTATCAAACGCCATAACTGTTATCACCTATTATCTATAAGCCTGAAAGAATACTAACTGCTGAAGTCGATGGTAGTATGGCACTGATAACACGATTCCAACGCGTCAAGCCAGTGGGGTCAACGTAGACAATATCATTCGCATGCATCTCAAACCGATTAGCAAGCGCGAAACTGGTAATCGTCTGCATATCAACGTAGTAGATATCCGTAGTTCTAGTATTTAGATTGTCACGTACCACATATATTTTGGCTGCATTGGCCGTATTAGAATCAAGACCTTTAGACTCACCTAAAACCTGAGCCAAACTAATACCTTGCTCTAAAATAGGCACAGGTTCTACTTGTCCAAACTCTCCTAGGACATATACCTTATTACGGTCTTGGCTGTTCACATGAATAGAATCACCATCTTGCAGATAGATTTGATTGGCTGATGTCCCTAGCTGACGCAACGATTGTAACCCTATATTGTAGCTTACCCCTTTGCGGTTAAACACAATATTATTCGAGTCGCCAGTAGATGTTGCGCCGCCGGCCATAGAGATCGCACTATACAACGAGACTGGTGCATCAGCAATCGCAAATTCGCCCGGCTGCTTCACGGCCCCATCAATGAAAAATTTATTGCCACGGTAGTTAACAATTTTAACCTGTGGGTCTGAATACTTAAGATAGCGTTGAAGCTGTTTTTGTAAATTGGCGGTAAATTGCGGCACACTCATGCCACTAGCCTTAATACGTCCAACCAATGGGAACTGAACAAAACCTTGTTGATCAACAGGATAACCTGCTGCATAAGGATTAGTAACGTCGCCAGCTGGAAGTGGTGTAATATTAGGATAACCCGTAAGTACAATACTAAGAATATCGCCTTCAGAGATACGATAATCCGCTCGACCAGAATTTCTTATTAACTGGGTCAAATCTCTATTTGGGATAACGACCTTTTTCGGTGGCAGCGTCGCTAGGTTCAATGGTTGAATATTAAAATGCAAACCATTTTCAGCGATAAATGTCCCGCTTGGTGGCAGCTCACCTGCTTGAAGTCCTGCGTTGATGCTAGAGCAGCCTGAAACCAGGCTAATCATGAGTAGACACGCTACACTTAATAACTTTGATGAATTGAAAAACATAGAAAAACCTTTATAAATCATAGGTATAAGTAGCGTCCACTGATAAACCAATTAAGACAACTATACTAAAGGGCTATATTAGCTACAAAAAAACAAAGCCATAATAACATAGGTGGTTAAATATTGAATAATAATGGGCTGTTTTTGGCAAAAATTACGTAAGAGTAACAATTAATTTATACTTGCTTTCGTCAAATACAGAAACCTTGTTTAAACCCATAACTATCTAATAAAACATAACTTATTGCCAATAACGATAGCCTTAAAAAATTTCTCTTAAACAAAGCTTTGATAAATAGCGTATAATAGTCAGTCCGAATTTACACATTGAGAAATGTGAACCCACCGATTCAAGGAAATCGTTATGAAAGATGAAAAACTCCAAAAGGCCCTCGCCCGTATGGGACTTGGCTCACGTCGTCAGATGGAAGAAGTGATCAAGGCAGGTCGCGTGACCGTTAATAATGGTCCTGCGACTATCGGCGACCGTGTCGAACAAGGCGATGAGATTCGTGTTGATGGTCGTCAAATCAAGTACACTGCCGAAAATGAAAAGCGTCGTCGTGTTTTAGCGTATTACAAGCCTGAAGGCGAAGTGTGTTCTGCCAATGATCCAGAAGGCCGTCCAACAGTCTTTGAGCGGTTGCCAAAGTTGACTCATGACCGCTGGGTAATGGTTGGTCGCTTGGATATTAACTCTACTGGTCTGCTATTATTTACCAATGATGGCGAAATGGCGCATCGCTTAATGCATCCGTCTAGCGAAGTGACACGTGAATATGCCGTGCGTGTGCTTGGTGAAGTGACACCAGATATCGCTCGTACGTTAACGTCTGGCGTCATGTTAGAAGATGGTATGGCACAGTTTGAAGATATTAAAGAAGGCGGCGGTGAAGGCGTCAATAAGTGGTATCACGTCAAGCTAAAAGAAGGTCGTAACCGCGAAGTACGTCGTTTATTTGAGTCGCAAGGTCTTAAAGTTAGCCGTCTGCTGCGTACACGTTATGGTACGATTATCTTACCAAAAGAGCTACGTACCGGTCGTTTCTTAGAGCTTGATAAAAAAGACATCAATACCTTGACGGATTTAGTGAGCTTACGCCCCCGTCACGGTACAGGTCTGCATGGTGCAGCTAAAGAAAAGCAAGAACGTATTAAAAACAAGCCGCTTAAAGCACGTCGTACGGACACTCGTAGCGATAGCCGTCCTAGCAGCGCAAAACCTAAGAGCAGTGCTAGTCCTGCCAGTCGCGGCACCCGTAATACCCGTGACCGTAACAACAAGCGTTAATCGGATTAATTTAACCTTACTTTGAATCTTTTATAAATTTGAAGTAGTTAATAAAAAAAGCGGTCAATGATTCATTCATTGACCGCTTTTTTATGCGTTTTCTTAATAACGTTACTACCCCAAAGCTTAGCTATCATGACTATTAATATAGTTCTTCATGACTCGTAATTTCTGCAACTGCTGCGTATCCATTTGTTCTAACAGTTTATCTAAACGTTGTTCTATATTATTTAAGACTTGTTGCAATAACTCACTGGCTTCAGCTTTTTTTTGCTGATTCATCTCATTATTACTTCTATTTATATTTACTAGCTGATAATGACTGGCCAGCATTTCAGGCAAACGAGTATGCAACATTTTATTTAACACAAACTGCTGTTCTGTGACCGCAGGCGTTTTATTCTGAGCTTGTCGTGTTTTTTGATAAGATTGATAGCTGCCGACCTTTTCATCGATACGTTGTAGTTGACGTAGTTGCTTATCTGGCAATACCTTTAAGTGCTTTTTATTTAAAGTTAGCTGCTGCCAATTTACCGCAGATAGTGCCAATGGCGTATTATTATCTTGATACGTAAGCACACCTGGGGTAATGCCGACCATTTTATGCAATGCGTGCCAGCCCTTTCTACCTAGATAAATGGTAGTGACTGTCGTCACAATGCCAACGCCGATTAAAACACTCATATACGCCTAACCTTTATTTAGCTCATACGATTGGGTAATTACAGTTTAATATTTTTAGCATTCGTATTCGCGCTTTTGCCACTTGCATCAGTTGGAATTTCAAGCGCTTCGATTTCTCTATTACTATGATTAATAATGGTACTATCGGCATTATTATTAAGTCCCTGAATATCCGCATTAACGGTAGGATTGTTAAAACGTTTTTGCAAATATCGATTGGTTGCAAGTAACTTTTGCCCATCTTGATGATAGGAAGCATTCAATAAGTCATCAAACTGAGTATTAATCGTGCTTAACACATCTAACAATGCTTCTTTACCAGTGACATTGGAGTGCTTAATTTTAGTGCTATCAGCAAGCGCGCCGTCCCCCACATCTAAGTCATGTAAGCGGCGATAATCAGCCACCGCTAGTGGCACATGCCTATCCATTAGATTTTGAATCATGACATAGGTTTCGTTGACGGTATCTTTATCATCAATTTTGCCATCATTATTGGTATCACCATAAATGACACGCAGCTTCTCACCTTTTTCATTGATTTGATCAAGCGCTGTTTTGACCTCAGCAGGCAAGCTTTTTTCAGGAATATAACCCAATTGCGGCATCGCTTTGTACTCAAGCATTTTGGGCGCAGTGACTTTTTTAATACCACGATATCCTAGGTACAACCCAGCTGCTGGTAGCACTCCATATAGAATAAACATGACAAACATCGCAGTCAATTGGGTCATTAAGTTGTCCTTATTGCTTAGCAAAATTGTTATGGCACTTTTCTTATTATTCTTAATAAACTTATTATTTTGAATAAAAATCGATAGCTATCATTAAACAAAAAAATAAGGCTCTATTAAAGCCCTATATTGTTATACATTGAATCGATTGTGTCTAATCATGCTGATTTATATTACTTTCATAACGCCAATTCAAAGTCCATGAGTAAAAGCCCATAATTAAAAAGCAAGCAACCACTAGCTTTGGGTTCGGCTTTTAACATAACGGTGCGTTGAGGCCAGTTTATTCATCACCGTTTGGTGGAGCTCATCTAGTAATTCATCAAGCTCATAGTCAATCTCTAAAAACAAATCGGTCAACATATCGCCTGCGGTCATTTTACCTTGCACCATATTATTTTTGGTACGATGCGGACTAAAGCGTTGCAGCTGTTCATAGTGATGTAGCGCCTCAGGGATACTCTCAGACACCAGCTTGTCGATAACAAACTGGCGCTCATTATGTTGTTGCTGTTGCTCAGCATTGAGCTCGCTACTCCACTCACGGTAGCGCTTTAACTTACCATTAATCCTATCTAGTATCGCAACGGCCTCAATAGGCATAGCATTTAGGGTGGCCTCATCGACCACATCAACAAGCTCAGTCATAATCGGACAGCGTCCATGTTTGAGATACCATAACGTATCAGGGTCAAAAGGAGGGCGATTGGTCGGGCGCATCTGAGCACGATTGGCTAAATAGCGATCGGTCAATGGCGTTGCCGAGCGGATATCATTTACTTGTGCTAACGCAGCGCAAATACGATCCGCACGCTCAGGCGGCGTAAGCGTAAAACGTTGGCTGCTCGCTTGAGTCTGCTCATTATCGGCTGCTTTATCATTAGACGTACTATCACCACTACTTGCCATTTTCTGAGCATTTTTAGCCGCGAGTGTTGGCAGGTCTTGAGCTTGCCCAAATGACTGTAGCATTCTTGCCAAACTTACGACCATAACTGACTCTGCTCCTCTTCCAGTGCATTCATATTTTGCTCGTACTGCGTTTATTCATATTGCATCGATTTATTCAATAGCGTATCTTAACAGCTTTTTACGGCGCTGCCAGTAAGCAAAATGTCAATATTCTCACATCGCAATCTCTCAAATCATGTGAAAGACAAAACTCTAAAAACACCAAATCTTAAAAAATTATAAGCGCACTATTATGAATGCTCCCGATTATATTTCTGGCTTCTTACTTGGGCTATCGCTCATCATTGCCATCGGCTCACAAAATGCCTTTGTCCTCAAACAAGGACTGAAACGCGAACATATCTTTTTCGTCTGCTTATTTTGCGCGGTCAGTGATGCGCTGCTAATCTCTGCTGGTGTTGGCGGCTTTGGCGCAGTAACGGCTCGCTACCCGCAAGCCGTCAACATTGCCAAAATTGCTGGCGTCATATTTTTGCTGGCTTATGGCATCCAAAGCTTGTATGCGAGTGTGCGCTTATCACACGCGCTTACCATCGACGGTCAAGTTATCACCAGTTTAAAAAAAGCGCTGTTATTATGCTTTGGCTTTACTTGGCTTAATCCGCACGTCTATCTAGATACATTGGTGCTCGTCGGCATGGTTTCAACAGGGGCAACTAGCAAAGTCGTATTTGCCGCTGGTGCGGTCAGTGCCTCTTTCTTTTTCTTCTTTGCACTTGGTTATGGTGCACGATTACTTAGACCGCTATTTGCCAAACCAAAAGCCTGGAATATACTCGATGCTTTAGTCGGTTTTCTGATGCTGTATTTGGCTTGGCATCTATATCAAAGTTAATGAAGCGTAATAAATAAACGCAGCTTATAAAACAAAAAAACCAAACACATTACATGTTTGGTTTTTTATTTTGAAACTAATGACTTCTTATTAGGACGCTTTTTTGCGCTTTTTAGGCTTAACAAAGGTTAAGTTTAAAAAATGCTCTAGCGAATCATCAAGAATATCTAACCATGGCTCTGGTAGCTCAGGAGATAGCGTTCCAGTTAAAGTAGAACGATAGGCCTTTTCTCTAAAGGTCATGATATTCTCAGCTTTATCTTTTTGCCATTCCTTTAAAATCTCGCCCTGCTCTTCTACCGCAAACTCTGGATAATCGGTGCCATTGGTCAAGTCACGGATATAAGCAGCCTGAAAATCAATGGAATCACTGACCGTCACGCACTTAGCATAAGTCGCCAACCACTTTTGCTCATCTGCTTCACGAGTCGCCAAATCAGGCAAGTCGATATCGCCCAGCATCACATCACGTGCGTACCACGCTTGCGCATCAAACATATTAAAGGTGAAGTACTGATCTTGCATACCTAAATAAATCAGCTTTGGGTTCGGCTGCCAAAAAATACCTTTATATAAGTTGGCTGGGTATAAGCAGTTGTGCGTCTGCAAACGCAGCTCATCTGGCATGAATGGAAAATGGAACAAGTAACCCGTACACATAATGATAGCGTCAAAGCTTTGGCTCGTACCATCAGCAAAATGTGCCACATCATCTTCAAAATGTGTCACTAATGGCACTTCTTTAATACCATCAGGCCAGTCGTAACCTAGCGCTTGTGTGCGATAGCTAATCGTGACTGATTTGGTGCCATACTTGTAGCACTGCGTGCCAATGTCTTCGGCAGAATAGCTGCTACCGATAAGTAAGATATCTTCGTCTTTAAACTCTAATGCGTCACGGAAATCATGAGCGTGTAAAATACGACCGGGGAACGCTTCTAAACCTTCAAAGTATGGCATATTTGGCGTTGAGAAATGACCGGTCGCAACCACGACATAATCAAACTCTTCCACTTCTTGCTCATCGGTTTTGTGGTTCATTACCGTCACGGTGAATTTTTGCGTTTCATCATCAAATGACACCCAACGTACTGGGCACTCAAAGCGGATGTATTTTTGAATATCTTGCTTATCGATACGACCCATGATGTAGTCTTTTAGGACTTCACGTGGTGGATATGATGGGATAGGTTCACCAAAATGCTCATCGAACGAATAATCGGCAAACTCTAAACACTCTTTAGGGCCATTCGACCATAAATAGCGATACATACTACCGTGGACAGGCTCACCGTTTCTGTCTAAACCTGTGCGCCAGCTGTAATTCCACATACCGCCGATAGCGTTTTGCTTTTCATAACAAACTATCTCAGGCAAGTTCTTTGCACCAGCCAAACGAGCTGCTTCAAAAGCACGCAACTGCGCCAAACCACTTGGACCTGCACCTAAAATAGCAATCCTTTTCTTACTCAAAACTAACTCCTATGAAATTATCGTACTCCTATTATAACATAATTTCATAATTGACGTTTTTTGCTGATACTTTTGGTAATTGATCATAGGTCTTAAAATCAGCAATTAATTTTAAAATTTGCTTAGGAGATAATCTTTTAGGAGGCAGTCTTTTAGCAAGTAGACAGGAGGTTTTTGATGAATGCTATCTTTTGGCGAGTGATAGGCTGCAATTTTGATAGAATATAGCTTGTGAGAGCCGTTATTAAAAAGCCAGATAAAAGCAATGAGCACTTAGGAATTAATCACACTAAATCAGGAAATAAGGTGCGTAAACCATTAACGATGATTTCGATAGCAACTGCCGCGAGCAACATACCCATGATTCGGCTCATGATGTTTAAGCCTGTATCGCCTAATAAACGACTGATACGACCTGCCGCCATCAAGGCTAAATAACAGAATAAACTGATAAACAAACCCGCAATCAAAATAGCAGAGACTTGCAAAATACCAGAGACTTGCGAGGAGTAAATAATTACTGTTGAGATGCCACCAGGTCCAATCATCATTGGAATGGCTATAGGCACGACTGCTGCAGCCATCGTTGGTGGTGCACCGTGTAGATGATCAACATCGAAATTTTCTTGATCAGGTTTAACAGGGTTGCCTTCACCATTCATCATATTTAGGGCAATTAAAAATACTAAAATACCGCCTGCCAACTGGAACGAACCAATCGAGATACCCAGAGCTTTTAGTAGCGTTTCACCTACTATGGTAAAGAAACTGATGGTGATAAAAATGGTTAAACAAGCTACGCGCGCCACTTTACGGCGATTATTCATCGAATAACCGCGAGTTGAATCCAAAAATAACGTCAATGCGCCAAAGGGATTAATCAATACCAAAAAAGCTAAGATTATCTTGATGATTTCAGTATTCACTAAGCGCTCGCTTATCTATTGGGCAAATCGGGCAAAAGATAAGGTCGTCGTGCGCGTGTACGATGACCTTATAGTCGGTAGCAGCGGCATTGTAGCATAGGCAGATAAGCCAATTAAATCATTAACTTCGCTTAATCCTTACGCCTTACCAAATCCATAGGATATCCATACAAATCTGCCCTTTTAATAGACTATTAGTCCGAGATTTAACCTATAAAAGCGGATATAGACTCAGACTAAGCGCTAATGTTAGGCGCTAAAATCAAGCCCGATATCTAGCGCCGTTGTACTGTGCGTCAAATAACCCATGGCAATAAAATCAACACCGGTTTCTGCTACCGCTTGCACGGTTTCAGGGGTGATACCACCTGATGCTTCGGTCTTAGCACGACCTTTGCACATGGTAACCGCTTTCGATAATGTCTCGGGTGACATATTATCTAAAAGTACCAAGCTCACGCCAGAATCTAAGGCTTGCGCTAACTGCGCTAACGTATCGACTTCAACCTCAATAGGAATCAGGTGACCTGCAAAGTCTTGCGCTTGCTGAATAGCGGTCTTTATATCACCTGCAATGGCAATATGATTGTCTTTGATTAAAATCGCATCGTCCAACCCTAAACGATGGTTGCGCCCGCCGCCGCAGCGTACTGCATATTTCTGTACCGTACGTAGACCTGGGATAGTCTTACGCGTGCAGGTAATTTGCGCGGGATACTCTGCCACACTATCGACAATTTGCCGTGTTGCCGTCGCAATACCACTAAGATGAGTCATAAAGTTTAGAGCGGTACGCTCCGCTGTCAATAGATGACGCGCATTGCCACTGACAATCGCTAATACCGTACCTGCTGCAACCGTTTCGCCATCAACAACCTGAGCAGCAAACTCTATCTGAGCATCAACCAAAGCAAAAGACAGTCTTGCCAGATCCATACCGCAAATCACACCTGCTTGGCGCGCTTTGATTTGTAGTTGTGCTTGCATATCCGCTGGGATGGTTGCTTGCGACGTCACATCACCACGTCTACCCAAATCCTCAGTTAAAGCGGCTTCCACTAAGGGCTTAAGTAATACTTCATCCAATGCTGGCTCTCGTTTAACTGTCATATTTCACCCTTATTTTTGTGTGATGGCTTTTACATGGTAAATGCGCATTATTAATCCGAGCTTTATTTTATTAAGCTCAAAATGAGCATAAATATAACGTAAAGCGCCTAGCCTCGCAAGAAAAGGGCGTTATTTTATTTATTTAACAATTTATATTTAAACCTAATGGGGGAAGCGTTATGCAGGCATTAATACTATCGGCACTATTTGCGTTTGGGCAATTTACTATCCATGAGTAGGCTTTGTAGCTCAATGTCGTGACGGAAGCGATAAAGCTTGGCAGGGCGACCACGTTGAGCGCTACTACTCTGCCCCGTCTCCATTACAAGGTTTTGTGAGTCTAGCAAACGACGGAAGTTTTGCTTATGCAAGCGCACGCCTGACAACGCCTCGACGCTTTGCTGTAATTGCGATAAGGTGAAAACATCTGGCATCAAGCCAAAGATAAGCGGTCGATATTCAATCTTGGCGCGCAGACGTGAAATGGCGGTAGCAATCACGCGGCGATGATCATAATACATGGGCGCACCTATCAGCTGCGACCAATTTTCAGGTAAAGATCTGGTCTGAGCATTGGCTGAATAACTGGGTGGATAGGTCGGCGCTTCAGGGATCAGCCCCGCTTCATATAGCATCTCATAGCGTAGTAGTACGTGTTCGGCAACCCACTCTCGACTGTCGTGATTGTTATCACTCGCTGTATCAATACCAGCATTTTTATTTTCGCAATTCCCAAAATAATTGCCCGCTAAGAACGCTTCATTCAATCCCCAGCACAAACCAATGCGCTGACGACGACGCTGCTGAACGATGGCATCTGTTATGTCATTCGCCCACTCTAATAGTGCTGGCACAATGAAATCCATAATGATACTTGGCCTACCCTCTAAGTGATTTTCCCAAGGAAAATAATCATACCAATCTCGCCATAGAGCTTGGCTTTGTAGTTGCTGCGTTTGCGTCTCTTGCACCAATCCTAAGTAGCTGACATACACCAGCGCATGGCCATCGACATTGCGTCTATTGGTATCGACAAAGGTATATAGCTGCTCTAAATAACCGAGCGGCTGCTGGGTTTGTTCTTCAACCCACTGGCGCACGCCAGCTTGCAACGAGCGGTGCAATGGCATCAAGGGTCCATTGGGCAATAGCTTACCTTGATCAACGGTTAAGACCCGAGCGGTATGCTCAGTAATCGCCACCAACACGGCGACCACTTCTGTGGTGCCACTACCCTGTTGATGTGCATGTGAGTAAGACAACGTCATGATTTTAATAATTATCCTTTATCTTAAAGAATGCAGTGAAAAAGCTATAAATTATGACTTTTATAACACGGCTTAGTATAGCGTGAATCTAAAACTATCATAGCCTGCCGTTGTAAATATACCAATGGCACTGTAATAAATACTGGAAGATAAATGCAAGAACAACAGTATAAGAAACGGCGCTATTTAGAAAACACCCACACACATTTAATTCAATTTTTAAGTTAATTATAAAAAATACTTGTATTTATGCTCAAAATGAGCATAATTAAAACACTTTATTCATTTACCGTATTTAACTGTCTCATTTCTAACGACACCTCATTTGTCGTTAATGTACTAAAGGTTGCACTTATGAAAACTTATCCCTATGACGCACCCATCATGAGCAATGACAATCGCATTGCGACTCAAATGAACATCGAATATGCCAAAGCTAAAATACCGGCAGACCTGCCACGTGCGGAACGTCTCGCAGTTGAAGATAATATTAAGCAGCTGTTGAAAGAACATAATGCCGTATTAGTTGCCCATTACTACGTCGACCCTTTTATTCAAGACTTAGCATTAGCAACAGGCGGCTGTGTTGGTGACTCATTGGAGATGGCACGCTTTGGACAAGCGCATAGCGCGCAAACCTTGGTCGTCGCTGGCGTACGCTTTATGGGCGAATCGGCAAAAATACTAAGCATGGAAAAAACGGTACTGATGCCAGACTTGGAGGCTGAGTGTTCGCTTGATTTGGGCTGCCCTGCTGATGAGTTCTCCGCATTTTGTGATGCCCATCCTGAGCGTACCGTAGTGGTTTATGCCAACACTAGCGCGGCGGTCAAAGCGCGTGCTGATTGGGTTGTGACCTCATCCGTTGGTATCGATATCGTTCGTCATCTGCATGTGCAAGGCGAGCCTATCATTTGGGGCCCTGACCGTCATTTGGGTAAATACATCGCGCAAGAGACTGGCGCAGATATGCTGCTCTGGCAAGGGGCTTGCTTGGTTCATAACGAGTTTAAAGCCACTGAGCTCATGCAATTAAAAGAAGAGCATCCAGACGCTAAGGTGTTGGTACATCCTGAATCACCTGATAGTGTAGTCGCGCTGGCCGACGTGGTTGGCTCGACCAGTAAGCTGTTGCAATCGACTTATGAGATGGATGCCGATACCTTTATTGTCGCTACCGACTTGGGTATCTTGCACGAGATGCAAAAGCGCTCGCCACATAAACGTTTCTTAGCTGCGCCGACGGCTGGTGAGAGCGCCAGTTGTAAGAGTTGTGCTTTTTGCCCATGGATGGCAATGAATGGCCTAAAAGGGATTGAACAATGTCTAACTCAGCGCAGCGGTGAAGTGCTCATGACGCAAGAGCTGGCGACAGCTGCCAAAAAACCTTTACAACGCATGCTTGATTTTGCTGAAGCGCAAAAGCAGCGTGTGGCTGCAAGTGGTGACATTGTCAAAGACCGCGAATTATTTGCCAATGTTGGAGCGGCGTAATATGAACGAGGCATGGTCAGCGGATAAGGTAAATACTAATAATGCTGAGGATACTGTCCAGACAGACGTCCTTATCATTGGTGCTGGTCTTGCAGGACTAAGCACTGCTCTCGCTTTGCCAAAATCGCTAAGTGTGACAGTATTAAGTAAATCCGCGATAGAAGTGTGCTCAAGCCATTATGCCCAAGGCGGAATTGCAGCCAGCTTAGATAAGAATGACCGTGTCGCTGATCATATCGCTGATACGCTAGTCGCTGGCGCAGGATTATGTGAGACTGATAATACCACTAATATCCTCAGCGCTGGACAGCAAGCCGTACAATGGTTATGTGAACAGGGTGTGCCCTTTACCCTGATTCCGCAACAGGAAAGACAGCCATATAATAATGCAAATCCTTTAGCGGCATTACAGACTAGCGATTTGCATCTGACCAAAGAAGGTGGGCATGGCTGTCGGCGGGTCGCACATGCCGATGATGCCACTGGTCGGCATATTATGGAAGCCTTGACTCTAAAAGCGCAAGCTGCAGGTAATATTACCATTCTGCCCTACCACGAAGCACTAAGCCTTTTAAAGAATAGCGCTAATCCAAATCAGCAATGCCAAGGTGCGCGTGTTTTTGATCATGTACATCAACGTAAACTTACCTTTCATAGTCGCGCTGTCGTATTAGCGAGTGGCGGTTTAGGACAACTGTTTAAGCGTGCTAGTGCGCCGAACGTCTGTGTCGGCGATGGTGTGATGATGGCATGGCAAGCGGGCTGCCGCTTGGCTAATTTGGAATTTATTCAATTTCACCCGACTGGCTTAGCCTTAGATGACAGTAGCTTTCTGATATCTGAAGCACTGCGCGGTGAAGGTGGGCGGCTATATTGTCCGCAAACGGGCAAACGTTTTATGCTCGATGTTGATAAGCGTGCAGAACTGGCACCGCGCGATATCGTCGCCCGTGCAATCGCTGAGCAAATTAATAAGAATGGACTTGGCTATGTACATCTTGATGTCAGTCACTTGCCAGCGGAGTTTTTACAAGAACATTTTCCGCAAATTTATCAAACGCTACTAGAGCTTGGCATTGATATCACTACTGACCCCATTCCAGTTGCCCCTACCGCTCACTATAGCTGCGGCGGTGTAGTGACGTCTGCCAATGGTTTGACCGATGTGGTAGGGCTTTATGCTGCTGGTGAGGTTGCTTATACAGGTCTGCATGGAGCAAACCGCTTAGCAAGTAATTCACTGTTGGAATGCGTAGTAGTTGGGCGCAATATCGCCGCTGACTTGCCGCGCTATTTAGCAGCAATAGAAACGTTAGAGACAACTTTACCTCATGATAATTTAGACAAATTAATCCATGACATGTGGATAGCGCCAACACTTAAAAATAGTCAGCGCATTACCTTGCCATCGCCTATTGAATATGAAAGCAACTCTAATGGCAATCACAACGACAACGTTAATACGGATGCTGATATCACTGCAATAACCGCAGAACTAAAAGCTTTGATGACCTCTCATATGGGTATTACCCGTGATGCTCAGCTGTTAGAACAAGCACTTTTACAAATACAGCAATGGCAACAACAGCTTAACTGTTATGACTCTAATCAGCTAGATATCGACAATAAAGATAACGCTACTATTTTGAATGAGCTGCCCTACTTTCAATTAGCAAGACAATTACAATTAGCGACCTTGATTATTCAATCTGCTTATCAGCGTCGTGAGAGCCGCGGTGGCCATTACAGAAAAGACTACCCTGACTTAACAAGCACACCTCGGACGAGCGTGATTGAGCCATTATCAAAGTTGAAAGAAGGTGGTATTGATTGGTTGATTCAGCCTATAATCGATGATACAGAGGCTGAATCGGTATATACAGTTGCTAACGCCTAACAGCAGTTATGCGTTGCCACTTCAGCCATAAAAAAACGGTGGGTTACCGTTCTCTATCGACCTCAAAGTGCTAAAAACATGGCTTCTGACTTACGGTTTGTGATGGTTCTAATGATAGTCGTGAGTTCGGTTTGGGCTATGCTTGCCCTACCTCCCTTGCGTCAGCGCTTACCGAAAATCTACTTGATAGCACGCTCATGGTGGCTCATGTTAGCAGCGCTTTGCGCTTGTTATGTTATCGCTAAGATAACTGATAATAGTCAACACCTACACTCTCGCACATACCCCTATCAGTGGTTGCTGATCGCTTTTTTCTTGTTGATTGGTGTGCGTGGCGGCTACGAGATTAAACGATTATGGCACCTACCTAGTAAAGCTAGGCTTATTAGTAAGCTTCAAGCGCGTGGCTTGCAACCAAATACTCAGCCTTTTATAAGAACTTCTTCTGATTCTAAGCAAGCCTATACACATTTAAAATTCTTAGACTTGCTGTTTAGTTCTGTCTTTATCGCATTGATTATCAGCTTGATTGCCTTACAGCAATTAACGTGGCAGCGCGAACAATATGGCATTTTATTTTTTGTATTATTTGCCAGCCAATTTAATGATATTGCACAGTATCTATGCGGACGATTGCTTGGTCACAAAATCTTTAAGCGCGGTCTTGCTCCAACCATCAGCCCGAATAAAAGTATCGAAGGTGCTCTCTTTGGTAGTGTGTTAGCAGCGATATTGGCCACATTATTAGGCATCTGGCTCACTTCTTTTAGCTGGTGGATTTGCTTGTTGGCCGCCTATGGTTTAGCAGTAAGTGGTATCGCTGGAGACTTATTAGAATCCGCCTTTAAACGTCAGCACGGAGTAAAAGACACGGGTACTATGCTCGCTGGACATGGCGGCGTATTGGATAGAATAGATAGTCTGCTGATTGGTGTGCCATTATTTACCTTGTTTTATTGGCTGCTTGGCTAAGCTGTTATCAAGTGGTTTTATCCAATTTACTTCGCAATATCCTATTAAGCAAAGGCTTAGGTAAATGATTGAGCGCCCGAGTGATATAGCGCATAGAGCGTGGAAATATTGCCAGCTCAATATCTTTATCAATTGTCTGCATAATCTTCTCAACCGCCGTTTGCGTCTTTATTATAAATGGCTTATTGCTAGCATCACCATTATTTAAATCACGTAATGCTTGGGTGTCGATATAGCCTGAGGCGATGCAGTTTACTTGGATATGATAAGGCGCAAGTGCTGCACGATAGGCGCTAGCATTGGCAATCATCGCACGTTTGCTTTTGGCATAAAGACTGGCGTAAGGATAATCCATAGTACCGGCGATAGAAGCGATACAAATTAGGCTTAGGCTGCTGTTTTCGTTGAAATCCAACGCACAGCTTTGGTGCTTTAATTGCTCACTTGCCCATCTAAAAACCTGCTCAAACGCTTGCAGGTTAATCGCTAGCATTTGATTACTGTCCGCTTGACTCAGATGGTGAACACGCTCATTGGTATAACTACCCGCACTATAAATCACTCTTTGAAAACTGATATTTGACAAGCTCTCTAACAAACTTTGTGTTTGCGCGTTATCAGTCAAATCACAGCAATAAGTAATAATGTTAGGATGCTGACTATTGATATTATCTATCTTCTCCATACTATGACCAACCACGCTCACTTGCCAGCCAAGCGCCTGATGATGCAGCGCCAATGCCAAACCAAGTCCACTGGTACCACCAACGACGACAATGTGTGGTTTATCTATTGAGGCGGGCTTTGTGGCATTCTTCATAGACTATGCTGCTGTATGTAGTCAGCTGTACGCTGATAGCCATACTGCCATTGCGCCTGCATTTGCCGCACAAAGCCATCATAGTCACTGTGGATGAGCTCAACGGTCATTTGTCTGATGTTAAAACGCTTTTGTACATGCTGTCTTGCCAACTGCTGAGCATTATCTGCAAAAGGTAACCAATGTAGTTGATTCACTCGAGGACTGGTTTCAGCAGAATCAGCGCGTGTTAACGTTTCTATTGAATCAAAACCCTGCACCTGTGCCAAACGCTCGTTGGGGTCAAAACCAAAAACACGTTGAATGGCTGGTGCGGCAAGCCATGAATCATAACCTGCCTTGGTCTCTGCAAATACGCTATGACCCAATTGACAAGCCAGCTCAATGGGTGTGAGATTAATTACCCCGCCTAAACACCAACCAAGCGCTGCGATATGCGTCGGTGGTAGGTAATACATATCTGCCATAGAAGCACGAATCGCAGGGGCAAAATCCCATTTGGTCAGTGTTTTGACAGACTGATTGATACGTCCAGTAGCAAATGTATGAGCCGGTGAATTCAGTTTTTCTACAATGAGATCTAATGCTGCCAATCGCGGCGGAGCAAATAATAATTCTTGTAGCCTAAAATCATTGTGAAAAGCATTATCAACAGTAGTCCCTTGATTAGCTGTTGGATACAGGCGACTGGCGATAATGGCTATCTCTGGCGCGGTAGGATTACACAAATTATTATTGTGCTTGAGAGAAAAACCAGATAACCCGTCAAGCCATTGTTCTTCATTATCAACTCGAAACATCGCTAGTTGCTGCAATTCATCCAAAATCCGCTCATAGTTATCTACTTGCCGCTGTCTTTGCCCGTTAGCTTTTTGCTTTGTGAGTCGCCAGCGCTCGAAAGCTTGAGCCATATAACGTATTTTTAATCGCTTACTTGCTTCGTCTGGCGCGACATGTCTGATAGCAGTAATGACACGATACAACTCGCTGCTGCACATGAGCTCCTGCAAATCCTTGGGATCGGGCGCTAAATTAACCAAATAAGCCGATAGACTACCACCGCAAGTGCCAACAATCATATCCGGCGTCAAATCATGAGCCACCAATGCTGCATAGCTACCTAAATAATAGCCAAAACGGGAACCGCCCCCTGAAAAAAGCTGTACACGCTCATAGGGTTTGGCATGCGTATTATTCATGATTGGTTGAGGCGACTTTAATTGCCAATGACACGGTAAAAATACCAAAGCGATCGATACGCATCGCTATTTTTTGAAAGCCAGCTTTCTCAACCAACTGATCCATCTCTGCTTGTGAACGACAACGCATCACCCAATCGCTGCCACGATGATTGTTTAAGGTTTTACTGATAAATTCTTGTTCAGGATGCCAAGGCTGATTGGTATAAAGTAAATAACCACCAGATTTTAAACTATCGTAAATGCCCGCCAAAGCCGTCGTTGGTAGCATATTGTCAGAAAACAATTCAAAAACACCAGAGGCAATGGCGATATCGAATTTTGTTTCATCGATACTGCCAGTCTCTTCCTGGTCATTAATATAACTGGCAGGGTCAAAAGCATCTTTTTGACAGGCAATCACGCGATCAGCAATTTCTAGCTGCTGTGCTTTTGACTGTAACGCTTGAATATTATGCTGCTCATAATCACGTAGCTCAGCATGCAAGTCTGTAAACTCTGTCAATAAATCAAACGCATAAAAGCCATGCCCACTAGCAATATCTAGCAATCTTGGTTGGTATAACTTAGCGCTACTTTGGTTCTTATCTTCAATATCTGCTAAAGCTTGACGTGCTAGCTCTAATATATGCTCACGGCGGATACGAATACCTTGCCAACCAATATTGTTTAAGTAAAATTTATCGATTGCCTGACCAAATTTATTCTGACCACTCGGCTGATTGTAATAGACATGATCGAGCGAATGACCCGAATCAAAGCCATGCACAAGTCCAGTGGCAATGGCATCGCTGACATGACCAAATTTTTGCATCGCAAATCGGGTAATGGCAAAGCTTGGGTTAAAAGGTTTAATCGCTAAGCGATCAACCTTATCCTTACTGGCACTGTTTAGATGAGCGGCGCTCAAATCAGGCGCTTTAACCTCCGTACTGAATACCTGCTCAGCGAACTCAAGACAATCAGCGAAGACGTCAGCTTTATTGGTTTCATGAAAGATCGCATGATAGCTGTCTGGATATAATTGCCAGCGTTTATCAGTCGTATTGATGGCGTCATAAAAATCACGTTCAGCCTGCTTATCGACCACATAATCCTTGCCTGCACACAATACAAACGTCGGTACGGTAATGGCACCAGCATCATCGAGCAAGCGTTGACCCGTCGCATGAGTATCAATGAGCAAGTCAGTCGAAATGCTATTGGAGATAAGCGGGTCGGCATTGTAGGCTTGCTGTGCATCTTTATCATGAGTCAATACTTGTGCTTTGACGTAGCTGCTCACGCGTGACATCAAACCAAGTGCGCGTGCCACCTTTAACGATGGTATGGCAAAGGGTAGATACAAACGAATCTTCAATGCAGGTGTACCCAAAATCATCCCGCGGATATTGGGCGCGTAATCATGTACCCATGCTGCCGCGAGTACCGCACCGATACTACTGGCGACGATTAATGTATCCTCGATAGCAATACCAGTTTGGGCAACGACCAATTGCACAAAGTCGTTTAAATCGCGCTCTAGCTCAGTGACGCTCTCGGCGTGATCTTTGATACCGCCTGAGCGCCCATTACCGCGTGCATCCCAAGCAAATACCTGATAGCCAGCCACAGCAAACTGCTGTCCTAACTCTTCCAATCGTCCTGAATGCTCATGACCACGATGTAACAGAATGACTTGGCGCTGTTGTGTGTGTTGCTGACTGGATTGTTTTATAGCCTCTAAAGGCATCGTCAGCCAGTAACGATAATATATTGCCGTGCCATCATAAGCGTTATAACTGCTTTCACCATGAATAGTTTTTGGTGAGAACTGCCTTGATGAAGGCTGCTTTGATGACGTTTTTTGGGATGGGTCTTTATGGTTACTATCGTTAAGCAGATTTATTTTATTTTCTGCATTATTAGAGGTCGCTGACATAATATTGGATTCCAAAAGAGAAGCATTAGTAGAAGAGTGAGGTAAAGCATTATGAGCGATGAAACCATCAATGATGCCAGAAGAAGATTTTACATGGTTGGAAAAGTTTGAATGATGACAAGTGTTTTTTAAGGCGCTCAGTGTTGATTTCGGCACTGGCGGTTTACGCATTACGTATAAATTCGCCATATAACACAAGCGATTGAGGCAAGTTTTTAAGAGCAAGGCTTCTGTCAGTAGGCACAGTTGCCCTATTCTTATAGGTGATAGCAATAACGGTACTTTGACACCAACCAAGGTGCCAAGCACACCCAGCAAAAAAGCACGGTCACTTTTGCCCAAAGGCCCATGGTTGGCTCGAGTACCTAGAGCTGTATGACTGGCTATACCCAGTAGCTCGGTACCAATACTAAGACCAATCAAACCAACAATATGGCGCTGACTGTGAGATAGATTTTCTGCGGTATTTATCAGCCCAACTGGCGTTTCTTGATTATCAATATGCGGCAACAGACTGGCCAATAATGCTGTATCGGCAATAATATCGCCCAATTCATTAAGCACTGCACCAAGTTTGGATACCTGCCCGTGCTCGCGTGCCATCATGCCATCAATAGCATTGAGCGCCATACGCACAAACAATGATGACGGCATTAACAGCCATAGCGCTTGATTTTTGGCTGCGGGCTTAGCTATCACATAGGCCGTTCCCACACTCAACAATACTGCTGAAACCGTCACTTGGTTGGCGGTAACACCTTGCCCAGCTAGAGTATCGCTTATAGGACGCAATTGATCTTGGAATTGAGATTTGAGTTGATATAGCGACATAATACGTGCCAAAACGTTTGATGCCTTCAATGTAACAACAAAAGTTTGTCAGGTAAAGAATAACCAGCCACTTAGAGGTCATTTACTACTCAAACAACCGTCATATTTTGCGATGAATATGATGTGCTGATAGCCGTATTTACGAGCTAATATGATACAATCCCCAGCTTCTGAGAAATGCCCTTCCAAAAACGCCTTGTTTAAAAATGACGAGTCTGCCGACATGCAAAGCCTGATTACCCTTGTTTTGGTCTTAATGCCAATGTTTATTGGCTTTGCCATCCCCTCCAATCCCAAAATGACTAAGCTTGCTGATAAAGGCTTGTCGTACTTGGTTTATGTCATCTTAACCCTCATCGGTATTGAGCTGTCACAAGTCGAAGGGCTGGGCAGTCAAATAGGTGAAATCGCACTTTATGTCACCATCCTATCGATTTTGACAATTGGCAGTGGTTTGTTTGCTCTCATGCTGTTTGACCGCCTGCGCCCGTGGCATGCCAAAAAGCCCAGCGTCAAATCCAAAGAGCATCGCGTTAGTATTCGTGGCAGCTTGGCACAAGTAATTTGTGTGGTAATTGGCATGGTGATTGGCTATCTCTTGCCAGTAGATTATATGCCACCTGAAAACACCATGACCGCAATGCTGATGGTATTAATCTTACTGGTTGGTATTGGTCTAAAAGGCTCGGGCATTACCCTTAAAGAAGTACTGCTCAATAAACGCGGCGTTGAAATGAGCGTTATTTTTACGCTATCGGTATTGGTTGGCGGACTTGTTTTCGCGCTGATGTTTACCGATGTATCATGGACAAAAGGCTTGGCACTGGCATCAGGGTTTGGTTGGTATTCGCTATCAGCGATTATCATGACCGATGCTTATGGCGCGGTTTGGGGCAGTGTGGCGCTATTTAATGACTTGGTACGTGAGTTCTTTGCGCTATTATTTATCCCCGTCTTTATGCGCAAATATCCATCAGCAGCGGTCGGTCTTGGCGGCGCGACTAGTTTAGACTTTACCCTGCCTATTATTCAACAATCTGGCGGGCTAAAAGTCGTGCCACTGGCGATTAGTTTTGGTTTTATTATTAATATTGTCTCGCCAGTGCTGATGGTGTTGTTTTCGGCTTTTTAAAAATCAACCGTTTTTTTGACGTTATTATTCAGATTTAAATATCTCGCAGCGCTTTAGATATGGTTCATAGTTTTTCCAATCACTTGGGTTTTCTATATTCGCTAGGTCGTTGACTTGCGTACTTGCTTTGACAGTTACCCTTCTATCTTTTGACTCTATACCTGCAAGATCACTTTCGCTAAAGTCTGTAGCTATAAACGGATATCTATCTGAGCAATCATAAGTGGAGATACGATCAGAGGTAATGTGATGCTTTTCTACTAACCTATTCCTGATATTAATGGCACGGTTACGCGATAAATTATTTTTATTAGGCGTTATCGCAAGCTCGTTTGATGCTACATGACCAAAAATAAAAACCTTAGCATCTGGTTGCTCATGAAGGTTTTCTTCAATTATTGCAAATGCTTGATCATATTCGTCAGATAATTGACTGCTCATCGGTTCAAAAAATCCTTGCAACTGCATTTCTAGCGAACCTGTATAAACCTCTACTGGACAGCCTTTCGCATCGACCACTACGTTAGGTGGCGTTTCAGGACACTCGTCTATAGCATCAAGTACACCGTCACCATCTGAATCAACTTCTGCTTGCATCGTCCTGATGTTTTCATGTTGAGGTAACTCTTTAGACGGCGCAGTTGTAGTGGTTTGGCAACCAGTTAACGTTATAGATACTGCTAGTAGCAATAAAGTGCTACAGTTTTTCATTCCCATCATTACCCCCTCTGAATACATTCAAAAACAATTTTTTGTTTATGTTGAGATGACAGCTATTTATCAATAACAACTCTCTTTAAAATTCAACGCAGATGCCGTCTTTTAAATTGATAGGATAGTCACTATCAGGCTCAGTTAATAAACCATAAACCCGACGATTAAAAGCTCTACCCTCCTCAGTATCATTAGGTGCAATGGGCGCTCTAGCATCACAATTTAAAGTCATCAATCGACTAGATTCTATACTATGCTTTAATAAAAGGTAGTTTTTGATTATCAGTGCTCTGTTTTTAGGTAGTGAGCTTAACTCTTTATTAATTTCATCCTCTGAAATGTGCGCTTCAATTTTAAAAATAGCGCTATCATACTCTTTCATTCTTGCGGCTACTTTATCCAGTTCAACCTGATATTTAGATGTTAGTTCACTGCTACCTTTAGCAAAAAAGGCACGATACTCCATTTGTAAACCAGTTCCAATAGTGGTGAGAGGACAACCATACTCATCCATCACCACACCCTTAGGGGTGTTCGGGCAATTATCTATGATGTCAGGGACGCCATCACTGTCTGTATCTGCATGTGGCTCTATCATGACTTTAGGTGTGTTGTCTGCCTTTTTATTGATTATGGTGTTTTTGGGTACAGATTGGCAGGAAGCTAACATAAAACTAGCTATTACCACGCCTATCGTCATCCATGAATTATTTTTCATACGCCATCCTTAGTTCATATAAAACGTTCAGTTTAAACCCCTAGACCCCACTTGCCTGCTTCGCAAACAACTGCATCAATGGTTTAATTTTGCTGACGCGATACATACCTTCATTACGAAGTTGTTGAATCGGACGCATCTGCGCAAGCGAGCCGGCAAACAGCCAATTAAGCGCCGAAAAGCTATGCATCATCAGACTATTATGCGGACGACGCAGACGCTCATAGCTCCGCAAGGTTTGGTTCGAACCCCACAGCTTGTTGCCACTGCGGGCATAGTCATGGGTGAGTTGCTCACTTAATGCCTTCACATCGAGCATACCCAAATTCAGCCCCTGACCTGCCAGCGGATGCACACCATGTGCGGCGTCCCCAATTAATACTAAGTTATCCGCGACGTAGCTTTTTGCTTGCTGCGCTGCTAACGGAAAGCTGGCGATGGATTCAATCTCGCGGATAGCGCCAAGCTCATAATTGCTAGCAGCAGCCAATTTATCAGCGATATAGCGAGGCGTTTCTTCCAACAATGCCAACGCTTGGTTGCGTGGCAATGTCCATACAATCGACTGCCAATGTTGCGGGTTGGCTTTATCTTCATCAGTAATATCAGCAAGTGGTAATAATGCCAATGTACCAGTTGGTAGCATGGCTTGACGAGCAGTCGCTCGATGCGGCTTGTCAGTTTGAATGGCGCAGCAAATCGCCGTTTGCTTATAATCGAGTACATCTAGCTCAATTGCCGCCTGCTTACGCACAAACGAGCTGCGACCGTCAGCACCAACCAATAAACGCGCGTCAATCACACTGCCATTATTTAAGGTCACACGGTAACCTTGCGCGCTACCAAGCCAGTCCATATCGACAACCTTTTGCCCATCGATAACAGTTAAATACTGGCTGACATCAGCGGCAGATAAACGCTGCCATAATGCATATTCGATAACTGCGGGCTCAACCATACTACCGAGCATTTTTGGCTCAGAGCTTTGATTACTGTCATTACTACTATTATTGCCATTACTGTTATCGCCACTATCGCCAAACAGTAGCTCGCCACGACCGTTTAGCTGCCAAACCTGCATTTGCGAATAATCGGCTTTACGCTCTGATGCCGCTATCTTTTGCCAAGCGCCCACGTCTTTGAGTAAGTTGATACTGGCAAGACTTAATGCATAAACACGCGCATCCCGCTTGCCAAGCACCTGCTGCCAATCTGATTCATTACGTTGCGGGCGCGCATCAATGAGGGTCACTGGCATTTCAGCTTGTGCCAGTTTCAGCGCAAGGGTTGCACCGACGATACCGCCGCCGATAATGAGCGTATGGTTATTTTTCATAAAACATCCTTTGTCGCGTTATTCATGCTATCCGCTCATATTTATGTAGTTTAGCAGCAGCTGAAATGATAGATTTTATTTGCTTAATAATTTACCCGTATGTCGAACTACGACTTCAAGCCCATCGCATAGTTGGCAATCAATGGCTTAATGTTCGGCAGTTTATCAAAGGCAACCAAAGCCACGTTACGTGCCAGCTTCACCGCTGGGTTTGGATGCGTAAAACCATGTACGACGGCATCACAAAAGCGAATCACGCGCTTTTGATCGGTTTGACGAGCTTTTTCATAACGTTTGAGCAAAGTCGGATTACCAATGTCTTCACCTTTGAGCACTTGCTGACTCATCATTTGCGCCAATACATGGGCATCACGCATACAGAGGTTAAACCCTTGTCCAGCGACCGGATGCAAGGTATGAGCCGCGTTACCCATGATGACGCAGCGACCATCGACTTGTTTGTCTGCCAGTACCCGCGTTAATGGATAAGCACCGCGGCGACCAGCAGTTTTAAACGTACCAGCGCGCTCACCAAAGGCTTGCTGCAAGGTCGCCAAGAAATGCGCATCATCTTCTAGATATTGTGTCTCTTCGCCAGTTGGGCAAACCCAAACTACCGAGCGTCTATAACCTTTTTGGTACTCATCATTGCCGTCGCCTTCTGGATCAGTCAATGGCAACACCGCAAGCGGCCCTGCCGGACTAAAGCGCTCAATGGCAATATGTTCATGCGGCTGATCGGTCTCTACCACCCCAACAATAGCGGTTTGCTTATAATCATAAGTGGTAGTGCTGATACCTAATAGCTGACGCACGGTAGAGTCACGACCATCACAAGCGACTAATACGCTGGCCTGCAATTGCTGCTCATGCTCTTCTTCACCGTAATAGCTAAAGCTTAGCGTCACGCCATCGCTTTGTTGGCTAACGGCTATCACATTGGCATTATCAATTAAAGTAATCAGCGGCTCTTGCTGGGCAGCCAGTAACAACTTACGTCCAAGCCACGCATTTTCCATCACTTGTCCGAACGATTCGACCTGCTCCTCAGCTTTATTTAATTGCGCGCGTCCAAAGCTGCCTTGCTCACTGATCTGTACCGCATCAATGCGACAGGCATGGCTTTGTAGCTCAGCCCATAGCCCAATCTCTTGATAAATCTGTACCGTGCGCCGTGACAATGCGGTATTACGGCTGTCCAAATAATGGCTACGCTTAGCATCATCATTAGGACTGATGGTTGGATAGCTGTTTTTTTCCAGCAAGGTGCTAGCGATACCATGATGGGCAAGTAACAATGCAAACGATAAACCGACATGCCCGCCGCCCGCGATAAGCACTTGCTGCTCAGTCATAGCAGCTTTATTAACATGGCTAGATTTAATATGACTAGATTTAACATGATTGGATTTTGACAAATTTGCTTCAGTATTTTGCATGGTTATTATTCCTAATATGATCCTTTTAACACGCGTTTAGACGTGATGAATACGCACTCAAAAATGTTGTTTTTTTGGAAAATTTATCGTTGTCTGCCGCTTTTCAGCTTGGCTTTTATAGCTGTCTTATCTAAGCAATAGATTACCACAAATTACCGCGCATGCTGTGCTCTTGACAGTATCCTCAGCGAGTGTAAAAGATTTCTAATACTCACCTATTATCTAAAAACGGCTTGTATCTTAGAAAGCTTAAACCTACAAAACACTGGCCTTTAAAATGACTCAACATTAAAAACAGCAAAAACGCAGTCAGTAGTTGCAATCGCCATACAAAAACAGAGCGCTACCTCCCTTATATCGCTTGAATTTTAAAATCTATCTACCATAATGAAGGCAGGATAGTTACTTATTACCAGTCATTTTACGAATAACCATTTTTCTCAGCCATTTACCGTCATTTTAATTTCTCTCAGCTAAGCAACCGTCATAAAAGCAACAAACGTTATAAAAACTATTTAAAAGCAATGAAACACAATTAATTATTTTATCTCTGAAGCCCGTTAATCTATCGCCATTTATTAACCAAACCATAGAAGATTGGCCATAGCAGCGGGCAACCAAATACAAGGATAATCGCTTGACTGATTCCATGAGCCGCCGTATAAAGTTCGAATCGTTGACCCCAGCACAGCTTAAAACCGTGCTCGGCGAATATAATAACCACATGAAATATATCCAAGAACGCCTCGATATTAAAATCAGCCAACGCCAAGGCGACTTTTGCCTGAGCGGCGATATATTGGGTGTTGAGCGCGGCGAACGTATTATTTATAAGCTGGTCGATGAAGCGCAAAACAGCAAAGATATCAGCGCAGAAGAGCTGCACTTAATCATCCAATCGAGTATCTCACGCGATGAAGATATAGCAGCCGATGAAGAATTAGATGACGAGGAAGATGCAGACAACTTGGATGCTGCCAGTGACTTTACGCCAGTTAGCCTGCGCACCCGTAATGGTAAAATCATTCCGCGCGGTGGCAATCAGCAGCGTTATGTGAGAGATATTTTATCGTCTGATGTGTCGTTTGGTATTGGACCTGCCGGTACTGGCAAAACTTATCTTGCCGTCGCTTGTGCTGTCGATATGCTAGAACGCAATGAGATTGAGCGTATTTTACTGGTACGCCCTGCGGTAGAAGCTGGCGAGAAGCTAGGCTTTTTACCGGGTGATTTAACGCAAAAAATCGATCCGTATTTGCGTCCTTTATATGACGCGCTATATGAGATGCTTGGCTTTGATAAAGTCGGCAAAATGCTTGAGAAGCAAATCATCGAGGTCGCCCCGCTTGCTTATATGCGTGGTCGTACTTTGAATAACTCATTTGTCATTTTGGATGAAGCGCAAAATACCACGCCAGAACAAATGAAGATGTTTTTAACGCGCTTAGGGTTTGGTTCACGTGCGGTTATTACTGGTGACATTACGCAGGTCGATTTACCGCGCGGTAGTAAATCTGGTTTAGCGCAAGCGATGGAAATCCTAAGCGGTATTGAAGAGATTCATATCACCAAGTTTGATTCAAAAGACGTCGTACGCCATCAATTGGTACAAAAAATCGTCGAAGCTTATGATGTCTTTGATGAAGAACAACTCGCCTTGCAAGAGAAGCGTAAGTTTGAGCGCATGAAAGAGCAAGAGCGCAAACAGGCAATAACCGATGCAGCTGCTAAGCTGTAAGTTATCTTAATATAGTTATATGAGAAAACTTAAGAAAATATGGCAAGAAAACCGGATTTGTGAACTGACCCCCATAAGTTGGACACAACTTATGGGGGTTATTTTATGCATTACGATCTAGACTTTAAGATCAAAGTCATTGCATACTATTGGCAAGGACATACTGGCGTTTCTACAGCCAAGCAGTTTGGACTTGACGACAAGATGGTATTTAAATGGGTTCAACAATATCAAAGCGGTGGTATAGACGCCATCAAGCCTAAAACCAGTAAGACAACATACAGTGCTGATTTCAAATATAAAGTGATCACTTCGATGTTGGCAGGAGGATTGAGCCAATCTCAAACGGCACTTAAATTTCATATCAGCTCACCTGCTCTTATTAGCCATTGGCATAAGGCTTACAGGCTCTACGGTATGTCTGGACTCACACCCAAATATAAAGGTAGTAGCACCATGACCTCTCCTATCACAGACAAACCAGATAATGAAAAGACGCCTACAGAGCTTAAGCGTGAACTGCAATATCTGCGTGCGGAGAATGCCTACCTAAAAAAGCTAGATGCACGGCTTCGGGAAAGGGAACAAGCTACGACAAAGCAAGGCTCATCGAAGGATTAAGAGAGCATCATCCATTATCTGATCTACTAGCCATAGCAGAACTTGCAAGGAGCAGTTTCTACTATCACAAAGCAAAGCTTTGGACTAAAGATAAGTACAGTGATTTAAAGCAGCATATCACTGCCCTTTATCATCAGCATAAAGGCAGATATGGGTATCGTAGAATAACGGCTGCACTAAAGCAGTTAGGGGTTCATCATAACCACAAGCTTATCGCCAAGCTCATGAAACAGCTGAAGCTCAGTGCAAAGATTCGACGGCAAAAGTGGCGCTCATATAAAGGACAACAAGGCAAAATAGCGAAGAATCGTTTAAAGCGCCGGTTCAAAGCAGGTAGAACTTATAAACGTTGGCTCACTGATATTACCGAGTTTAAGGTTGGTGATGATAAGTTATATTTATCGCCAATACTCGACTGCTTTAATAATGAGATCATCAGTTATACGCTCTCAAGAAGGCCAACCTATGATTTGGTCAGCCAAATGCTTGATTGTGCGCTAGACAAGACTAAAGCCAGTCGTGATAAGAAGCTAATGCTACATTCAGATCAAGGATGGCATTATCAGATGAAGCTGTTTAAAAAGACGCTCAAAAAGCATAAGATTAAGCAGAGTATGAGCAGAAAAGGCAACTGCCTCGATAATGCGCTGATGGAAGGCTTCTTCGGTACGCTAAAGTGTGAGACTATTTATATTGATAAGCCAATCTCGATTGAGGCGTTAGAAAAACAGATTCATGAGTATATTCACTACTACAATCATGAGAGAATTCAGTTTAAACTAAAAGGACTGAGCCCTGTTAAGTACAGAACTCAGTCCTTGATACAAACTTAAACCGTCCAAGATTTGGGGGTCAGTTCAGATATCCGGTTTTTTACCAAAAACCGCGCAGAAAGCCCCTACTTCTAAAGTAGCGGGATGAATGCGTTATTGGTAGCAGTCCTTACTACCTATGGTATTATAATTAATAATCATACCACTTATTAACAACAAGCAGCGATGCCAAAGCAAATCCTAAAAGCCTATAAAGTCAGACTATATCCGACCATTGACCAGCAAGTATTCTTTGCCAAGTCATTCGGCTGTGTGCGCTTTATTTGGAATAAGATGCTTAGCGATAAGATTGAGCACTATAAAGAAACTAAAACAACCCTCAAAAACTACCCTGCTCAGTATAAAAAAGAGTTTGAGTGGCTACAAGAGGTCGATAGCCTGGCGTTGTCAAAAGTTGAACGTCATTTGCAAAAAGCCTATCAGTCGTTCTTTAAAAACGGCACAGGCTTCCCCAAGTTCAAGAAAAAAGGGCAACGCGATAGCTACACCACAAACAACCAAAAGGGTACAGTGGCCGTCACGCACAATACCGTTAAGCTGCCTAAAATCGGTCATATTAAAGCCAAGCTTCCAAATAGAATGAATGGCTTGATCAAAAGTGCCACCATTACCAAGACCGCCACAGGTCAGTATTATGCAAGCGTGTTGGTGGAAACCATCGTTGACGAACTACCAAACACCCAATCAAATATTGGCATTGATTTAGGATTGACAGACTTCATCGTCTTATCGGACGGCACTAAAGTAGCTAATCCTAAGTTTTTATCGAAGTTGCAACACAAGTTAGCTCGCGCACAAAAGATTTTAGCCAAACGTAGAGCAGTTGCCGAAGTTGCTAATCGCAAACTTAGTGACAGTCGCAATTATCAAAAGCAAAAATTTAAAGTCGCTAAAGTTTATGAGCAAATAACCAATAGCCGCACTGACTTTCTACACAAACTCTCATTTAATCTCATCAAAAACCACGATGTGATTGCCATAGAGGATTTGAACGTCAAGGGTATGGTTAAGAACCATAAACTCGCCAAAGCCATATCAAACAGTTCATGGTCAACATTCACCACCATGCTTGCTTATAAAGCGCAATGGTATGGCAAAACGCTTGTTAAAATAGACCGATGGTATCCATCCTCTAAAACCTGCTCAGGCTGCAACCACTTACTGACCAAGGCTGAATTACCCTTGTCATTAAGATCATGGGATTGCCCTAGTTGTTTGCAAACCAATGACCGGGACATTAACGCCAGTATCAACATTCTCAATGAGGGTTTGAAACTGGCCACACTCAAAACCGTCGGTGCGACGGAGTTAGCTTAGTCAATTTACCTAACCGCTGATACAGAATACCGTATCAAGTATGGGTATTACCTAAGAAATCCCTACCTCTAAGGTAGTGGGTAGTTCATTGTTAGATATTTATTGTTAAATATTTTTAATATTGATAAAAAAAGGATAATGGCATGAGCCAAGCCGAACAGAATGATACTGACAATAATGTTGATGATAATGTTAATAGTAGTTTTAATGACAGTTTGAATAACACCTTTAATGACAGTTTTAATAGTAGCTTTAATAATGATGACAGCTTAGCTGTACTTGATATCAGCGCCGCCGATAGTATTGATGACGATATACTTGAGAGCTTTTATAATCGCGAAAACTTATTAAAGGTCATGATGGCGACTTTGGATAATATAGATGAGCGCATTAAAAATGGTCTGACGCTGCCTTATTATGCCGATATCGATACTGAAGTATGGCAAGAAAAATCGAAAGCGCTAGATATCTATATTACTGATGCAGTGGAAGGGCAAGAGCTTAATTTAGAGGCGCGCGGCAAAGATTATGCCACCAATATTCTATCCTACCCAAGCGACTTACCAGCGGCAATCATTGGCTTGATGCCAACGTTACCGCTAGGTGAGCTGGTGATTTGTCATGGCGTAGTGGTACGTGAAGCTGCTGAGCAAAACAAGACTGTCAATCAGCACATTAGCCATTTATTGATACATGGCATACTGCACCTATTGGGCTTTGACCATGAGCTCGGACAAGCCGAGCAAGATGAGATGGAAAGCTTTGAGATTGCTATTTTGGCAGAGTTAGGCCTACCAAACCCTTATCTCTAAGATTTTTAGACTCGTTTAACTTTTCTTTAACATGGTTTTTTGCGCTTGATCCATCTGGTTAATCATCTGATCTAAGCCTTTAACATGCACACTGCGCTGCGGGAATGGAATGTCAATTTCATTGTCATCAAGGGCGTTTTTGAATTGTTCTAATAAATCGCATTGCATCGACCACCAATCATCGTTGGTGGTCCAAACATTTAAAGTTAAATCGACTGAATTGTCGCCCAAGTTGGTCACCCGTACCACCGGTGCAGGATCAGTAAACGCCATTGGATTATTTTTTGCCAAATTTAGCATGATATCTTTGGCAGTTTTGATATCGGCATCATAACCGATACCGACCGTGATATCGACGCGGCGGTTCGGCAACGCCGTATAGTTAATCACCGCTGAGGTAGTAATATCGCCATTTGGAATGATGATGTCGTGATTATTAATGGTCGTTAAATGGGTATTGACCAAGGTGATTTCGGTCACCGTACCGGTATAACTGCTAATCTGTACATAGTCGCCGCGGACAAACGGGCGAAAAGTCACAATCATGATACCAGCGGCAAAATTCGATAGCTGATCTTTCAGTGACAAACCAATCGCTACCGCTGCACCGCCTAAGATAGCGACAACCGACGTGGTCTGTACGCCAACTTTACTCAGCGCTGCCAAAATCACGACAACCAATAATAAACCATATAATAATCGGCTTAAAAAGTTGGCCGCCGTCGCCTCTAAACGGCTACGTAACATAATGCGATTACTGATGGTCACGACTTTTTTTGCCAACCAACGCCCAACAATAAATATCAATAAGGCAAAAGCAATTTTAAGCGCAATGCTCAAAGCACTCTCTGTTAAGCTGGCTATATCAAGGGTAAAACCTAAAAATTCCATACTGACTCTTTACTCTATTACTGATTTTTAAAAATGTATTTTTATAAATACTTTGTTATAAACATGATATTTATGATTATTTAACGCTAAATTGAAGTTAAAGCTAAATTAAAGCCCGATAAAATATTTCAGGCTCTCAATGAGCTTAATAAGTGATGTCTACTTTATCACTATAGCGATACGTACGTATCAGACGCAACTCGACGATATCATTCATATCTTCGGTAAATTTACCAAAGGGCGCTGCTTGTCTGACCGATTGTTTGGCGGCCTCATCTAATATCGTTGAGTTTGAACTCTCAAGCAAACGAATGGCTTTAATATTACCGTCATTACCGATGACGACCATCAAGCGTACTTCGCCCGTGATACCTTGGGCGCGCGCTTGGGCAGGATATTGCAAGTTACCGACGCGCTCGACGTGCTCACGAAAGGTATTGATATAGTCCGCTGCCGCACCGCGCGTTGTCGAATTGCTATCGACGGTCACGACTTTTGATTTGGTCGCATACAGCTGTTGCCGCTGAGACAGCTGGGCCTCTAAAGTAGCAATTTGCTTACGCAGACGCTCTTCTTGCGCCTTCATATCATCTTGTTCTTGCTTGCTATCGTTATCAGATTCGACGCTTGCTTCACGCCAACTTAGCGTCGTACGCAGATAGCTTTCTTGATAGCGCTGCTGACGGACTTGGCGCTGCAAGCTAATCACATCTTGCGTTTCGCTCATTTGTTCGGCAGATAATGGACTGCTCTGGTCGGTCTCTTGGCGCAGTTGATCCTGCACGGTACCGCCGCCTTCTTGTGAAGCATTGGCAATAAATTGTGCATCTTCATTTGGTTGCATATTATCGGTCAGCGCTTTCGCAACATCTTGCATCATGCCAGCAGGGTCTTGCCCCATCGAGAAGCTAATCCCAAAAATAACCAGCGCATGGACACTGACGGCAATCACAATCGCCATCGGCAAGCCGATATCACGCTTAGGTGCTTGCGCCGAAAAATGGTAGCTTTGCGAGTCTTTAATGGAGGCCACAGTTGTTCTCAACTAATGAATATAAGGGCTATCGGCAAGAAGCATGATAATATAAGCACCTGTCGACCAATGCCGGCGCTATCATAACATGACAAAGAATTGTGTCGCTAGCACAACCGTATACTGCAGCTCTTAACTTGCTACTTGCTTATCTATCAGCTGATGTTTATGTTAACGGTTTTATATTAACTACTGCATATTAAGTGCGACGTACTCTCTAACTACCTCGCATCAGCTAGAGCAAATAGTAAGCCTGCTCAATCAGACAAAACCTAGACGTTCATTTTGCACGCTACCTTTTTCATATATACTGTTTTATAAGTGAGCTATTAGCAAATACGAATTTTACGCCTGCATAATATGAAATATAAACACAGGTGCAGTTTCACGCTTAGGTGACGAACCCCATCATTATAAGGATAATAAGTTTGAGTAACTTTGATAATATGGACAATATAAATGATTCAGACAGTTTTGATGAATTCTTTGAAAATATTGGCTACCGTTTTGACGAGTCATTTAGTGATGGCTGGGAGCGTCTTACCCAAGCGATTAAAAACATTTATAACAAAACCACCGATAAGCTTGAGGATGAAATATCCTTGCCGGTGGCCCAAACCTACGTCAACGATGCCCTGCAAAAGTTTGTCACAGACAATGTCAAAGCCATTTTAGAGCTGCGCGTTGAGATACATGATGACTGGTTTCGCCTGTATTGTACTGTCGATGCTGCCGGTATCTATGCGGAGGTGGCGAGTAATTTTAGCTTGGTTCATGTACAGCTTGATCGCAACGTTCAGCGCCTTGTGTTTGGTCAGCAGACTTATACCGACGTCCTTAATCTACGCTGCGAATCCTTTATCAAACGCCAAGGTATCAAGCTTTTTATCTGGTTTTATCATAGTGTACTGAAAAAAGACCCGTTAGGCTTTATTTTGTCTTATATCAATATTGCCCGCGCCAAAGAGGAAATCATATATCTTGATATCAATCGCTGGCTGAAAAAGAATAAGAAAATCATCAGCACCTTACATAAGGTACAGGTCAATTACGGCGAGCTTGAAGAAGAACAATTGGTGCTTAAAACGCAAATCAATTATCGCGACTTACTAGCCAGTAGTGCTAACGAAGATATCATTAGTGATAAAGATGAACCACAGCTGATGCAAGGTCCTATCAATCCGATTGCGGATGCTACGGAGCCAAGTTTAGAACCCTCTTCATAGACATACTAAAAGCCGCCTAAGCGCTATTTAAACGCTGTCCATAAAAAAGCGCTAACCTTTAAAGATAATTGTCTTTAAAGGTCAGCGCTTTTTCAATGAAGCCCGTCTATAGTAGATTCAGGACAATCACAAGACTACCAGTAGTTTTCTACCGCGATATTGCCTTCGCCGCGGCGATTCATCACCAGTCCTAAGCGCTTTAACGTCTCTTTGGTATCTTCTACCATGTCTGGGTTGCCGCAGAGCATGACGTGCGTGCTATCGACATCTAAAGCAATACCGGCGCGCTCTTGTAGCGCCCCATCTAATAAGAGTTTTGGTAGGCGCTCTGTCAATGCCCCTTCGACAGGCTCACGAGTCACGATGGGTATAAAAATGAGTTTGGCTGGATTATCAACCAAGGAGCCAAAGTCTTCTTGTAAGCTTTCAATCTTGTCGATATATGCCAATTCTTCCGTTGAGCGCGCACTATAAGCAAGGATGATATGCTCGTAATCTTCCCATGTCTTTAAATCTTGCAGCATCGATAAAAATGGTGCTAGACCCGTACCTGTCGCCAATAACCATAAGTCTTTTGGTAGTGGTTTTTGATAACGCGCCAAGGTTAAAAAGCCAAATGGCATGGTGTTTAATAACAGCTCATCGCCCACCTCTAAGTGTTGCAGCTGCGACGTAAAAGCGCCATCAGGGATGACAATAGAGAAGAATTCTAATACCTCATCAAAGGGTGACGATACAATCGAATACGCGCGGAAGATATCCTCATCCAGTGTTTCGTCCAGTTCTTCATCGTCATCATCAGTATCAGCTACTGCACTCAACTGCTTATAGTATTTTAATTGACTGGGATTAACGCCCAAACGCACAAATTGCCCGGCGGTAAATTTAAAACTATCCGGACGACTGACGGTAAAGCTAAATAGGTTGGGCGTCCACGTGGTTTTACTGAGCACCGTTACTTTTTGAATATTGTCACTCATAATAATGACTTACCTTCTTTTTTTATTAATAATTATGGCTACTCTAGTGTAGATGGCTATTTTTATGAATTTTTAAAGGGGTCAAACTAAAAGATGCGCCAAGCTTATCATAAAGCTGGCGCACCTTGGTTTTCTAACCGTAACAGCAGATAAGCAGCGCCATAAGAATGCGGCGTCTTACCTGATATTAATCCTGATACTTAACTCACATCTATGATGCTATTACCATATACGAGCCAAACTTGCCCATTCAATCATACTGTTCGGTAACACACCGAAGAACACAATGATAGCAGTGACAGCAATGACCATAATACCACCGGTACGTAGACCCCACTGCTTCGAGACGTCAAATTCAATAAATTGTTTTGGACGTTTAAATAGTGTGAGCATAACGCGTAAGTAATAAAACAGACCGATTGCACTACCCAAGATAATCATCGCAGCCAAGAACCAGTTGGTACCTTGTACGGCGGCAAGAATCGCAAATAGCTTGGTAATAAAGCCTGCGGTCAATGGAATACCTGCTAATGACAACATCATGATGGTCATCACAGCGGTCAATACTGGACGGCGCCAGAATAGCCCTTGGTAATGGGTCAGCTCATCGGCTTCACCAGCCAAGCGATAAGGGCTCGACATCAAGGTTACGACACCAAAGGCACCAATAGAGGTAAAGGCATAAATCGCCATATACATGCTTGAGATACTATCAGCGGCAGAACCAATGCTAACAATCACGATAAGCACATAACCCATATGGGCAATAGACGAATAACCAAGTAGACGTTTGAGACTGGTCTGACGGACCGCTAGTAAGTTACCTACCAAGATCGACAAGGTTGCCATGACCATAAGCAGCATCTGTACCGATGGCAGTGCCAATAACGACGTATCAATTAAGAAACGAACCGCCAACGCCATCATTGCGACTTTTGATACCGAAGCTAAATAAGTAGCGATAGGTGCGGGTGCACCCTCATAAACATCTGGCGTCCACATATGAAACGGTGCTGCCGACAATTTAAAGGCAATACCAAACATCATCATTGCAGCGCCTAAAATCAACAGCGGCGACTCAAAGAGATCAACCAACGTCATACTGATAGGTTTAAAGGCGAGCGAACCTACTTCTGCATAAATAAACGCCATACCCATTAGTAGTGTTGCCGATGCCGTCGCTGATAACACCAAGTACTTCAGCCCCGACTCAAGCGAGCGTTTACGCATATAAGTATATGCCAGCATGCCGTATAGCGGTATCGATAGCATCTCAAGGCTCATAAAGAATGAGGCTAAATGCTGAGCACTGACCATGAGCAAAGCGCCAACGGTTGATAGCAGCATCAGTAAATATAGCTCTTCTTTATGATCTTTTAAATCAGCTAAATAGGCATAAGACAGCGTAAAGCAGGCCAATGCACAGATAAAGATAACCACCATATTAAACTGGGCGAAGTTATCAATAACAAATAACTGCTCCGCCGTTGGTACTAAAGGCCCACTATCGATAATGCCTGCCATTTGTCCAAGCAAGGTAAACAAACCGACATTCAGACCGACGACCGAGATAGTACCGGTCACCATATGAGAGCGTTTAATCGTGATGGCAACCATCACCACCAATACTGTAATGACTACCGCAATGATTGGTGCATAAGGCAGCAGCCCCATCAAATCATTCATCGTAAAATCGTTCATGACTTAACGTGCCTCCATTGCATCAAGCAGCTGCGAGGCATCTACTTGTGTTACTTGACTGTATATATAGGCGTTATTAATCCACTGCATCGCGTGACTTGAGGTATCAAGGAACGGTTGTGGATACAGTCCGAGCCATACCAAGCCTGCCGCTAGCATTAATAATAATGACAGCTCGCGCTTGCCCAAATCTTTTAACGGACGTGTTGGCAAACCGTGTAACTTGGTTTCTTGTAACGCCACTTCTTTAATGTTATTGGTACCGAATAGCGCTTTATGAATTAAGATAAGCGAGTATAAACCTGCCAATACCAAACTGAATGTCGCCAAGACCACAAACACCGGATAATCAGCAAAGGCACCAAATAAAATCATAAACTCACCGATGAAGTTACCTGTCCCTGGAATACCCAATAAAGCGGCACAGAAGAACATCAGTATCGGCGCATAATAACGGAACTGTCCCCACATACCGCCCATCAAGGTCAAATCACGTGTATGTAGACGCTCATATAGCTGACCTGCCATGATAAACAGTGCCGCTGAGCTTAAACCATGAGCCAACATCTGAATCATCAGACCTTGTAAGCTGAGTAAAGTTCCTGCATAAATTGCCAATACCACAAAGCCCATGTGCGAAATACTGGTATAAGCCAGCAAGCGCTTCATATCAGTTTGCATAAAGGCCAGCCACGCGCCATAGAATATACCAATGGTACCCAAGGTCATGGCAATCGGCGCAAAATCTTGTGACGCTGCTGGAAATAATGGTAAGACGAAACGAATCAAACCATAAGCGGCAGTCTTAATCAAAACCCCGGCCAAATCCACCGAACCTGCGGTTGGTGCTTGCGCATGCGCGTCAGGCAACCAGCCGTGGAATGGAATAATCGGCAACTTCACGGCAAAGCCAATAAAGAAGCACAGCATGATCGGATATTCCCAGCCGCCAAGTGACGTGCCGAGCAAGTCATTATAATTAAAGCTCACCACCCCTTTTTGGGCGTAGCTGATAATGACCAATATCAAAATACCGACCAGCATGATAAGACCAGATGCTTGGGTATAAATAAAGAACTTAGTTGCGGCGTATTCTTTGGTTTTACCAACGACGTCATGACCCCAAATGGCAATCAAGAAGTAGATTGGAACCAGCATCATCTCCCAAAAGAAGAAGAATAAGAACATATCAATGGCTAAGAAAACACCAATAACGCCGCCCAAGCTCCAGAGCAAGTTTAGATGGAAGAAACCAACACGGCGTTGAATCTCATTCCACGAACAGGCAACGGCAGCAATACCAAGCAGACCTGTTAAGCCAACCATCAATAGCGATAAGCCATCTAACGCTAAGTGAAAGCTGATACCAAAACTTGGTATCCACGGCACACTGAATTCAGCGACCCATGGCACATTTGCATCTGGCGCAATCACTTGCTGACTCATACCGCTATAATCGCCGTACTGCCACAGCACTAGTGACAAGGCAAAGGTCAACGTCATACCGATTAAAGCAATCCAGCGCGGTAGACGTTTATTAAAGCGTTCGACCAACCAACATAGCAACCCTGCAATAAAAGGAATTGCGATTAATGCTGGTAGCATCCACGTTTGTTGTAACTCAATCATCTTATACCACCGTCATCATTACCAGCACCAACAGCACAGCCACACCCAAGCCAAAGCTTGCAGCGTAACCTCGAAGTGACCCTGTTTGCGTCGCAGACAATACCTTGTTACCAGCAGATGCCAGTTTCGGTAATAACAGCCACGTTTTATCGATAGGGTCGGCTTTAAATAAGCGGCCGATGAACAAAAAGGGTTTTACAAAAACTATATCGTATAGCGCATCAAAGCCCATACCGTGATAGCACCAATGATATAACGCTGCACCAATAGTCGTGCGCTTAAAGCGGGTCAACATGCGACCTTTATCGACGACATATAAGAATGCTGCGAGAATCAAACCAGCAAGCATGGCGCCCATGGCGATATATTCCGCCGTATGTTTGTCATGTGCTTGACCAGCCACTTCTAATAAATGCCCAACGCTTTCTGGCAATACGCCTTGTAATGGCGGCGTAATCCACGCACCAACGGCGGTTGATAATACCAGCAATACTGTCAGCGGCAACCAATATGACACACCAGATAGCTTGTGCGCATGGGTTTTTTCTTCACCAAAAAAGATAATCCAAATCATACGGAAGGTATAAAGCGCGGTTAAGAAAGCACCGAATACGCCCATATAGAATAAGACTTGGTGACCGGTTGCGTAGCTTTCCCACAGAATCGCTTCTTTAGAATAGAAACCAACGGTAACCCAAGGTATCGCCGCAAGCGCACCGCCACCGACGACATAGCACCAAAATACTAACGGTATCTTTTTGCGCAAACCGCCCATCTTAAAGATGTTTTGCTCATGATGAACCGCAAGAATCACCGCACCTGATGATAAGAATAGCAAGGCTTTAAAGAAAGCATGCGTCATCAAGTGGAAGATAGCCCCTTGCCATGCGCCAACGCCCAATGCTAAGAACATATAGCCAATTTGGCTCATGGTCGAATAAGCAAGGATACGTTTAATATCAGTTTGTACCAGCGCACAAAATCCAGCAACGACGAGCGTCAATGCACCCACTGCCCCAACCCAGTACAACAAGACGCCCGGTGTGAGGAGAAATAATGGATGTAGACGCGCAATCAGATAAACACCCGCAGTAACCATGGTTGCTGCGTGAATCAAAGCCGATACAGGCGTTGGACCTGCCATCGCATCAGCAAGCCACGTATGTAGTGGTAGCTGCGCTGATTTACCCATCGCACCACCAACCAACATCATGGTGGTCAAAATCATCGTTGGGTTATTAATATCAAAGATTTCCGGCGCACGGGTAATAATCTCTTGAATATTAAGCGTGCCAAATTCGCGGAACAATAAAAACAAACCAAAGGCTAAGAACACATCACCAACGCGGGTGACGGTAAAGGCTTTAATTGCTGCCCGACCATTGGCGCGGTCTTGATAATAAAAACCAATCAGCAAGTAAGAACAGATACCGACGCCTTCCCAGCCAAGATAGAGCAAGAACAAGTTATCCGCCAATACCAGCAATAACATGCTAGCGACGAATAAGTTCATATAGCTAAAGAAGCGCGCAAAGCCTGTTTCACCTTTCATATACCATGCGGCAAACAGATGAATCAAAAAGCCGATACCGGTAATAACACCCGTCATCGTCAATGCTAAGCCATCAAAGCTTAGACCAAAACTTGGCGCAAAATCGCCGACTTGAAACCAAGTCCATAATGGAATCTCGATCACCGTACCGGCAGGGTTGCTTGTTAAAAAGGTATAGCTGACAATCAGCGTACAAAGTGCTGATAGCAGCATGCTACCGACACCGACAATCGCTGCTACCTGCTCGCTTAACTTGTCGCGCATAAAGGCTAGAATCAAAAAGCCAACGAGCGGGAATATAAAGGTTAATGGTAATAAACTCATGACATCATCCTTTCATCTCATTGGCGCTATCGACATCAAGATGCCCACGCTGATGATAAAACCGCAATAATATTGCCAAACCAATGGCCGCCTCTGCCGCTGCTAAAGTCAGAATAAAGATAAACATAATCTGTCCATCTGGATCAACCCAGCGGCTACCTGCGACCACAAATGCCAAAGCCGTCGCATTCATCATGATCTCAAGGCTCATCAGCATAAATAAGAAATTACGCCTTACCATGACACCGCACAGACCTATCGCAAATAAAATACCGGCCAAAATCAATCCATGGCTCATGGGTATCATACCCAGTACATTCTGCGCCTCAGCAACCGGCTGCACTAAGCCTGCTACCTCGTGGGCAAACGGCACATTCGCAACCTCCTGTGCCACGCTCGCTGCTAGTACCATCAGTCCGACTCCTTGCGCGTGACTTTATTCACACCTACCTGCGTACCTGCTTTCATGCCGACTTTCTTGCCAACATAGTCATGCGGGTCAACATCTTTATATTCGTATGGTTCAGCCATTTTTACTGCATCAGTATCTATGGGCATGCCGTTATCATCGTAGTGTTTGATACTGGCGACATTCGGATTGGTTGCTTGGCTAGCACCTCGGCTTGCATTATCTTGACTTGCATTACCGACAATCTCATCATCGATTGACTCTTTACCCAAATGATAAGCAGCAACCAAAGCGGCTAATAAGAGCAATGCCGCTACTTCTATCAGCATAATATATTTGGTAAACAGCGCCGTACCTACTGCTTTGGCTGAAATCGTCGTACCGCCAATCATCGCCGCTTCATTATGGTTAAGACCAATCATCGCATACAGCACAACCGCGATAATAATCGTTAGCCCCGTCGGTACCGCCCAAGTTTTGGCATCAAGCCAGCGCTCTTCGCGCTCATCATTACTCATGCCGAGATTTAGCATCATAATAACGAAAACGAACAGCACCATAATGGCACCGGCATAAACGACCACTTCAAGCGCACCAGCAAAAGGTGCCCCTAATACAAAGAAAATACCTGAGATGGCCAGTAACGACACAATCATCGATAAAATAGCATGCACTGGATTGGCGAGGGTCACCACGCGCAAGCTGGCAAATATTGCCACCGCTGCCAGCGCATAAAACCCTGCCAATTCAGGACTATTTAAGATATTCATCATGGTAGCAAGCTCCTTAGATCAATCGGTGCAGCTTCGTTTTGTGCCGCGCCTTTTGGTTTATCTGCTACCGCCATACCCGTCACGCGATAATAGTTATAATCGGGATATTTACCCGGTCCTGAAATCAGCAAATGCTCTTTTTCATAAACCAAGTCTTGACGGACATATTCGCCCATCTCAAAGTCTGGGGTCATCTGAATCGCAGTCGTCGGACACGCCTCTTCACACAATCCACAAAAGATACAGCGTGAAAAGTTGATGCGGAAAAACTCTGGATACCAGCGTCCATCTTCACGTTCTGCTTTTTGCAGTGAGATACAGCCGACCGGACATGCCACAGCACATAGGTTACAAGCGACGCAGCGCTCATCACCATCAGGGTCACGAGACAAGATGATACGTCCGCGAAAGCGCGGCGGTACAGGTACCGGCACTTCTGGATAAAGAATGGTGTCGCGTGGCCTGATTGCATGACTATTGACCATCCACATACTGCGGACAATGGTAAACATACCAATGACGGTCTTTTTTATAGTAGTAAACATGGGATTATTATCCTTATCAGCTTTACCCTAGTTCATCAGTGATGGCTAGTAATGGCTACTAGTAATGACTACAACGTTGGGGAAAAAATCAAAATGACTGCAGCAGTAACCAACAGATTAATCAAGGTTACCGGCAGGCAGACTTTCCAGCCAAAGTTCATCACCTGATCATAGCGCGGACGCATGAGTGAGCCTCGAGCCAAAATAAACATGGTCATAAAGAATAGTGTCTTAATCATGAACCAAAAAGCTGGTGGAATAAACGGAATATCTAAATTAAACGGCGCAAGCCAACCGCCGAAGAACAAACAAGTCATCAACGCAGAAATCAGTACGACGTTGACGTATTCACCGATAAAGAACATACCGAACTTCATGCCAGAATATTCGACATGATAACCTTCGGCCAATTCTTGCTCGGCTTCTGGCTGATCAAATGGATGTCTATGGGTAACGGCAACACCAGCAACCACAAAGGTTAAAAAGCCAAAGAATTGTGGAATGATATACCAGCCGTCAATTTGCGATTCAACGATTTCACGTAGGTTGAATGAACCTGTTAAGGCAACCACACCCATCAATGATAAGCCCAAAAAGACTTCATAACTGATGGTTTGCGCCGCAGAACGTAAGCCGCCAAGTAAAGAGAACTTATTGGCCGATGCCCAGCCACCGAACATCACCGCATAGACAGCAATACCGGCCATAGCAAAGAAGAACAAAATACCGATATCCCAATCAGCAACCCCAAGGGATGGCGAGATAGGAATAATGGCAAAAGAGGCCAAAGCAGTAAACATGGCAACCGCTGGCGCCAAGGTAAACATAAACTTATCGGTAAAGTTTGGCGTCCAATCTTCTTTAAAGAAGATTTTGAGCATATCAGCAACCAGCTGCAATGAGCCAAACGGACCAACACGATTCGGACCGTAACGGTCTTGCCAGAGTGCTAGCATGCGGCGCTCGTAAATAATCATCATTGCCGCGACAATGACGACCACCAAAAAGATGACCAACGATTGCACGACCATAAAGAGTATCGACCAGGTATCAAAGGTCATCATACCAGCCAAAAAGCTTGGCACATCAGGGATAATACGGGTAACTTGCATATTACACCTCCTGTGTGGTGGTGGTCGGCGCGCTGCTTACTGGCGTTGCGCGGTTGTTGGTATTGGCGGTTAAAGCACTATCAGTCGCCATGCTGCCCATCATCGTCACCGGCGCATCAACTTTACGTACCGATGCTGGCATTGACGGATGGATGATATCCACCTGCCCAACTGGATAGCCGATACAACCTTCTGCTAAGTAACCAACGAGCTCAACGGGTAAGGTGATTTGCTGTTTATCAATCTCAATCGCCAGATAATCACCCGCTGCAAGACCCCAGTCTTTGGCATCATCAATACCGACGCGCCATGTGGCTAGCGGTAATTGCTCAGCAACCACTGGGCTACGTGATGCCATCATAGAGCTGGCATAAAGGTTATAAATCGGTACCAGTTTTGCTTGTCCTTGCTGCATATCCGTGGTCGTCACCGAAGTAACTTCTGGGGCAACATATTGACGCGTGGCTAGGCGCTCTAATTGATCAAACAGACGGACGCCTGGATCACCATTTTTGAGGCTACCACCGACTTTATCTTGGTATTTGTTCCACGCTTGCGGTGAGTTCCAACCTGCCGCATTGGCAAAAGGAATCATCGAGCTTGGCGTTTGCTTACCGCTATAGCCTTCCATTGAGAAGGTTAAACCGGTATCCAAATCTTTTGGCTGCATCGGCTCATGCACGGATACTGGCGCACGCATAGAAGTACGACCTGAGTAGCGACGCGGCTGACGGGCAATTTTTAGACCGGTCATACGGTAATCGGCATCAGGAGCAGCGCCCTTAATACCAGCAAGTTTAGGATGAGTGGCAACCAATGCATTGATGACATCATCAAGCTGTGTCCAGTCGACATCGCGACCTTCTAAGCTGCTATGGACGGCATGTAACCAGCGCCAGCCTTCTTTAATACTGCTCATCGGATGATAATATTCGTTATCATAAACTTGGAAGAAGCGCTGCGCACGACCTTCAGCAGAAATAAGCGTACCGTCCGCTTCCGCAAAACTAGCAGCTGGTAAGACGATATCGACATCTTTATGCCAATCAAGGAGCTGATGATCAAGGGCGATGACGGTTTTATCGGTCAATAGCTGGGTTAATTTATGCGCATCAATGGCATCCGTTAACTGGTTTTCAGCAACGATGACCACATCGAAATCAGTCGCTAATAACTCTTCGACTGATTGACCGCCAAGCATACAAACACCAATACTATTGGCATCAGGAACCGCTAAATAAATACCGGCTTGCGCATGGTATTGTTTATTAACTTCTTTTAGCTCAAGCTTGGTTGCCGGCTTACGTTCGACGTCGTCTTGCGCTTCTGTATCAACGCCGGTTTCAGGTTTGTTCGGCTTAGCAGATAAGTCTTTGTCTTCGCTCTGCTGAGCAGTTGCTGCTTGTGCTTCAGCGGCTGCAACCTGCTCATCACGAAGCTGTTTATCACGAACTAGAGCATTATGCGCCTCAACTTGCTGCTGCTCAGTCGCTTTAATCGCTGCCCGCTTTTGGCTTAATGCTTGAGTGATTTGTGCCGCTGCTTCTATCAAAGCAGTCGATGATAAGCTGCTACCAGAGACAACTAACGGCTTATCGGCTTGAATCAAGTCATAAGCGATTTGCTGTGCCAACGCTTGCATAGCATCACTATTAGCATCGTCATCACTATCTGACGTTGGTTCTGCGATTTCTGCTAAATCATCAGCAAAATCAGCAATCGCATCAGCGACTTTAAAGCCAAGCTTGGTAATATCTTCAGGTGTCGCAACAACACTGACTTTACTGATATCTTCTAGCTTAGTTTGGATAACATCGATGACATATACCGGACTTTGTACACCTTGACCAATACGTTTGACTGGCTCGGCCAACCACGATTGCGTTTTGGTCGCAGCAGCCATTTTAATGGCTTCATTTTTTGCTGCTTGACGAATAGACAGCGCCACACGTGATGAGGTTTGAGTAATATCTTCACCTAGCACCAATACCGCATCGTGGCTTTCGATATCCGTCATACCCGGGTTATAAATACCCTCAGTACTTAATACTTCAATACATTTATTGACCAGTGCTTGCTGCTGATGGTTTAAACCGGTTGAAAAGTTATCAAAGCCGACCATATTTTTTAGCGCAAAGTTGGTCTCAAGGCTGGCACGTGGTGAGCCAATACCGATGACTTTTTTATCTTTGATACGTTTGATGGTTTCATCGAGGGCATAGTCGATATTGATTTTAACGTGCTTATCATTGATACGTTCGAGCGCTTGCGTTGGGCGGTCTTCGCGATTGACATAACCGTAACCAAAGCGACCACGGTCACATAAGAAGTAACGGTTTACTTCACCGTTATAGCGGTTTTCAATACGGCGCAATTCACCATAACGCTCGCCCGGTGAGATATTACAACCGGCTGAGCAACCATGACAGATGCTTGGCGCATACTGCATGTCCCATTTACGGTTATAGCGCTCAGAGTGGGTTTTATCGGTAAATACACCGGTTGGGCACACTTCGGTTAAGTTACCAGAGAACTCACTTTCGAACTGACCGTCTTTATCGCGACCAAAATAAACGCGCTCGTTTGAGCCATAAACGCCCAAATCTTCGCCGCCCGCATAGTCTTTATAAAAACGGACGCAGCGATAGCAAGCGATACAGCGGTTCATCTCATGAGCGATAAACGGCCCAAGCTCTTGATTATGATGGGTGCGCTTAGTAAAGCGATAGCGACGGCGGCTATGACCTGACATATAGGTCATGTCTTGCAAATGACAATGTCCGCCTTCTTCACAAGTTGGACAGTCATGCGGATGGTTGACCATCAACAGCTCAACCATCGACTTACGAAATGCTTTGGCTTCATCGTCAGTGACCGAGATGTACATATCATCGCCCGGAGCGACCATACATGACATCACGAGGCGACCGCGACCCGCTTCCATATCTTCTTTAGACTGATATTGCTTAACCGCGCACTGACGGCAAGAGCCGACTGAACCTAAGGCGGGGTGATAACAAAAATACGGCACATCAATGCCGAGTGATAAACATGCTTGCAGCAAGTTATCTGCGCTATCTACTTCGACAGTGGTTCCATCAATATGTATGACTGCCATGCCGCTCTCCTTATTTCACTTCTGGCTGTTGATTGGCTGCAGCCTCAATGACATCTTCACCAACCGCCTGCGCAATTTTTTGATCAAACTCAGGACGGAAATATTTAATTGCACTCATCAGTGGTTCCATCGCACCCGGCGCATGGGCACAGAAGGTTTTGCCGATCCATAAATCACGGGTTAAGCCTTCTAACTTCTCAACGTCACCGATTTGACCTTGACCATCATTGATAGCGGTCAATATTTTTACGCCCCACGGTAGACCATCACGGCATGGCGTACACCAACCGCACGATTCACGTTGGAAGAAAATCTCAAGGTTGCGTAGTAATGGCACCATGTCTTGTTCTTCATCGACGACCATGATTAGCCCAGTACCCATACGGCTACCGGCTTTTTGAATGGTGTCAAAATCGACAACGGTATCTAAATGGTCAGCGGTTAAAAAGTCGGTTGATGCGCCGCCCGGTAGCCAAGCCTTGAGCTTTTTACCTTCCTGCATACCGCCAGCGAAATCTTCAATAATTTCGCGCGCTGTATAACCAAATGGTAACTCCCATAGACCGGGATCATTGACCAGACCTGAACAACCAAACAGCTTAGTACCCGGAGTTTCGACCACGCCTTTGGCTTTTGGTAAGTCTTGATACCATTTACTACCGTGCAAAATAATCGCTGAAACGTTATGTAAAGTTTCAACGTTATTAACGACGGTTGGACGTCCCCATGCACCTGCCACCTGCGGAAATGGTGGTTTGGTACGCGGATTGGCACGGCGACCTTCTAGGCAGTTAATCAAAGCAGTCTCTTCACCGCAAATATAACGACCAGCGCCGGTATGGACGTGCAAATCAAAGCTAAAGTCTGAGCCTAAGATATTATCGCCGACTAAGTTATTGGCACGCAATTCTTCAAGCGCAGCCGTTAGACGCTCTGCTGCTAAGATATACTCGCCGCGAATAAAGATATAACCAGCCGTTGCACCAATCGCGTAGGCAGAAATCAGCATACCTTCGATAAGCTGTAGCGGTAGGCGCTCCATCAAGAGACGGTCTTTAAAAGTACCCGGCTCCATCTCATCGGCATTACAGACAAGATAACGTGGACCGCCATCGGGTGGTGCCATGAGCGACCATTTAATACCTGCTGGGAAACCTGCACCGCCGCGACCTTTGACCACTGCTTCTTTAATGGTATTTAAAGTGTCAGCTGGCGATTGGTTTAAAGCCATCTTTAAAGCTTCAAAACCACGTAGCGATTCATAAGTGGCTAAATCCAATACCGCATCGTGATGGGCGAGGCGCCATGTAAGCGGTTTGGTTTCACTGGTAGCGGTCGCTTTATCGCCATAAACAGGAATGCGCTGGTCATTTAATTGGCTTGGCGCTTTGCCTTGACCGCGACGAGCAATCTGCTCTGAAATCGTTAAACTCATGCGTATAGCTCCAACAATTGGACGACTTCGGTGGGCTGCACAGGACCATAGGTGTCTTCATTAATTAAGACAGCAGGACCTTTATCACAGTTGCCCAAACAGCAAATCGGCAATAGCGTAAAGCGGTTATCAGCGGTGGTCTGACCATAGTCGATGCCCAGCTGCGCTTTTAATTCAGCGGCCAGTGCTTCGTAACCAGTTAGATAACAAGCCACTGAATCACAAATAAGGATGACATTGCGACCGACTGGCTGACGATAGATACGGTTAAAGAAGGTTGCCACCCCATCCATATCGGTCACAGGAATATTTAGAATATTAGCGATGGCATTGACTTGTGCATCATCGACCCAGCCGTTACGCTTTTGCACGATTTTTAGTGCATCTAAAGACGCTGCCCGTGGATGGGGATAATGATGCATAAACTCATGGATAGCCGCAATTTCTTCAGCGGTTAAGATACTTGCCACATCTACTTTTGGCATTTTATCGGAAACAATTCTCATAATCTTTTTCTTTCCTCACTCAGCCCACTGTTAAGGTTGCGCTCATGGCGCAATGACAGCGTTTTGGTGTGCCAGTTTGGCGATAACATGTTAATGAACGTGTCTTACTTTTAATACTTAACTTCTAATATTTAGCATTTAGCATTGATAAAAGATGATGATCAATGCATTACGGCTAACATCTAGCGGTCACAATCGGCCATCACAATATCAATCGATGCCAAATACATTATGGCATCGGATACCAATGAGCCATTAATCACCGATGGCATCTGCTGCAGGTGCGCAAATGTCGGCGTACGGATACGAGTACGATAGCTCATCGTCGCTTTATCGGAGGTGATGTAATAACTGTTTAGACCTTTGGTGGCTTCAACAATCGTGGTGCACTCACCCGCTGGCATCACAGGACCCCAAGAAACGGAGATAAAGTGGTTAATCAAGGTTTCGATGTCATTCAAGGTACGGTCTTTTGGCGGTGGTACTGCCAATGGATGATCCGCCTTATAAGGACCTTGCGGCATATTATCCATACATTGACGGATGATACGTAGCGACTGGCGCATCTCTTCGACTTTTACCATACAGCGATCATAAGCATCGCCGTTATAGCCGACTGGGACTTCAAAGTCGTAATTCTCGTAGCCCATATACGGACGAGCTTTACGCAAATCAAAATCTAAACCTGTTGCACGTAAACCTGCGCCGGTAACGCCCCATGCCAATGCTTGCTTGGTATTATATTGTGCAACGCCTTGGGTACGACCTTTAAGCACACTGTTTTGCAGCGCCGCTTTGACATACTCATCCAAGCGTTTTGGCATCCAATCTAAGAACTCACGTACCAAACGCTGCCAGCCACGCGGTAAATCATGTGCTGTACCGCCGATACGGAACCACGCAGGATGCATACGGTAACCGGTCACCGCTTCGATGACGTCATAGGCTTTTTGGCGGTCGGTAAACATATAGAATACCGGCGTCATACCGCCGGCATCTTGAATAAAAGTACCGACGAACAGCAAGTTATTAGTAATACGGAAAAACTCACTCATCATCACGCGGATGGTTTCAGCGCGCGGTGGAATGGTAATACCGGCAAGCTTTTCAACCGACATGATATATGGTAGCTCATTCATCACACCACCGAGATAATCGATACGGTCGGTATAAGGAATAAATGAGTGCCACGTTTGACGCTCAGCCATTTTTTCGGCGCCGCGATGGTGATAGCCAATATCGGGAATACAATCGACGACTTCTTCGCCATCAAGCTGTAGCACCAAACGGAAAGCACCGTGAGCCGATGGATGGTTAGGACCGATGTTCAAGAACATAAAGTCTTCATCACGACCCGAGCGCTTCATGCCCCACTCTTCAGGAACAAAGCGCAGGTTTTCTTGCTCGTATTGTTGTTTGGCGGTATTCAAGAAATACGGGGTAAATTCAGTCGCCCGCGCATGATATTCTTTGCGCAGTGGATGACCTTCCCAATATTTTGGCAATAAGATACGGGTTAAATGCGGATGACCTGTAAAGACAATACCAAACATATCCCACACTTCACGCTCATACCAGTTGGCATTTGGCCAAATCTTGGTCGCGCTCGGTACATTAATATCGTCTTCGCTTAGCGCGACTTTGATACGCACATCGCTATTGCGCTCAAGCGACATCAAATGATAAAACACCGTAAAATCGCTGTCAGGCAAACCTTGACGATGTTGACGCAAGCGCTCATCTATCGCTGATAAGTCAAATAGCATGACATAAGGTTTTGGCAATTTACGCAGGTATAATAGAACGTCTAATAAGTCGGCACGCGCAACCCACACCGTTGGAATCTCATCCACCGTGTGCTGTACGACAAACTTACCGGCATACTTCTGCTCAAGCTCGGTGATAACCGCTGGGACAGGCTTAATCTTAGGATCTATGTTTTCGACTACCGTGACCATGAATGATGTATTCCTTCATTAATCATAATTAAGCTATGTTGAACACAACTGAACTACGATGAATATATGCGTACTGAGCATTTTTACGGATTATGAATTATTGAGCCAAACAAGCACATAAAATACCTTATGCTTATATATTGCTTTTTCACATACAGTTTGGCTACATGCTTGCTGATTAAATACTATCTGGGCTACGCAAGTTTTTCACAGCGATACGATCTGCTTGCTTACGGTCACGCTCAGGCGTCATTTGCGGCTGATAGATACCCTGCTCATTGACATGAATACCCAGCGGACGACGCTCTTTAGTAATCGACTCTTGCAGCAGCATCAAGCCTTGAATCAAGGCTTCTGGACGCGGTGGACAACCGGGTACATAGACATCAACAGGTATGATTTTATCTACGCCTTGCACCACTGAGTAGATATCATACATACCGCCCGAGTTGGCACAAGCACCCATTGAGATGACCCATTTTGGCTCAAGCATTTGCTCATATAGACGCTGAATAACCGGTGCCATTTTTACAAAGCAAGTACCAGCAACAATCATCACGTCCGCCTGACGGGGCGAGGCGCGAATAACTTCGGCACCAAAGCGTGATAAATCGTGAACCGCAGTTAAGGTAGTTGCATATTCGACATAACAGCATGAGGTACCAAAGTTAAATGGCCACAGTGAGTGCTTGCGCCCCCAGTTTGCTGTTGAATGGACAAGGTCTTCGAGACGACCCATAAAGACGTTTTTATTGACTTCGTCTTCGAGCGGATCATTGACCGTTTGACTAGTCTGTGCAGGATAGGTATCTGCATCAGGGTTGGCTTTTGTTAATGTGTATTTCATAACATACAACCTTTATTTTAAGCGCCATGCGGCAATCAGATTGCCACTACGAGCGCCATAACTTCTATTATGAATAAATTAATCATGCTGACATGCGGGAATAAGGCTAAAACAATCTAGCTATAATAAGCTAATCTAGCTATAAGCGATTAGCGTTCGACCTTATCGGGCTGCGCAGAGGTGGCAAAATCCACGGAGGTAATATTACCTGTGGTATTAATATGATCGATATTCTGCAAATGACGACGATTGGTCTCAATGTTGTTCGAGACATTAATTTGCCCTGAAGATTGCGCCGGTATTTTACCCGTCGGATCAACCATCAGCTCATCAACGCCATCAAATTTGGTGATGTCTGCCAAATTGAAACCTGCCGGAGCCGCATGTAAGCGAGGTTGCTTACGGCGTTTATCCGCCGGTGCCCAGTTCATCGCACCCAGACTGAGCTCGTATACCAAGCCAATAATCAAGATGGTGATAAATATCGCGGCAGCGACAAAGCCAAGCCAGCCAGCCTCACGAACGGAAACCGCATAGGCATATAGATACAGCGCTTCTAAATCAAAAATAACAAAGAAGATTGCCACCAAATAGAATTTGGCAGACAAACGAATGCGGGCGTTGCCAGCTCCGACAACACCCGCTTCAAATACCTCTTCTTTTTGTGAGCCCTGAGAGCGACCGCCAAGTAAGCGCGGAACGACCAGCATAAATACAACTAGCCCAATGGCGGCTAAAATAAAAGCGATTGCTGACCAATTAAAAGCAGACATGATAATACGTGCTCCTCACCCAATCGAGTGTCAAGCGCACCGCAAATACTCACAAATAATGGTGGTAATGGCGACAGGCGTAACGCAGACGAAAACACAAAGTAACTGTCATTGAGTCACTTTATTTGAGTAAATTTATTTAAATAACTCAGTGATTATATAAATCAATGACTATTATAGCTACTGTGCTGGTAATAACCAATTATCAAGCTTATTGACGACGATGTCAGACGTGACCAACTGTAGATGTTCCGCTCTGTACACGGATAAAAAGGCTGGTCGCCCAACGCATCTTGTAACAACGTAAGATCAACGTATTAAATCAATATCATATCCGGTGTTTACTTAATTGATTTAATAGCTCATTACACGTGGTCAACAATGACGTGACAACTGGCATAAATTATTTACGTACTATACGCATATCGGCAATCAAAAGCTAGTTTTTAACTGCATTGAACGGTCATTTTCTCTGCAAAAAAAATATGTTTTTTTTACTACGACCTATGATATAGACGTTACCTTATATTAAGCCCAAATCCATATTTCTAAAAAGGCGCTGGTATATATAGTGTAAGTCACGCAATCCAAACGCTTTTTTACTCGGCACGCATCCTTCAACTCCTCACCCAAAGATAGGGTTTTTGCTTTATAATGACCCACCGAATTCCATGGTCGTATCGGCAGCTTTTTTAATGACGGCACTTATGGTTAATTGTCACAAAATATTAACTGCTATGTGCTTAATTAGCGGACGGATTGAATAATCTTACCTACGCCATGTTTTGATATCAAGATGAGGCAGCAAGCTATAATGTTATATTTTTATGTTGCGCTATCGATTTGCTTAATGCGTGCAATACTGATTGAACTTAGCGGCTGTTAATATCGAAGCTCGCCCCCTTTTGCTTACTTTTTTTGCTTTTGTCTTACAGGTCACCTTATGAGTCAACTTAATCCCAAACAACAAGAAGCGATGCTCTACGTATCTGGTCCATTGCTCGTTCTAGCAGGTGCCGGCTCCGGTAAGACATCGGTGATTACCCGTAAAATTGCTTATCTAATCGAAGAATGCAACATGCCAGCCGAGCGCATTACGGCGGTGACCTTTACCAATAAAGCGGCGCGGGAGATGAAAGCCCGGGTCAGTAAATTGCTGCCGAGTGAAAAAACTCGCGGGCTGACAGTGTCTACCTTTCACCAATTTGGGCTACAGTTTTTACGTTATGAGCTGATACATACGCCGCTTAAAGGTAACTTTTCCATCATGGACAGCGACGACAGCAAACGTCTGCTGATGGAGCTGATGATGCGTGACAACTTAAGTGGCGCGGAAAGTCGTGAGCTGGTCGGTAAAGCGATAAAAATGATTTCTGATTGGAAAAACGATCTGATTGAGCCGGACAAGGCAATGGCAACCTTAGACGACCCAGAAGATATGATTTTTGCCACCCTTTATGCTTTATATGAGCGCAATCTGCGTGCTTATAATGCCGTTGATTTCGATGATTTGATTGTCTTGCCGACCAAAATCTTACGTGAAAATAGAGAGCTGCGTGATAAATGGCAAAACCGTATTCGTTACTTGCTCGTCGATGAATATCAAGATACCAATACCGCCCAGTATGAGATGATTAAATATCTGGTCGGACCACAAGGACGCTTTACCGTTGTTGGTGATGACGACCAATCTATCTATGCGTGGCGCGGTGCTAAACCTGAAAACATGGGATTACTGAAAGAAGATTTTCCTAAGCTTAAAATCGTCATGCTTGAACAAAATTATCGTTCAACCACGCGTATCTTGACCTCTGCCAACGCCGTTATTACCAATAACGAGCATTTATTTGAAAAGAAACTCTGGTCAGATAAAGGTCAAGGCGAAAAAATTCGTATTATTAATTGTCGTAATGATGATGATGAATCCGAGCGCGTGGCAAAAGAGATTGTCACGCATAAATTGCGTTTTGGTAATGAATGGGAGCAATACGCCGTTCTTTATCGCAGTAACTTTCAGGCGCGCATGCTAGAGGCACAACTTCGTCAGTTGCAAGTGCCTTATAAGTTATCAGGTGGTCAGTCGTTCTTTGCCCGTAGTGAAATCAAAGACATCATGGGTTATTTGCGTTTGATTTTGAACCCAGAAGATGACAGCGCATTTTTACGGATTATCAATACGCCGAAGCGCGGGATGGGACCTGCAACCCTTGAAAAGCTTGGTCTATTTTCACAAGAGCATAGCATCTCGTTATTGGCGTCTTGTACCCATGCCGGCCTAGCTCATGTTTTGCCGTCTAAAGCGTATGGCACGTTGAAGGAGTTTGGCGATTTTATTGGGCATTATACCCGTGAGCTCGATCAGCATCCCGACCCCGTGCCAATCGTCCGTCAAATGATTGATGAAACCGGTTATATCGACTTTGTCCGTAGCGATTCTAAAACGCCGCAACAAGAAAAAAACCGTATCGATAATATCGACATGCTTTATACCAGTATTCAATCGCTGATTAATCGCGCTGAAGAAGACGAAGATCGCACTATTGATACCATCATTCGTAAGCTGGTCTTGCTTGATATGCTCGAGCAGCAGCAAGAAGAGGAAAATACCAATAAAGTGAACCTCATGACCTTACATGCGGCAAAAGGTTTGGAGTTTGATTTCGTTTATATCATGGGGCTTGAGGAAGAAATGCTACCGCACCGCAACTCTATTCTTAGCGAGACGGTCGAAGAAGAGCGACGCTTGATGTATGTAGGTATTACCCGCGCCCGTCGTGAGCTGACATTGACGCTTGCCACCCAGCGCCGCGCAGGCGGGCAAATGCGCGTGACGTCTGAATCACGATTTTTAGATGAATTGCCAGAAGATCATATCGACTGGCCAGCCAAAGCGAAAAAGAAAAAAGCCAGCAAAGACCCTGAAAAAGTTGCTGATGAATACTTGGCCAATATTCGTGCTTTATTAGGTAATCGTTAAGTTTGATAGCTAAAATTGGCTGATAAATACTGCTAATCTATTAAATATAAAGCCGATACTTTAATTATTATTAATACCTTTTAAAAACTTGGAACCTTTATGCCAACCTCGACGCCGAATGCTGAACGACCATCGACACGACAGGGAGACTACAATCCGGCGGAATCTAACGGCGAATATAAGCTGCTGTATTTGCAAGAGTTGGTCGCGGATAAAGCCTATGAGGCCATTACCGAGTTTTTAGCCAAGCAATCAGAATATGAGATTGCCAGCTTATTAGAATCGTTTCCTAGCCAAAATCGCTTATTGATTTGGGCACAAGTACCAGAAGATATCAAAGGCGAAGTGCTTGCAGAGCTGGAGTTTGATACACGCCAGCCGCTGTTAGAAAACGTCTCTTCAAAAGAGATATCACTTTTTACCCAAGACCTTGATGCGCAAGATATCTCCGAGATTCTAGATACCGTTACCGAAAGTGTGCGCACCTCGGTGATGGCAACTCTAGATGAAGATATTCGCATTCAGGTCAATAAGCTCGATACCTATGCCGACTGGGAAGTTGGTAGCTATATGGATCCTGATCTTATTCAGATTAGAGACGATATTACGCTAGCAGAAGTACAAAACTGGCTGCGAGAAAATGACGATTTACTCGATGACGAGAGCCAAGAACTATTGGTCGTCGGCCAAAGCCAGCAATTACTCGGGCTGCTCAGTTTGGTCGATTTGATTAAACATGACCAACGTACCCTAGTATCGGCATTAATTGATGCGGCCATTACCATCAATGACCGCTTAGACATTCAAGATGCGGCAGCGATTTTCCGTTCAGAAGACATTCGCTTTGCCCCTGTGATTAACAGTCACGGCGAGCTGGTCGGTCAGTTAAATGGCGAAGATATCATGGAGATTATCCAAGATGATGTCGATAGCACCATGAAAAACCTTGCTGGCGTCAGCCAAGATGAAGAGCTGTTTGCGCCCATCCTAACCAGTGCTAAAAGCCGCAGTATTTGGCTTGGTATTAATTTATGCACCGCGCTCTTAGCCGCCGCAGTGATTGGTCAGTTTGAAGCCGTACTGGCAAAGGTCGTGGCGCTGGCGATATTAATGCCCGTGGTTGCCAGTATGGGCGGTATTGCAGGTTCGCAAACGCTTACCGTCGTCATTCGTGGTATGGCGATGGGTCAAATCGGTGGTTCAAACCGCCTATGGTTATTGAATAAAGAGCTGTGGGTTGGGGCGATAAACGGTATCATATGGGCGATAATCATGGCGTTTATTGCCCAATTGTGGTTTCATGACATTAAAATCAGCGCTGTCATTGGGCTTGCTATCGCGATTAATATGACCGCCGCCAACGTTTCAGGCATTAGTATTCCGCTAATGCTTAAACGGATGAACATCGACCCTGCGCTATCCGCCTCGGTTATCTTAACCACCGTGACCGATATTGTCGGCTTTATGTCGTTTTTGGGCTTGGCGAGCGTGTTGATTCTTTAGTCAATCGCCTATGAAAATCTGAAAACTAAAAGTTAACAATCAGCAGCTATTTCTATTAATAGTTGTTGTTAAGCATTTAAAACCTAACAGTTAAAAATGTGATTCATTCTGTTTACAACACCATTACATCGTTAAGTGAGTGCGTTATGCAAGCTGTACAAGTTAAAGTATTAAACCCTAAAATTACTGAAGATAAAGCGTTCTCGCTACCGACACGTGCAACCGATGGCAGCGCAGGTATCGACTTGCGTGCTTGCATTGACGAGCCATTGACGATTAAAGCCGGTGCGACGCATTTGATTGGTACCGGACTTGCGGTTTATATTCAAGACCCTAACTTTGCTGGCATGATTTTACCGCGCTCAGGTCTCGGTCATAAGCATGGTATCGTCTTGGGTAATTTGGTCGGCTTGATTGATGCCGATTATCAAGGTGAGCTGATGGTCAGTATTTGGAATCGCAGTAATGAAGATTTTGTGCTAAATCCTGCAGAGCGTATGGCGCAATATGTGGTTGTACCGGTTGCTCGCCCTGAGTTTGAAGTAGTGGCAGAATTTAGTGATACCAGCGCACGCGGTGCTGGTGGTTTTGGCCACTCTGGTCGTCAGTAGTCCGTAGTCCGTAGTCCGTACTGATTTACCATTTTAATTGTTGATTATGATGACAATCTAAAAATCATACTAATTTAACAATCATGATAACTTAACAATCACGACAATAAGGAGAGTAAGCGATGCCGTCTTTTGCTGCGCAGCAATCCTTATTTCGTGCTTATGATATTCGTGGTTCGCGCCAGCAGTTTACCAATGACTTTATTCACGCATTGGGGCACGCTTTTGCTCATCTTTATCAACTTCAGCAAAATATTGATAGTAAAAAACATAGCGCAAAAAATAGCAAAATTAGCAGTGAAAACAATCGCCAAAGCACTAATGAAAAAACCATTGTCGTGATTGGTTATGATGTGCGCTGTGATAGCCATACCATTGCGCAGGCACTTGCTCATATTTTGTCTCAACAAGGTATACAAGTCATTCAACTGGGCTTAGTTACCACGCCTATGATGATTTTTTGGGCGGAGCAATATCAGGGGCATGGCATTATCGTCACTGCCAGCCATTCTGCTAAAGATATTTTAGGGGTTAAATGGCTCGTCAATCATATCTCGCCTAGCAGCGCAGACATTCAAGCGCTATATCAGCAACTGGGTATTGATAATGCGCAAAACCCGTCTTTAAGCAACATTGCTAAGCCCATTTATCATAAACAACAGCATTTGCCTGTTAATCAAGTCGCAAGCGCTTATAGTGACGCCATTACACAAGTCTTTAAGCAAATTTATCAACATAATAATCAGCTTCTTAACCAAACTGCAGAAGATAGCCAACTACCCTCCTCCAAACTCGATTTGGTGGTAGTCATTGATTGTATGCATGGCGCGACCAGCAATATCGCCAAGCATTTATTTGCCAATTTTTGCCAAAGTGTCATCATGCTGAATGATACGCCAAACGGTGACTTCCCTGCCGGCAATCCGGACCCGACTGAGCCGCAGCGTCTTAAGCAGTTACAGCAAAGCGTACTTCTGCATCAAGCAGATATAGGTATCGCCTTTGATGGTGATGGCGATCGGTTGATGGTGGTCGATAATAAAGGCAAGGTCGTCACTCCTGACCATCTGCTTTATCTGTTGGCAACGGTAGCTGTCAATCAGCGCCCTCAGCCTTTAAATGAGTCATTATCAAACGCTCAAGTACTCTTTGATATTAAATGCTGCCATCATTTACCAAAGCTCATTACTGAACTTGGCGCAACGCCTGTGATTAGTAAAACAGGTAGCAGCCTGATGCGGCAACAAATACAGCAGTCTGGCAGTCAAATTATCTTTGCCGGTGAATTATCTGGGCATTTTATTTTTAATGATAGCTACTTTATTCTTTATGATGATGCCATGTATGCTGCATTAAGACTGCTCCATTGGTTAGCTAAACCACTGCCTGCTAAGCCGAATTGGGCGAGAAACTTAGCCGATATTATTGATAATTTACCCGTTATCGTCAGTACGGCTGACCATTATTTACCGCTACCAGCAACCGCTCTTACCGACTGTTCCATCGTGCAGCAACTGGCAAGATTCTGTCAGTATTTACAGCAATTGGTTCATGCGACATCAGCAGCTTCTATTACCCAACCTAACCCACAAGCAATCATTAGCTGTGCGCCGTTACTTTGTACTTGTTCGGCTAAAAACCAATATATAACTTTAGAGCAGGCGCAAAAATTATTACCCGTGGGCACCAAGCTCAGCTGTATTGATGGGGTACGTTTGGATTTTGCACGCGGGTTTGGCGTATTGCGCCAATCAAATACCAGTCAAAATCTGACCGTGCGCTTCGCTGGTGATAGCATCGCTGATCTTATCGATATCCAAACGAGGTTTGCCGCTTTATGCCGCCCATTTAATGAGCATTTAGCCACGCAAATTTTGGCTATTGTTGCTGAATAGGTATTATTTAACTGATTTTTTACCATTTATTTTATTAGATAACGTCTTATTAGAGAACGCCACACAGAAACAGAAACCCTCAATTAATCCACCGCTTAACCCTGTCTTTTAGGAGCTTGTCATGACGCTTAATTTGGATGAAGCCAAAATTACCGCAGAAGTATTAACCACGGCGCTGCCTTATATTCAACGCTTTGTTGATAAGCTCATTGTAGTTAAATACGGCGGCAATGCCATGACCGACCCTGCGCTTGAAAGCTCGTTTGCCCGTGATATCGTCTTATTAAAAACCGTTGGCATGCATCCTGTGGTCGTACATGGCGGTGGTCCACAAGTGGATAATCTGTTAAAAGAGCTTGGTCGTCAATCTGATCGTATCGACGGCATGCGCGTGACTGACAAAAGTACGATGGATATCGTCGAGATGGTACTCGGCGGAAGCGTCAATAAATCTATCGTTAGCTTAATCAATAAGCACGGTGGACGCGCGATTGGTCTGACGGGTAAAGACGCCAATTTAATCCTAGCTAAAAAGTTAATGATGGAAAAAATCGGCGCAGATGGTATTGCCGTGCCGGTCGATTTGGGCTTTGTCGGTGATGTGGTCAGCGTTAATAAAGACGTGATTAATATGCTGATTGCCTCTGATTTCATCCCTGTTATCGCCCCTCTTGGCGTCGATGAAGAAGGCAATACTTATAATATCAATGCCGATTTGGTCGCCGGTAAAGTTGCAGAGTTTTTGCAAGCTGAAAAGCTCATGCTACTGACTAATATCAAAGGGGTATTGGGACGCGACGGTGAAGTCGTGACTGGATTAACGCCAAAGACAGTCGATAGCCTTATTGAAGATGGTACGATTTCAGGCGGTATGATTCCTAAGATTCAATGTGCGCTTGATGCGGTACGTAGCGGCGTAAAAAGTGCCGTTATCGTCGATGGTCGTGTGCCGCATGCAACGCTATTGGAGATTTTTACCAATAAAGGGGTTGGTACACTTATCAGTCGTGATTTAGACTTACTTAACGAATAGCTGTAATAATTTATGAAAAAGCCCCGAGCTTGGTTTACAAGCTCGGGATTTTTATTTATCAAAACCGCTTAATTTAGAATCGTTTAATAAGCGCAAAACTCTACGTTACTATGGCTACTGTTGCCATACACTTTCATGTGGTGATTGCCTTTGCGCTGGGTGATATAAGAGTTTTCATTTTCGTAGCGATCGCCATTTAAGCGACCATCTGGCCCTGAGACATAAGCGACACTGATTTGGTCGTCACCGACGTTACGAATCACTAATTTTTGATCAGGCAGTAACCATAAACGAAATACTTTGCCGTTTTTGAGATTGCCACTAAAGTTACCGCAATAGCTGTCTTTAGCAAAGGTAATTTTGGTTGACGTATCAGCAGCTTGCGCGGTGACCGTTAATAAAGGCGCTAACGCTAACGCTAACGCTGCTATCAATATTAATTTTCTCATAATCCTATCCTCGTCCGTGAACATGATGAGCCAGCAAACTTAATTATAATAATAATTTATAATTTGCCAAACTGATAGCGTTTTTATGAGCACTTATTTATAAAAAAGCCGCCTCGAACTCAGCTGCATCAAAACCACATAATAGTATCGGCTGACCATTGTTTTTATCTGCCAGCTGACCTTCAACTATTGGACGCTTAATCATACTGGTATTTTCTATCAGCAAATCAATGGCGTTATTCACATTATCTTCGGCGGCTTGTTTTTGCTCATCAGTCAGTTTACGCCATGTCGTACCACGCTTATTCAATACTTTATCAATGCCTAAACTTTCTACCCAACGCTGTACGCTGTCTTTATCAATGCCTTGTTTTTTATAATCGTGAAAGTCATAGCTAACGCCCAGCTCATCAAGCTTAGTAAAAGCCTTTTTCATGGTGCTACAAGATTTGATACCGTAAATAGTGATGGTCATAAAAACTCCAAATCAATGATCATTGTTTTGTTTATTATACCTAACTGACATCAGCATTTGGTTTATGACGACGAAAACATTCATAAGCGTATTCACTTTGCAGATTTATCGCCTTTACGGTGAGCAAACACCCCATCATATCGTCGCAATTTTTGCCAAATTACGCTATGCTATGGCATTGTAAAATTTTACCCAATTTATCTGTAATAACCTATTCCGAGCCAACTATGAGCAACGCCGTGACAGCAGAAACTGCTAATACTACCCATACCAATAATACTTCTATCGATAACGCCCAGTATCAGCCGCAACTGATTGAAGCGGCGCAGCAAGCCAAATGGGCAACTGACAAGCGTTTTGAAGTCAGTAATGAGCCAAGCGACAAACCAAGTCGCTATATGCTGTCGATGTTCCCTTACCCAAGCGGTAAGCTGCATATGGGTCACGTGCGTAACTATACTATCTCTGATGTACTGAGCCGTTATTATCGCCTAAAAGGCTATGAGGTCATGCAGCCAATGGGTTGGGATGGTTTTGGTCTGCCAGCAGAAAACGCCGCGATTGCCAATCAAACACCGCCTGCCGAATGGACGTTTGCCAATATTGACAGCATGCGCGCGCAGCTTAAATTGCTTGGTTTGTCTATTGATTGGTCACGTGAATTTGCCACTTGTAGCCCTGAGTATTATCAGTGGGAACAGTGGTTGTTTTTACAGTTATACAAAAAAGGCTTGGTTTATAAAAAGCTTGCCACTGTTAACTGGGATCCGGTCGACAACACCGTATTAGCCAATGAGCAAGTCATTGATGGTAAAGGTTGGCGTAGTGGCGCGGCAGTCGAAAAGCGCGATATCCCAATGTATTATTTTAACATCACCGATTATGCTGATGAGCTGCTTGATGATTTAGACCAGTTAGAAGGTCACTGGCCGTCTGAAGTGCTAACCATGCAGCGTAACTGGATTGGCCGTAGTGCCGGTATGGAAGTCCATTTCCCTTATGAGCTGGCTGGCGAAACCAATACCTTAGATGTGTTCACGACTCGTCCTGATACTTTGATGGGTGTGACTTATGTCGCAGTCGCGGCCGAGCATCCGTTGGCACAATACGCATCTGAACAAGATGAAGCGATTGCCCAATTCTGTGCCCTTTGTAAAAAAGGTTCAGTTGCTGAGGCTGATTTGGCTAAAGCCGAAAAAATCGGTATGGATACGGGTCTTACCGTCACTCATCCATTGACTGGCGAAGAAGTGCCTGTATGGGTTGCCAACTATGTACTGATGAGCTATGGCTCAGGTGCGGTGATGGCGGTTCCTGCTCATGATGAGCGCGATTACGAGTTTGCGACTAAGTATAACTTACCGATTAAGCAAGTGATTGACATTCCTACAGGCTTTCTTGATCAAGTAGAAGAAGACGCCAAAGCGAATGATACTGAGAGCAACCGTGCTTATACCGAGCGCAATACCTTAGTCAATTCAGGCGAATTTGACGGCATGGACTTCGAGCAAGCGTTTGAAGCCATGCTAGCTAAACTTGAGCCACAATCTCTTGCAAAGAAAAAAATCCAATACCGTCTGCGCGATTGGGGTGTCTCTCGCCAGCGCTATTGGGGCTGCCCTATCCCAATGGTCAACTGTGAGCATTGCGGTACGGTGCCGGTTGAAGAGCAAGATTTGCCAGTGGTCTTGCCAACTGACGTCGTCCCTGATGGTCGCGGTAATCCACTAAAAAACATCCCAGAATTTGTCAATACCACTTGTCCTAAATGTGGCAATCCTGCTGAGCGTGAAACCGATACCTTTGATACCTTTGTAGAGTCGAGCTGGTACTATGCGCGCTTTGCCAGCCCACACGATACGACCAATATGGTTAATAAGTCTGCCGCCAATAAATGGTTGCCGGTTGACCAATATATCGGCGGTGTCGAGCATGCAGTCATGCACCTACTTTATGCCCGCTTCTTCCATAAACTGATGCGCGATGAAAACTTGGTATCAGGCGATGAGCCATTTGCCAATTTGATGACCCAAGGTATGGTACTTGCCGGCACGTTCTACCGCGTGAATAGCGATGGCAGTACCACTTATTACTTTACCAAAGACATCGATATTGACTTTAACGAGCGTGGTCAGCCGATTAAAGCCATTTTAAAATCAGACGGTCAGCCAGTGACGATTGGTAAAATCGAAAAAATGTCGAAGTCAAAAAACAACGGTGTCGATCCACAAATTACCATTGATAAATATGGCGCGGATACCGTGCGTTTATATACCTTATTTACCGCCCCTGCCGATCAAACCCTCGAATGGTCAGATGATGCATTAAAAGGCCCTTATAACTTTGTGAAAAAAGTTTGGCGCATTGCGACCGAGCATATGCAAGCACTTGCCGACGCAAATTTAAATCTTGATACGCTAAATAATGAAGCACTCAATACGGATAACTTAAGCAAAGAAGCGAAAGCATTACGCCGTAAGACCCATGAAACGATTGGTAAGATTGATAGTGATTTGGGTAAACGTTTAGCACTCAATACGCCAGTTTCTAGCCTAATGGAGCTTGCTAACGAGTTAAGTAACTTTAAAGCAAACAGTGAGCAAGACCTGCAAGTACAGCATGAAGCCCTGATTGATTTATTGATTATCCTCTCGGTATACGCGCCGCACATCGGTGAGCATTTGCTTGAGCAATTAGGAATGGATACCGTTACCCTAAACTATCCAGAAGTCGATGCAAGCGCTCTAGTGCAAGACATGATTACGATGGTGGTGCAGGTTAACGGTAAAATGCGCGGTAAAATGGATGTCGCGCCTAATAGCGATCCTGAGCAGCTGAAAGCGCAAGCAAAAGCGCTTGAAGGCGTGGCAAAATTCCTTACGGGCGAGATTAAAAAAGAAATCGTCGTACCGAACAAACTGGTTAATATTGTGGTTGCAGGCTAGACCTTTACAACGTTATGTTTTTAAAAACTGGGTTTTTAGACGTTGCACTTTTAAATGCAGCGTTCTCAAACCTAGTGTTTTAAACCCAGCATTTTTAGACATTGCGTTTTAGGTCTTCTTATCAAAATAAGGATAGCGATTATGTCGTATAAGCACCGAGCTTTGCAGGCACATCAAGCAAAATCAGACGGAAAAAGCAGCATGATTCGTAAATCAGGCACCCAAAAACTGGTAACAGCGCTACTGACAGCTTTGCCAATGTTTGCGGTATTGGGTGCAGGTGCCAGTCTCAGTGGTTGCGGTTTTCAGCTACGCGGCTATGATGCACCCATGCTATTTGATGTTGCTAAGACAGCGGTAATTATCGAAGACAATCGCACCTCATTTCCATTGAAACGTCCCCTAACACGGCGTCTACAATCATTGGGTGTTGAGGTTATTGATAATATGACCTTGGCTGATGTGGCCAGCAATAACCAAAAAGCGGGCGCAGAAACCATTGCAGCAATTACGGTTAATAATGTCCGTTTTAAGCGTTATGAGCTGGTTGGTGTCTTGACAGAAATTCGCTTGGTGATGTCAGCTGATGTCAGCTATCAAAGCGTAGAGAATGGCAAGCCTGTGACACTGACCAACCCTATCCAAGTTGAGCGCAGCTATCAATATAATGAGGCATCGGTGAGTACCGATGATCAGCAGGGCGAGCAAATTCGTGACTGGCTTTACGACAGCTTAGCGCGCCGAATTACCGATCAATATGTGGCGATTGCGCTGCCTAAAATTGCCCCTAACAGTGGCAAACCAGCTATGCAAAATGGTAAAGGTTCAGCATCTACTGCTGTTATCGTACCGCAATCTTAATGTTGCTATTTTTTCATTTTTAAACGTTCATGTTTTAACAATATCATTGTTAAAACATAACCTTACTAACGCTGCCTTTATTTAAATGGCTCTTTTTTTAAAGTACTTTTTTAAATAATGGCAGCTTTACTCCCCTATTCATAACCTTGTGTCCTTCTTCGTCTATGCAAGATACTTTTATACAAGCTTATCCAAAACTGCTACAACCTTCCGTTGCAGTAGCAGGCTTGTGGCTGGCACACGGTGATGAGCCCTTACTCAGTCAATGGCTTATCGATGCGCTGCGTCCGCATTGGCGCGCGCAGAATTACGCCATTAAACGTATCGAGCTGGTGTCAGTAAAGAGCTGGCAGGAAGTGTTATCAGAGCTTGGTAGTCAGTCTTTATTCGATGATGCCAGTGCGTTGATTGTCACGGGTAACCATAAACCTGATAAAGCCGTTATTGCCGAGCTAGAACGTTTTGCCGTCGATGCACAGACAGGAGCTCATAGTCATAGCTTGTTATGGCTCACGCCAAAGCAGGATAAACGCGCCCAAACCAGCAAATGGTTTGCGCCATTTGCGCAATATGGTCACGTTATCGACTGCAATTTGTATAACGAGCAACAACGTCAGCAATTATTGCAGATACAAGCCCAGCAGTTTGGCTTAACACTGTCGCAAGAAGCTTGGCAGCTACTGATGTCACATACCGAGCATCATTTGCTCAGTGCTTATCAAACTTTATGGCGGCTATCGTATTTATTTGCGCCGCAATTGATGGCAAATAGTAGCAGTAACAGTCCTAGTAGCAGTGACAGTCATCATAGCCATAGTGCAAATCTTGATAATAATTCTAGCCCGCCTATGACAAACGTGGCATTAGATATTAATGATTTGCAAGCGGCATTGGTCAGCGATGCCCAGTTCAGTGTATTTGATTTATCCGATGCGATGCTTGCTGGCAATAGTGCCCAAGTTGCTAAAATTATTTTTCAGCTGAAAGCGACTGATGAGCCAACCACCTTGGTTTTATGGGCGATTAGTAAAGACATGCGGCAGATTATGCAATTGATGGACGGACAAGACCCGCAAGCGCTTGGCATTTGGCGTAGTAAGCAAGGCTTATACCAGCAAGCATGCCGCCGCCATTCAAAAGCTCAAACTGCTGCATGGCCTGCTCTGCTTTATAAATGTGACCAAGCGATTAAAGGCTTGGTTCGCCAGCCAGCGTGGGAGTTATTACTGCAAGCAGCGCTTGAGCTATCAGGGCGAAGGTTATTTCAAGCACATTAAATGATCAGGCAAGCATATACTGATTTCAATAAAAAAGCAGATAGCGGGATAGGAATGAGTTTTTTGCAGCCTCTGTCGGCGTAGGCACAGCAAGCAAAAAAAACGTATTCCTGTCCCGCGTCATAATATAATATATTTCTTTTATTTATTATTAACTCTACGGCGTAGCTTATTAAAGATAAAACATCACTTTTTCTTATCTAGCCCTTTTTATAGGGTTATTTTTTGTCTGCAATTTGTCGCATTATTACTACCACTATTTCTCCTCTTAACGTTTCGCAAACTAATTGCCATTCCCTTTTGTCCAGCAAGCCTCTACTATAGCTACACTTGATTTAACTGTGATTGGATTGTTGTCATGCGCAAAATGAGCAAAAAGTCTGCTATTAAATGGGGCATTATTGCCCTAGTCATCATAGCTTTAGGGGCTTTGGCCTATAAAACCTTTAAACCAAAAGAAACCACACCCAACTATCTAACAGCGACCGCTGAGATTGGCGATATCGAAAATAACGTCATGGCATCCGGTAAAGTTAAGGCGTTAAATACCGTCGATGTGGGTGCGCAGGTATCGGGTGAGGTGACACGGCTGTTTGTTGAAGTCGGTGATGAAGTGCAAAAAGGCGATTTAATTGCGCAGATTGATCAGGTTACCCAAAAGAATAATCTAAGCAATGAGCAAGCGAGCCTTGAGCAAAGTGAAGCGGCATTACAAAGTGCCCGTGCTGAGTCGTTGAGTCGTCAGGCAAGCCTAAAAAGTGCGCAAGCAGATCTTGCCAGCCGTCAAGCTGAGCTGAGACAAGCACAAGCAGACTTCTCGCGCCTACAAGGCTTACTGGCTATCGATGCGATATCGCAGCAGGATTATGATACGCAAGCGACAAAGGTTGCCACCGCACAGGCATCGGTCGCCAATGCGCGCGCTGCCATCGAGACAGCAAAAGCCGCAATAGCGACTACCGAGGCGAATATCAATAGCCAACAGGCGGCATTACGTAAATCTCAAACCAACGTTAGTACCGCGCAGGAAGATTTAAGCTATACCACCATTCGCGCGCCGATGTCAGGGACGGTAGTCTCGGTGACCACTGAGCAAGGGACGACGGTTAACGCCAACCAAACCGCACCGACCATTGTTACCTTAGCCGATTTATCGACCGTGCGTATCAATGCGCAAATCTCTGAAGCCGACGTCATTAACGTCAAAGCAGGCTTACCAGTCTATTTTAATATCATCGGTAATCCCGACCAAAAGTATGATGCGACCCTTAAAGCCATTGAACCGGCTCCTGAGAAAATCAGCGATACCAGCTCGACCGATGCCGCCATCTATTACGTCGGTTATATCGAAGTGCCCAATACCGAGCGCCGCTTTCGTATCGATATGACCGCGCAAGTTTATATCGTTATTAATCAAGCAAAAGACGCGCTACTTATCCCCTCTGCTGCCCTGCAACCTGCCGGTAAATCTAAAAAATCCAGCAAGGCTAAAAAAGAGTCACTCACTGCTAATAACACTGTCAACGATAATACTAACGATGACTCGGCTGCAACCATGGCCATGGTGCGTGTACTTAAAGCCGATGGCGAAGTCGTCGAGCAAACCGTTAAAGTCGGTATCAATAACCGCGTCAATGCTGAAATCTTAAGCGGTCTTAATAAAGGCGATGAGGTTATATTAAGCGAAGAAGGACCGGATAGCGGCAAAGGCAGTAAAGGTGGCAGAGGCGGTCGACCGTTTTAATATTTAAAAGGTGCTAGAAAACCGCTGTAAATAAAATCGTCGCTAGCAAAACATCAGCTTTGGCTTTGATAATGACTTGAGATTTGAGATAAGCAGGATAGCAAATGAGCAACCAAGACCTAACTTCTAATGTAACTGATACGCCGTTGATGGAAGTCAAAGGACTGATTAGAGAGTTCAAAGCTGGCGAGCAGACCATTCGCGTGTTGCACGATATCAATTTGACCATCAATCAAGGCGAGATGGTCGCTATCATCGGGCAATCAGGCTCAGGCAAATCAACCTTGATGAATATCTTGGGCTGCTTAGATCAAGCAACTGCAGGCGATTATAAAATATTTGGTCAATCGGTCAGCCGCCTAGATGCAGATGAGCTGGCAAAACTGCGCCGTGAGCACTTTGGTTTTATTTTTCAGCGCTATCATCTATTAGGCGATATCAATGCCCGCGACAACGTATCTGTACCGGCAGTCTATGCAGGGATGGATGGGCAAGCGCGCAGCGAGCGTGCCGAAAAACTATTGTCAGATTTAGGCTTGGCGGACAAGGTCAATAATCGCCCAAGCCAGTTATCAGGCGGTCAGCAGCAGCGTGTCTCTATCGCAAGGGCGCTGATGAATGGCGGCGATATCATCTTAGCCGATGAGCCAACAGGCGCGCTAGATAGCAAATCCGGCGAAGATGTCGTACAAATCCTCAAAGATTTAAACGCGCAAGGTCATACCATTATTATGGTCACCCACGACCCTAGCCTTGCTGCCCAAGCTGAGCGCGTCATTGAAATCAAAGACGGTTATATCATCGCCGACTATAAAAACGAAGATTATCAGCAAGCAGAAGCCCAGCCAGCGGCGATGATAGATAAGCACCGTAAAAGCGCCTTTAGCAGCTTTATCGACCGCTTATTTGAAGCCTTTAAAATGTCTTTACTTGCCATGCGCGCCCATAAAATGCGCACCTTATTGACGATGTTAGGGATTATCATTGGTATTGCTTCGGTGGTATCAGTAGTTGGCCTTGGCAAAGGCTCTCAAGCGCAGATATTATCCAATATCAGCTCCTTAGGTACTAATACCATTACTGTTACCGACGGCTATCCCTACGGCGACCCTAGGCGGCAGTACAACGATGACAATCTAACCCCACAAGACGCCCAAGCGGTCGCTGACCAGCCTTATGTGGTCAGTGTCAGCCCGCAGCTCAATAGCAATATGAACGTGCGCTATCGTAATATCCAAGAAGCCGCCAGTATCAGCGGCGTCGGTAAAGATTATCTTGATGTCAGCGGTGAAAAGCTGGCACTAGGTCAGGGTTTCGATGAACAAAGTATCCTACGCCGCACCCAAGATATCATTATCGATGATAATGCCAATAAGACCTTTTTTCCTGACAATGCCAATCCGATTGGCGAAGTCTTACTGATAGGTAGCGTCCCTGGGCGTGTGATTGGGGTTTTAGAGCCAAACGATGGTGGCTTTCGTCGCAGCGTCGATTCGCCCACGTTATATATGCCCTATACCACCATGATGTCGCGGCTGATAGGCAGTGCCTATATTGAGAGCTTTGTCGCGCTGATTGACAATAATATCTCCTCTGCTGCCGCTGAGTCTGCCATCGCTGAGCTAATGACTAGCCGTCATGGCACCGATGATTTTCGCATCCGTAACTCCGACTCTATCCGTCAAACCATTGAATCTACCACAGCTGCTATGACGTTATTAATATCTTCTATCGCTATTATCTCGTTAATTGTCGGCGGGATTGGCGTAATGAATATTATGTTAGTCTCCGTGACCGAGCGCACTAATGAGATTGGCGTACGTATGGCCGTCGGTGCGCGTCAAAGCGATATCATGCAGCAGTTTCTGATTGAAGCAGTTTTGGTCTGTATTTTAGGCGGACTATTGGGTATAGGCATGGCATTTGCTATCGGTGAGCTGATTAACCGTGTCGGCGGCGATAGCTTTAAAGTTATTTACTCATCGACGTCCATTATTGCCGCCTTTGTGTGCTCAACGCTTATCGGAGTTGTATTCGGCTTCTTACCTGCTCGTAATGCCGCCAAACTGGATCCAGTAGAAGCACTTTCTAGAGATTAGAATAATTTTACGACTAACGCTAAAGGTAAACGTCAAAAAACAAAGTTGAAAACGCCCTATTAATAGGTTTTTAAAGTCTCTAAAAGCCAATTAATCCTTAAATTTAAAAAAAATAGGTTTAATTTGCACGGATTTGCACTTTTTTTAGTATTCGGGGTTGTAATTGTCATAATTATATATATAATGTGCTCTCACGTTTAGAGATACAAATAATCTAAACGGGTAAACAAGCTTATTGTCTTTTTTGATATTGATTCATGAATAGATAAAGAAATGAAGCTTTAAGACATTGTTTTTGATGTCTGGTTTTAATGAATTTCCCTTTAAGGAAATTTATCTTGCGAAGCTAAAATTGTCATGCAATTTTTTTAACGCTTCTCAGGGCCGATAGCTCAGTTGGTAGAGCAGTTGACTTTTAATCAATTGGTCCCGCGTTCGAGTCGCGGTCGGCCCACCATCTTTAGTATTGCCCTTATCATGTATGCTACCCTATCCGGTAGTAGCGTAATAAGTTTAAAGACATTGTTTTTGATGTCTAGTTTTAATAAATTTCCCTTTAAGGAAATTTATCTTGCGAAGCTAAAATTGTCATGCAATTTTTTAACGCTTCTCAGGGCCGATAGCTCAGTTGGTAGAGCAGTTGACTTTTAATCAATTGGTCCCGCGTTCGAGTCGCGGTCGGCCCACCATATTTAGGAAAGCCCAGTCATTTAATGATTGGGCTTTTTTTTGGCTAAATCTTTTATTAAAGCGGTAGTTTATAGCGTAAACGTTTTAGCTTTTAACGTTTACGCTTACGAAGGCTAAAACCGTCATTTTGTCGCCAAAGCAATTTATGTTTAATGGTATCTTTAATGGTCCGCCGATGCTTAGGCGCTTGGGCAATCAGCTTGTCAAAAGTAGCTGCATCAATATCCAACTCACAACCATGCGCCATCATGACATTTGACGGTTTTAAATCTTTTACCTTTTGTAGCGACTGAATATAAACTTTAGGATCATAAATAGGAAATGGCGCGACAAATTTATGGCGCAGCTTGATGATTAAATCAGCGGTATACACCTGACGGCTTGGCAGATGAAACAAAGATAAATCACGATCCGTATGCCCTGGCGTCTCAAGTACCTGCCAATCATCAAACTGGGGTATCGTATCACCATCGCCAACCGTTAAATCAGGTTGCAGATGCGCGCTATACCACAGCCTTGTAATAGCACGCCCTTGCCGCTTGGCCACATAATGCGCTAAACCGATATCCACCAGATGCATAACTCGCCCGCCAACACCGCTGTACCACTGGCTCTCTTTCGCAGCAGAGACGATCAAGCAGCCAGTTGCCGTACGCAGTTTGTGCGCGCCGCCCGCATGATCTGGATGCATATGGGTGACGACCACCACTTTTAAGTCACTGATTGGGCGCTTAAGAGTATTTTTAATATAACCCAGCACCAACGCCACATCAGGACGACAGCAGCCGTCTAATAGCATCAATTTATCTGGATAAACCGCGAGATAGCTACTTTGAATATACCCATCCAAGCGTACGATATGACATAAACTCATTTATCTTCCTTGACCGCTTTCCTGTCATCTTATTAACAAACCAGTGAGATATTAATGATATTTTTTATTCACTTTATTGCTAATAAAATGAAAATTCGTCCTTTAGTATAACGCCCATCCCTGTAAAATAAATGACTTTGAGTGAACGCTTCTGACTATAGATAAGTAGTTTATATGGCTTTTATTAGGCATTTAAAGCGCGGAGATAATAAAAAAACCCAGCACCTAATTATTACTAGCGGCTGAGTTTTTATTATTAAAAGAGCTAACTATTAAGCTAAATCATCAATTAAGCCAAGTCACGCACTTTTGGCTCCCGTTCCCACAAGCGCGATTTGGCATTTTCGATAAAGCTATCAAGTTCAGCCAGTGGCGTGACAAACGCATCTTTTTCAATCGGTAATTTACTTAAGATAAACTCATCGGTCGCCCCGCAATAAGCAATGGCTTTACAATGCGCATAAGCATCATTAAACCAATCAAGCGTGGCACTGTCTTTAGCCAGCTTCTTTGCTTGCTCAGGCATAATGATACTGACCACCGCATCAAACATCACTGACGGGCCACCAGCTACGCGCTCGTCGGCTTGTATGCGAGTATCATCGTCTAAAACCACCTCTTTACTTGGCGCGACGATTTTCACGCGAGCGCCTTCCGCTTTTGCCGCCTCTTCAAACTTCTTAATCTCACTGTGTTTTGAGCCTTCTGCGACTAAAATGCCAATTAAGCGACTTTTTAGGGTTTTAGGCGTCAAGCCAATCGTCTGTAATTTCTCAGAAGTCACCATATCTTGTATCGGCGCAGCAGGCTCTGCTGCTTCTGGCAATTCCATACCCAATGCTTTTGCAACACGCTGTGCCAAATCTTCATCAATATTCAGCAGATGGCCAAGCATACGCGTACGAACATGGGCGGTATCTACTTTACCCAGCTCAAAGGCATAGGCTGAGGCAATATGCGCTTGCTCAGTTGGCGTTTGGCTAAGATAAAACATACGCGGCTGGCTATAATGGTCGGCAAAGCTTTCAGCGCGCACGCGACCTTTGACGCCATCGTCTAGCTGCTCATGGAACGACTCAAAGCCTTTTTTAATACTTTCACGCGGCCTTGTCGGATCAAGGCTTTGTGGCTCATAAAGGACGCGCGTTTTTGGCACGTGCATCTGCATATGACCGTCTTGCTGATTATTAGCAAACGGACATTTTGGCGCATTAATCGGAATTTGCGCAAAGTTTGGCGAGCCCAAACGTGACAGCTGCGTATCTAAATAACTAAACAGGCGACCTTGTAGTAAAGGGTCGTTACTAAAGTCGATGCCCGGTGGCAGATGCGATGGACAGAACGCCACTTGCTCCGTTTCGGCAAAGAAATTATCCGGATAGCGATTTAACACCATTTTACCTACGATGCGTACTGGCACCATTTCTTCTGGAATCAGCTTGGTGGCATCTAAGTGGTCAAACGGAAACTCATTGGCTTCCTCTTCAGTAAATAGCTGGACGCCAAATTCCCACTCTGGATAATCGCCATTATTAATCGATTCAAATAAATCACGGCGATTATAATCGGGATCTGCGCCAGAGATTTTAACCGCTTCATCCCAAATCAGCGACTGCACGCCAAGTACCGGCTTCCAATGGAAACGCACAAAGGTACTCTTGCCGTCCTTATTAATAAAGCGATAGCTATGAATACCAAAGCCTTCCATCATCCCCAAGCTACGCGGCAGCGCGCGATCGCTCATCAGCCAAATGACATTATGCATGGTCTCAGGGCTAAGCGAGACAAAATCCCAAAAAGTATCATGGGCAGAGGCCGCTTGCGGGAAACCACGATCCGGCTCTGGTTTTACCGCATGAACAAAATCAGGGAATTTCATCGCATCTTGAATAAAGAAAATCGGCATATTGTTACCGACGATGTCCCAGTTGCCCTCTTCAGTATAAATTTTCACCGCAAAACCACGCACATCACGCGGCGTATCTTTTGAGCCTTTATTACCAGCAACCGTAGAAAAACGGGTAAATAATGGCGTTTGCTTACCTGTTTCAGTCAAAATCTTAGCAGTGGTAAATTCTTCTAACGATTCGGTCAACTCAAAATAACCATGGGCCGCACTACCGCGTGCATGGACAATACGCTCTGGAATACGTTCATGGTCGAAGTGATTAATCTTTTCGCGTAAAACAAAATCTTCTAATAGCGCCGGACCACGTGCGCCCGCCTTCAGGGAGTTTTGATTGTCAGAGATGACCACGCCTTGTTGGGTCGTCATCGCTTTAGTATCGCCATCGGCACGCTGATGCGTTTCACCGCCATTGCCGCGTTCGGTATTCATATCTTTAGCGGGGTCGGTATGATCAATATTATTATTCATAAAATATCCTAGCTAATGAGTAAAAATGAGCGATAGATAGCCCATTTAATAAGCGCTAACACAGTTTTATATCCTTAGAGATGGTTTTGACTTCATATGTCGTTTAATTTTCTGTGTTGCACGGCTGATTTTAAAAGATGAAAAAGCTTTTAGATATTAAGACACTTAAGCTCATCAATTATATTACTCAAAAACTACAGCAGGTATGTCATATATATCGTTAAGCGTGTTGATGTTTGGTTAAGCATGAAACGCATTGTCACTGCGTGAAGATATGCCTTAATAAAGAGGCGTTAATGAGGTTGTTATTGAGATTACAGGCAAAGGTATATTAATAGGCGTTTATGCTGAGGAATTAGGCACTCTTAACAGCGCCACTTTGAATTTTTTAGCGGATAAATAGAATGGACGTTATCAATAAGGGTAAGTTGGCATTGTTAAAGCATGTTTTCTAAAATATATATGCATTAAGATTTCTTTTGAAAGACCAATATCTGGTTATTAGCCGGCATCATATAGGTATTAGATAGCACTAGATGATGTGTATTTGCCAAATCTATAACGTCTTCTAGATGACGAATACCACTGTTGCTATCGCGTTGCCGCAAGCTATGGTCAAACTGACGATTACTTTCACTGCTATAACGGCCATTTTCGTTAAAGGGTCCATAAATGATAAACTTACCATTTAAAGGTAGCATATCGCCGACCAATTCAAATAACTTGCTAACCAAAGACCACGACATAATATGCAAAGTATTGGCGGTAAACACTGCATCATAAGGCGCAGCAACAGCCTTATTTATCGGCACTGAATCACACGATACATCAAAAGTAAGCGGCGCATATAAATTAGGCGCAGGATAAGCAGCATGCCAAGCGTTGATAGTCGCATGATGCGCGAACACATCACTGGTCTGCCAGTTTACATGCGTCAATCGTGGTGCAAAATAGACACTATGCTGACCGGTTCCAGAACCCACTTCTAAGACATGAGTACAGTCTTGCAACTCTTGCTGTAAGATTTCTAGAATCGGCTGCTGATTATTTTCACACGCTTGAGAGAATGGCAGTCCAGCCGTAAGAGTAGACTGTTTATTATCTGAGCTACGATTAAGCATAAAACCTCTTATCTTGATAATAACTAAATAGCAACGGGATATAAATTACCAACCAAGTATCAATAAATTAAAGATTAAGCACTAATAAATACCCGCTTCTAGCCCAGCTGCCAGTGTCATCGCCAGCTCTTCGACTTGCTCAGTAAATCCCTCTTGCCAATCACCTTGTAAAATCAGCGCTTCTTGAATCCATTCCCAACGCAGTCCGGTCGTAATCGTTTTCATAGCAAGCTTAGTGCCCGTGCCATCATGACCTGCGCGAATATATAACGCAAACGGCATGCCCTGCTTCTTCTCTAACACCGGATAATAACAGCGATCAAAAAAATCTTTGGTCAGTCCTGCCATATAAGCCAAGTTCTCAGTCGTCCCTAATAACAGCGCATCGGCTGCTAGCACATCTTCAGGCTGGGTATCTTGCGGCGCTTTAAGAATGACATTGATGTCTATATCGGGATGATTGGCACCATCGTAAGCCGCTTGTGCCAATTTTTTGGTATTAGGCGATGGCGCATGTGCAACAATAAGTAAGGTTTTGCTAGCCATATCAATCACCCTTATAGAGGTTACTAGTTTTTGAAATTAGTAGTTCTTAGAATCAATAGCTATTGGCATTAATAGCTTTTAGAATTAATAGTCACTCTTTGAATGATATCAGGATGGATACTTTTCGCAACCGGACAAGTCAGCGCAGTGTTATAAAATATTTTTTGCGTCTTGTCATCTAACTCTTGATTAAAAGTAATGGCAATATGCACTTCGCTGACACGTCTTGGATCAGCAGCCATTATTTTGGTCACCTCGCTCGTAGTACCTGCGATATCAATCTCCATATCACGCGCTTTAATACCAATAATCGTCAACATGCAACTGGCTAAGCTGGTCGCCAATAAATCAGTCGGTGAAAATGCTTCGCCCTTACCTTGATTGTCAGTCGGCGCATCAGTAATAATTTCATTATTAGATTGTAGATGAATAGCAGTAGTGCGTAGGTCGCCTTGATAGGTTACTTTTGAGGTTTTCATAGATTTCTCTTTTTCAGATAGGTTATCTTGATTTATAAATTAATAAAGAAAATAGATTAGTTTTAACCTACCACATTGTACTTAATAGAAGATTAAAACTTAAGCTTTAATATATCTATAATAAAATGCTGACACACTCTCATCCTCAACTTTTATTTGACCATTAGCTCTAAGCTTCTGTAACGCTTTCTTGACTTTCTGCATATCGTCTTCGCCACTAACCTGTCTTACAAGTTTATTACTAATTGATGAATCAGGGTTATCTGAAAAATATTGCAAAACTACATCTTCTATGGACGCTAATTTTTGATGTTTAATGGTAACAATAAAAGCGTTTTCTTTTTCACTAAACTCAGGATCAATAAGTCCTGCTTTCTTAAGTTCATTTTTAGCTGTATCTAAACCTTCTCCGATATCATGATTAACTGGATTAGGAAGGTTATGCAACATTCGAACTATGTTAGGATTTCTTGAAAATCTTTCATCATATAGGTTTTCTAATGTCATATATCCAGGGAGCCTACCTGGACTCTGGATTTCGACACGATTATCGAAGACTCGAACATGTATATCATCATTTAAGCTATAGTCTCGATGAATAACTGCATTCACAAGTATCTCTTTAAGTGCTTCAGCAGGATAATTTAATTTTACTACTCTACCTCCATCATTAAATGAGGCACCGTCAATATATTTTGACACTTGTTGAATAGTTTTATCAATTACATTCTCTACGTTACCATTTATTGTAACAGGCATTTCTTCTAGCTGCTCTCGCTTGTATTGTGTCTCAGTTGTTCGAAGTCTATATACTTTTACAGCACAACGTGTTTCTAAAGTAGCTTGAGGCTCTTCATCGAATAAGAGTACGGCACCAACATTAGGTATGCGATGACCGTCTTTTTTAGTTAATAAACGTTGTTTCCTTAAAAAGGCGCCTGGTTGTAAATGAGTACCAACACGCCTCATATAATCAGACAGTAGATGACCATCTATAATATCCTCAATATCCACACTGTCTAAACCCCTTCTTTCATAAGGTTCAGCACCTTTCGAATAACTAAGTTGAGTTATCCTTTCACCTTTAATCTTTTTTTTCAAAGCATTGATTCTAATATAGCAGTCTCCAGCAGAGGTATAATGAACTTTAGGACTTTTTGGAATGCTTATATGTAAAATTAATCCTTTATCGGAAACACTTAAAAATTCAATAGCTACATTTTCTACAGAAGGAGATGTGTCCTCTAAAAGTGTTGAAATCAATGCATTAGCTTCTTCAGGTTCTTCGAAGCCAAATATTCTTTCTCCCATTACTTTTTTATCTTCTATGCCTATATACAAATCTCCTCCGTCTGAGTTTGCAAGAGCAACAAATGTTTGTTGGAGTTTTGCAGGACTAATTTTTTTACTTTTTAAATCGTTAAAATGATCTTCATCTAAGTTTAGTAACGATTGAATCTCATCATATGTAATGATTCTTGTATCCATAAAAATAATCTCTACTAATATAAGGATTTATAATATTATCTTTTGCTCAAAATATAATAACGAGAAGTCAAACATATAACCAGAAGATTATTATAGTTTAATAATTCCCACGCAAAGAAAAGCCCCTCAACAATTAAGTTGAGGGGCGATTCAGGAATAGAGAGCTGACGATGACCTACTCTCACATGGCCGGAGCCACACTACCATTGGCGCGATGATGTTTCACTTCTGAGTTCGGG